>ERZ838118.4188-NODE-4188-length-12769-cov-3.881155_pt1 | contig 12769 bp, 6 predicted proteins | sample MGYA00519863_ERZ838118 | MGnify/ENA primary metagenome ERZ838118 (study PRJEB31850, sample SAMEA3708827) | human gut metagenome | biome: human gut; feature: human-associated habitat; material: faeces | place: China | collected 2014 ...
TGGGTGCACAACAACATGATTACGATCAACGGCCAGAAGATGGGCAAGTCGCTGGGCAACTTCATCACCCTCGAAGAGCTTTTCACCGGCAGCCACAAACTGCTGGCGCAGGCCTATTCGCCGATGACGATCCGTTTCTTCGTGCTGCAGGCGCAGTACCGCTCGACGCTCGACTTCTCGAACGAGGCGCTGCAGGCCGCCGAGAAGGGACTCGACCGCCTGATGAAGGGCGTCGAGGCGCTCGGCAGGATCAAGCCCGCCGACGTCTCGACGGTCGATCCGGCCGAACTGGAGGAGCGGTGCCGTGCGGCGATGGACGACGACCTGAATTCGCCGATGGTCATTTCGGCGCTGTTCGACTGGGTGCGCGTCATCAACCAGCTTGCGGAGGGCCGGCAGACCATCACGGCCGCCGACCTCGAAACGCTGAAGACGACCGTTCGCCGCTATGCGTTCGACATCCTCGGCCTGCGCGACGAGAAAGCCGCCGGCTCGGCTTCGGGCCGCGACTACGTGACGCCGCTGGTCGAGATGCTGCTCGATGAACGTCTGAAGGCCCGCGCCGCGAAGGATTGGGCTGCTTCCGACCGTATCCGCGACGGGCTGGCCGCCGCCGGAATCCGCGTCAAGGACCGCAAGGACGGCAGCGACTGGGAGCTGGAATAGCTGTCTCCCGATTTTCGGGCGCCGCCCGCCGGAACGGACGCCGGAGTGCGGTGCACGGTTTTTGCCGCCTGCCGGTGGTGTCCGGGGAGTTGTCAGGTTGTGTCCGGGCGGTATGCAGGATGTCCGCCGTGCCGGCCGGTGCCGGGCCGCATGTCCGGGACGATTCCGGGAAATCGGCACCCTACAGAAATATGAACAGGAAATTATGTCTGCAACAATAAAGGGAGCGGCTGCGGAACTCGGAACGGAGCGTATCCGCAAACTGCTCGTACAATATGCCGTGCCGGCGGTCATCGCCATGACGGCCGCTTCGCTCTACAACATGGTCGACAGCATCTTCATCGGCCACGGAGTGGGGCCGCTGGCCATTTCGGGGCTGGCGCTGACTTTCCCGCTGATGAACCTCGCCGCGGCGTTCGGTTCGCTGGTGGGCGTGGGTGCCGCGACGCTGGTGTCGATGCGTCTGGGCCAGCGCGACTATGAAACGGCCCAGAACATTCTGGGCAACGTGGTGGTGCTGAATCTGATAATCGGTCTTTCGTTCGGACTGGTGACGCTGTTGTTTCTCGACCCGATCCTCTATTTCTTCGGAGCCAGCGACGCGACGATAGGCTATGCGCGCGACTACATGACGATTATCCTCTTGGGCAACGTCATCACGCATATGTATCTGGGACTGAACTCCGTGCTGAGGGCTTCGGGCCACCCGCGCAAGTCGATGTACGCCACGATCTATACGGTGGTGATCAACGCCGCGCTCGACCCGCTGTTCATTTACGGTTTCGGGTGGGGCATCCGCGGCGCGGCCGTCGCCACGATACTGGCGCAGGTCATCGCGCTCGTCTGGCAGTTCCATATCCTTTCGGATAAGAGCGAACTGCTCCATTTCAGGCCCGGCATCTACCGCCTGCGCCGCAAGATCGTGCGCGACATACTGGCCATCGGCATGTCGCCCTTCCTGATGAACCTCGCGGCCTGTTTCATCGTGATCCTGATTAACAAGGGGCTGAAACAATACGGCGGCGACCTGATGATCGGCGCCTACGGCATCGTGAACCGGCTGGCGTTCTTCTTCGTGATGATCGTCATGGGCATCAATCAGGGCATGCAGCCCATCGCAGGGTATAATTTCGGCGCCCGGCAGTACGAGCGCGTGCTGCGCGTGCTGAAGCTGACGATCATCGGCGCCACGTGCGTCACGATGGCCGGATTCCTGATGGGCGAGCTGGTCCCGCGGCTGGCGGTGTCGGCCTTCACGAACGATCCCGAACTGATCCGGCTGTCCGTCGAGGGCATGCGCATCGTCTTCATCTGCTTCCCGATCATCGGGTTCCAGATGGTGGCCACCAACTTCTTCATGAGCATCGGCATGGCCGGCAAGGCGATTTTCCTGTCGCTTTCGCGCCAGCTGCTTTTCCTGATGCCGGGGCTGATCTTCCTGCCGCACATCTTTGACGTCTATACCCGTTGGGACGGCAGCTGGGGCGTGTGGTGCTCGATGCCGCTTTCGGACCTGCTGGCGTCGGTCGTGGCCTTCTGCATGCTGGCCTACCAGCTGCGTAAATTCCGGGCCAAGATGGATGCGGCCCCGGCAACGAACAATCCCGAATAATCCGCGACTATGAAAGATAAATTCGTCATCAATATCGGGCGGCAGCTCGGAAGCGGCGGCAAGGCCGTCGGCGAGGCCGTGGCGGCGAGACTCGGAATCGGCGTTTACGACAAGCAGCTGATCAATCTGGCCGCCGAGCAGAGCGGCATCTGCCCCGAAATTTTCGAAAAAGCCGACGAAAAGGAGTCGCGCAACCTGTTCGCGACCTTCATCGGTTATCTGCGTTCGCCGTTCGTCGGAAGCGAATATTCGGGGAGCAACGTGCTGAGCAGCGATGCGCTGTTCAAAATCCAAAGCGACGTGATCCGCGACCTCGCTTCGCGCGAATCGTGCGTTTTCGTGGGCCGCTGCGCCGACTATATCCTGCGCGATCATCCGCGCACCGTGAATATTTTCATCGCGGCCGGCCGTGCCGAACGTATCGAGCGGCTCTGCCGCCTGCACGGCATCGTGCCCGCAGAGGCGGAGAGCCTGATGGACCGCACCGACGCCCGGCGCGCCGCCTACTACAATTATTACAGCAGCGGCACGTGGGGAATGGCCGAGACCTATGATCTCTGCATCGATTCGTCGGTGCTGGGAATCGACGGCACGACCGGTTTCGTGCTGGAATTCGTGGAACGCAAACTGGGCGTGAAGCCCTGAGCGGCCGCATTTTTTTGTTAATTGATTGCCTATGATACTTGCAGATCAGATAAAGGATTTGGAACAGCGCAGCGGAGCGCTGGAGCGCTGTCTGAACATCGAACAGAAGCGCATCGACCTGCTCAACGAAGAGGAGAAGACCCAAGTGCCGGATTTCTGGGACAACCCGGATCAGGCGCGCGAACAGCTGCGCCGCGTGGCGGCCATCAAGGCGTGGGTGGACGATTACGACGCCGTTGCGAAGGACGTCGAGGATCTTGCGCTGATGCCCGAATTCGTGAAGGAGGGCGTGGTGAGCGAGCAGGAGATGGACGCCCATTATGCGCAGACGCTGGAGCGCATCGAGAAACTCGAAATGCGCAACATGCTGCGCCGTGACGAGGACAAGCTGGGGGCGATTCTCGACATCAACGCCGGGGCCGGCGGCACCGAAGCGCTCGACTGGGCGTCGATGCTGCTGCGCATGTATACCCGCTGGGGCGAGGCGCACGGCTACAAGGTCAAGGTGCTCGACTATCAGGCTGGCGATGAGGTGGGGGTGAAGTCCTGCACGCTGGAGTTCGAAGGCGAGTATGCGTACGGCTACCTCAAGAGCGAGAACGGCGTGCACCGCATGGTGCGCCTTTCGCCCTTCAACGCCAACAACAAGCGGCAGACGACTTTCGCGTCGGTTTTCGTGTCGCCCGCCGTGGACGATACGATCGAGGTGACGGTGAATCCCTCGGACATAGAGTGGGATACGTTCCGAGCCAGCGGTGCGGGCGGTCAGAACGTCAATAAGGTCGAAACCGCCGTGCGCCTGCGTTATCACGGCAAGGACGCCGATACGGGCGAAGCGGTGGAGTTCCTGATCGAGAACATGGAGACCCGCTCGCAGCTGATGAACCGCGAGAACGCCATGCGCATCCTCAAATCGAAGCTCTACCAGCGCGAGCTGGACAAACGCATGGCCACGCAGCAGGCTTTGGAGGCGTCGAAAAAGAAGATCGAATGGGGTTCGCAGATCCGTTCCTACGTCTTCGACGACCGCCGCGTCAAGGACCACCGGACGGGGGTGCAGACCTCGGCTGTCGAAGCCGTCATGGACGGGGGGCTGGACGAATTCATCAAGGCTTACCTGATGGAGTACGGCGCCGAAGCCTGATCCGGGGTTTCGCCGTACGATAAGATCGCTATCTTTGTAAGATGAAGAGACTACTCGTTTTCCTGACGCTTGCGGCTTTTGCCGTCATGCCGCGCGCTGCGGCTCAGGGGGCGCAGCCCGTATCGGCCTACGGCGCACCGCTTCCGCATGCTCCGGTGCTGGTCGGCATGACCGACACTGCGGCCTACTTCCCGAAACTGAAGGGCCTGCGCGTGGCCGTGCTGGCGAACCATACCGCCGTCGCGCGTTTCTGCGAACCGGCGCAGGGGAAATACGCGGCAGAGGCGGAACAACTGCCGGGAGTATCCGCAGGCGAAGCGGCGGCTTTGCCGGACAGGGCCGGGTGTCGGCCGGCTCGTTTGCCGGGGGCTTCCGCCGACGGGACGATCCATCTGGTCGATCTGCTGCACGGCCGCGGATTCAATGTGACGGGGATCTTTTCGCCCGAACACGGATTCCGGGGAACGGCCGATGCGGGCGAGCATGTCGGAAACTCGGTGGACGGGCGGACGGGAATCCCGATTCGGTCGCTCTACGACGGCAATACCAAACGCCCCTCGGACGAGGCGATGCAGTCGTTCGACGTGCTGGTGGTCGATATGCAGGACGTCGGACTGCGGTTCTACACCTATTATATAACGATGCTCCGCATGATGGATGCCTGTGCCGAATTCGGCCGTACGGTCGTCGTGCTCGACCGGCCCAATCCCAACGGGCATCTGATCGACGGGCCGGTGCTTGACATGAAGTACAAGTCGGGCGTCGGAGCCTTGCCGATTCCCGTGCTGCACGGGCTTACGATGGGCGAGATCGCCCGGATGGCCGTCGGCGAGGGGTGGAGCCGGAAATGCAGGCTGGATGTGGTCTGCTGCCGCAATTACACCCATGCGACACCTTACAGGCTTCCGGTCGCGCCGTCGCCCAATCTGCCGACGCAGCGTGCCGTCTACCTCTATCCGTCGCTCTGTCTTTTCGAAGGGACGGTCGTCAGTCTTGGGCGCGGAACAGACAAGCCGTTCGAAATCTACGGCCATCCCGATATGAAGGGGTATGGATTCTCGTTTACGCCACGGCCGACGGCAGGGGCCAAGCATCCGCCGCTGGAGGGACGGCTCTGCCACGGCGCCGACCTGAGCCGAATGCCGCTCGACGAGGCGCGGCAGGTGGGACTGACGCTGCGCTACGTGATCGAGGCTTATCGCAATCTGGGCTTGGGCGAGCGGTTCTTCACTCCGATGTTCGAAAAACTCATCGGCGTGGGCTATGTCCGCGAGATGATTCTCTCCGGGGCTTCGGAAGCGGAAATCCGCGCGTGCTGGCAGGAGGACCTGCGCCGTTTCCGCCGCCAGCGGCAGCCGTATCTGCTCTATGCGGAGTGAAACTCCCTGTTTTGAGTGGATTTTAATTTTTTATCCGGAATTTTTTCACCTGCATATTTGCTGCATATCTTCGCAATCGGTTCCGGTTCGTAACCGATAACGGGATAACTCTGCCGAGTTGTAACCAAAACGTCCGCCGGATGGATTCGGCGGAGGTTTCGAGCCGGAGCCTGCCGGTACAACCGCAGGGATAAATGCCTATCTTTACCTGCGTAGCGATTCTGTAAAACCCTTGCCGGAAGAATGGTTATGTCGATTCTGTCAGTTTACTAATTAAAATTTAAGCCTATGACACTTAGATCCTACATGCGTGTGTTATCGGCTGCCATTGCTCTTCTGTTCGTGGCGGTCGGTTGCAAAGATTCGGACGAAGAAATTCCCCCCCCCTCGGAAAAGTACACCTTTGATATAGCCGTTTCGGATATCAGGGTTGCCGACGCCGTGGTTACCGTAACTCCCAGCGATGCGCTGGCTACCTATTATTGCTCTGTCGTCAAAAAGGCCGATTTCGATAAATTGGGATCCGACGAGGCTTATCTGGACGACGATATCGATTACCTGAAGGCTCAGGCCGAAAAAAAGCAGCTGACCTTTAAAGCCTATCTGGAAACCGTAATCGCCACGGGAAGCGAACCGATCAAATTCGTCACGCTGGAGCCTTCGACCGACTACTATGCCTATGTATACGGCATTACGCCGGAGGGCCGGGTTACGTCCGATTTGAAGAAGACGCCGTTCACGACGGCGACCCCCGAACCGACGGAGCTGACCTTCGAATTCAAGGTGGAGAATATCACCATGACGGCCGCCGATATCGCCGTCATTCCCTCCGACGACGAAGCTCCCTATTATTTCGACGTGATTGCGGCGGCGGCCTACGAGGGAATGTCCGAGGACGAGATTCTCGCCGACGTTTTGGACGCGATCATTCCCGCCTATCTGACGCAGGGACCGGACGGTTACCCTGCGGAGATGTTCGAAGGGATGCTCGCTCTGAAGCCCGGAACCGAATACTATGTCTACGCCATCGGCTACGATGCCGAGAAGGAGGAACCTACCTCGGAGCTGCAGATGTACAAATTCTCGACGACGGCGCCTACGGGCGAAGCGCCTGATCTGGCCTTCTCGGCCCGCGCCGGCGATGCCGACGGAAACAATACCTCGACGATGATCTACTGCACTGCCGTGTCGGAGGCCGCCGTATCCGCCAAGATGGCGTGTCTTCCGAAGCAAATCGTGGATGATTTTATCGGGCAGGGCGCTTCGCTCGAAAATATCGCCGATGCCAACGGTCAGGATGTCAAGAGCGAGGATATTGCCGCCCTGAATGCGAAGGGAGGTCTCGGCCTGACGCTGGCGGGCGACGTGATCGTGCCTTCGACGGATTATACGGTGATTTTCAAAGTCGTCTCGGCCGGCGGACGCTCCACGGTGAAGAGCGAAAACGTCTCTACGACCTCCGGTGACGTGCCGCCGTCGGACCTCACTTTCTCCATTGCGGTGACGGAGCTGAAAGCCACCTCGGCCATGGTGACCGTGACGCCCTCGAACGATACCGAGACCTATTTCTTCGATATCCAGCCCAAAAAACTGATCGACGAGAATTTTGCCGACGACGCTTCGCTGATCGCGGCGCTCGATGAAACCTATGCGAAATACGGCGGCATCGCCGGAATGCTGAGCCAAGGCGAAGACGGTTATAAACCGACCTCCCTGACGGCCGGGACCTCCTATTACGTGCTTGCCTTCGGGTACAATACGGCGGCGACGACGGCCGTTACACGCCATGAGTTTACGACGGAGACGGCCGCGACGTCCGATCTGACGCTGTCGATCGATATCGACACCTCGGCGGAACCGATTCCCGGCGGGGTGACGGCTGCGATTACGGCCTCCAACGACGAAGATCCCTATATGCTCGATTTCATGCTGGCCGATGAAATCAAGGGCATGTCCGATGCCGAGATCATCGCTTCCGTCGAGCAGAAGTACGGCCAGATTATCTCGTGGCTTCTGGTGACCGGCGATTATGCGACCGTACCTACGGATTTCGGTGGGGAACTCGCCATGATGCCCGGCGCCGAATATTATCTCGTTGCGTTCGGATACGACGGCGCTTCGGCGACGACGGGCGTCACGAAAGCCAAGTTCACGGCGGGCGCCGGGCCTGACGCCGCGGGTACCGGATTCACCTTCAAAGTCGAAGACATCACCTCCGGCGGTGCGACGGTAACCGTGGAGACGACCAAAGAGCCCGTTACCTATATTTGGGACGTGATTTCCGATGCCAGCTATACCCAGCTGGGCGGAAACGCCGAAGCGCTTGTGTCGCACGTAACGGACATGTTTGCGCTCTACGGTACGGCGCAATACGGAAATCTGACTCCCGTGCAGGTTATCGCCGGGCTGGGCGCTTGGTATTCGGGCGCTTCCTATGCGTACGGCAAACTCTCTTCCAAAACGGCCTACAGGCCTTATGCCGCATGTGTGGACCTGAGTGGCAACGTTGTCGGCACGCCTGCCGTCGGCGAAATATTCACGACGCTCGAAGCCGTAGCCGGTTCCGCGACGGTGGAGGCGGCCTACGACAAGTACTTCGACGGCGACGAGATCGTTGCAGCCGGAGTATCATCCAATGCGTCGGGAAAAGCGTATATTCCCGTAACGGTTACCTCTTCGGCGGATGCCGCGCATTGGTACGTAGCCCTTTATACCGGCGATTATACGGATCCCGGAGCGGTTTCCGAAGCTACGATTATCAACGCGCTGAAGTCTCAGGGCGTGAAGGATGCCGCGAAGATTAATTTCACCTGCTCGTGGGATACCCAGTGTACCTTCCTCGCTGTTGCCGAAGACGCAACGGGCAATGTCGGTGAGATTTTCCGGCTGGGAGTGCGCTTCACCAAGTCCGGTGCGTCGCCCATATCCGAGCTGACGGGAGCGTCGAAAGCCGCGGCCGCAGGCGTTAAACTGCCCGTGTTGTGCAGTTCGCTGCTGCCCGGACTCGATGTTCCGAAGGTTCTCCGGCCGCTCGAAGAGCCGAACATGCCGCAGGCCGCCGCTTCGCAGTTGATAAATCTGCGCCGGGAGCGGACTACGGACCTGTCTGAAAAGATGGTCCGGGGGGCGGAAATGTCCGGCGATGCCGATGCGATATCCGGTGGCAAACCCGCTCAGATCAAATGCTTTGTCGGCAAGAATGCAGGCATGAAGCAGGCCGAAGAGGTCTCTTTGAAGAAAGCTATTGCGGCGCGGGCTTCGAACAACAGAGTCCGGACTCCCAGAAGATAGCTTCCTCCGTATTCCTATAATCGAGCTGCGGCGCATATGCGCCGCAGCTTTTTTGTCTGTGGAAATCGGCTTTCGGGAAGCCGATCCCGGAATGTCCGGCCCGCGCCGAGGTCCGGCATGCGTCGAAAATAAATTTTTTGAAAAAATCTGAAAAATATTTTTTCCTTCGGAAATATTACTGAATATTGCCGTCGATGATTGGATTTTGTAATCAAATGTCCCGGAATTTCTCAATATTGTAATCAAACGGCCTGAGAAACCCGATCCGGCGTTCCGTTTTTCTTGTATCTGAATGATACAATTATAAATATAAATACTTATATTTGCTAACGTAATATAATTTTTAGCGTTCCTTGCCGGACGAATTGTTATATCTTGTCAATTTTATTAATTTAATTTTAAGCCTATGACGCTCAAATCTTACTTGCGCATGTTATTGGCAGCTGTGACTCTTCTGTTTGTCACCTCAGGCTGTAATGACGACGACGACAAAGTCGGACCCCCCCCCTCTTATTCGTTTAGTGTCGCTGTTTCGGATGTAGCCCAGACCGAAGCTACCGTAACTGTAACTCCCAGCAACGACCAAGCTACCTACTATTATGCGGCTGTAAAGAAGGCCGAGTTCGACACGTTCGAGTCCGACGCGGCCTATGCCCAGCATATTCTCGACAATCTGAAAGCTATTGCGGATAAGAAGGTGCTGCCGCTCAGCGAGTATCTCGCAACGGCCCTCGTCAAGGGAAGCGCACCGCAGAAAATCACCGATCTGACGGCCGGCACCGACTACTACGCCGTTGCGCTCGGCATGCTGACGGACGGCCGCTTCACCTCCGATCTGGTGAAAGAGGCGTTCAAGACGGACGATGCTCCGGAGCCTGCCTTGGAGTTGTCTATTACGATGACTCCCGGTTATAATGGAGAGGGTACTGATACGCAGATGTCTGTAAATTTCAAGGCTTCTGGCAGACCCGCTGTTTCGGGTAAGTATCTTCTTGCCTCTACTGCCGCTATTGACGCTGTTATTGCTAAAGGTGGTTCATATGATGATATTATCGATAATGAGGAGAATGGATATGCATTTGCTGCTGCTGAATTGGTCGAGTTGAACAGTGAAGAAGGAACTGTCGGCGAAGATTGGGTTTGGGGCAGACTTACTCCCGGAACTTCGTATACGGTAATTGCCAAGGTTAAGGATGCCGAGGGAAACTCGGTGCTTAAAACTGCTGTAGAATCGACTGCTGCTGCTCAGGGCGAAGGAGATGGTCCGGAACTGTCGATTGTTATGACACCCGGTCTTAACGGTGCAAATACGGATACGAGAATGACCGTTGATCTTAAAGTTTCGGGCAAACCTGCTGTTGCCGGTAAATATATGTTAAATCTCACCTCTGCATTTGAAGCTGCGATTGCAGAAGGGGCTTCCTATGATGAGATTATTGAGGCATATGGTACTGAATTCACTGCCGAAGAGCTGACCGAGTTAAATAGCGCTCAGGGAACTCAAGGTTGGTATTGGGATAAGCGCACTCCTGAAACTTCGTATACTGCAGTTGCAAAAGTTTACGATGCCGATGGAAAATCTACGCTTAAGTATGAGGTGAAATCGACTACCGCATCTCAAGGTGGTGGCGACGGCCCGGAACTGACTTTAACAATGAAGGCAGGTGATCCTAAAGGCGAAAATCCTACTACAGCCGTTACATGTGTTATTAAGTCGTCCGGAGCAACTGCGGCTAAGGCTGGTATATGGCCAAAATCTCTTGTCGATGAAGTTCTTGCAGAAGGGGAAACAATCGAAAGTATCATTAATAATGAACAGCTTGGACAATCATTTGAAGGTGATCATCTTGCTGCCATAAATGGTAACGGTCTTCCATTATATACTGATAAAGCTTCCCCCTCTACCGAATATATTACGATTGCTAAAGTTACGGATGCTGCCGGAAATTCGACGATCAAATCCGCTACTGCAACTACCGAATCGGCAGGAGAAGCTTCGGATGCTTACAAAGCATGGCTCGGTACGTGGACGGTGACGAGTACCTCGTCGACATATACAAAAAAACCGTTGACGTTTGATGTTGTTTTCAAGCAGAAAGTTGCAAATGTTTCCTATGCCGTTGAAGGTTGGACAGCCTCTATTTTCCGCGATCAGCCGGATAAGAGTCCTTATTTCCCGGTAGCTACATTCAACGACGGTGGATTTTATTTTGCAAATGGTCAGACCTTTGGTAAATTCAATTTGGGTGAGTATGGTACCGGAACTTTGACATATTGCTGTTTCTTTACGCTTGCTGGTAAGAATTACTATTCCAGCCAAACTGAGTTCAGTGATGGTACGCCTTTCGTCAGCTTGTACGGAACTATGAACAGCGATAAGCAGTCTGCTGTAGTCGAGGGGGCGGAAGTCGAGTACAGTGACGGTAAAGCTACAATGGAATATGCAGACTTTATGTACGTATTGGATAGTGGCAAGGGAGCAATGGGGGTTATTCCCGGCGAAGGGTTCAAATATTCGACGCCGGAGGGTGAAGATACCGATTCTCCTATAGGTCCTTATACAATGGTCAAAAAGGGTTCTGCAACGTCTGCATTGTCTGCTCCGTCAAAATCTGCTGTTGATATAAACGCTATGCCGTATGTAGGCAAATTGTCGAGTGTACTTTCGGTAAATGCCGCTGTATCGGTTCCTGCGAAGCAGGATGCTGTGGTAGTTGAAAGTAAAGTTGCAATGTCTGAGTCTCTCGTATTTGAGCCTTCGATGATTGTTTGCAAAGGTGACGACAATTGCAATTTAAGCGTAACTAAAAAGTCGTTAGGTTTGAAAAAGCACTATAGGAAATAGTTTTTGCCTAAAAGGAATCTTGATTTTCGAATAGAGTTGTAAGATTCCGATAACCGAACTGCGGTCCAATTTGGACCGCAGTTTTTTTATTTCAATATATACGTATTTCGGAAATATGAAGGTCGGTTTGTGAAAAAAAACTAAAAAATGAAATAATGTGCCTAATTTATTGTATATTTGAATAATTCAGATGTTTTCCCTGTGGCTTTTTATTATTCACCCACTTAAATAATTTAAGCTATGAAAAAATCCTACTTGTTCCCAAATTTCGTACTGCCGCTATTCGGTGCATTGGCGGTAATGTGTGCGGGTTCCTGCTCGCAGGAAATCCTCGAATCAGAGGAGGTGATACCTGATGGCCAGACGCGTGCAAGTACGTTTGAGATTAGCCTGACTGTTGATCCTGCCGTAGCAGGTCCCGGCAATGAATATTATGCGCAGAACAGAGATTACAACTTTCAGGCTGTATATGACAAACAGTATTTGGATCTTATGCAGGGTGAGATAACAGTCCGCGCGATAGAGGGAAATGACGATGCGGTTAAAATAGTTTCTCGGACAGACGATCGGGCAACTATCCGTTTCAAAGCTCCGGGAGTTTACGTTGTCAGAGCGGAATTGCAATTGGCTGAGCGTTTTACGGGGCCGGGACTGCATCCCGTGCTGATGCGTGAAGCTGAACTGATTTGCCGGGTTGTATCATTTACGGAAAAAATTGACGGTCCGAGTGCCGTGGTGCTTGGGGGAGAATATAGTTTTAAATTGAGTTTTACAAATCCCGATTATCCCGATCCAATTCTGAAAATAACGGAATCTGTATTCAACGACCCGAAATATACGATTCTGAGTAACGACGGAGCTGGGAATTATCGGATTCGCTTTGACCAGCCGGGAGATTATCGGATCGAGCCGGGAGTAGGGTGGGATAAACCTGCGGAGTCACTTAAGGTTAAATATAGTCCATCTTATCATGTAAAAGTATTTTTCAGGCCGGAGATGGAATTAGACTGTATAGGACAACAAGAAATTGGAGAAACAGATGTAACATATTTGAATCGTATCTATTTGTATGATACCCAACATCACATTTATTCAAATTTACCGTTTCGGCTTTATTTTAAATATGAAAAAATATTTCCGTTTGTATTAGATGAAGAATACGAATTTGTTTCTGGTGTGAAAGGGGA
>ERZ838118.4211-NODE-4211-length-12687-cov-26.868667_pt1 | contig 12687 bp, 16 predicted proteins | sample MGYA00519863_ERZ838118 | MGnify/ENA primary metagenome ERZ838118 (study PRJEB31850, sample SAMEA3708827) | human gut metagenome | biome: human gut; feature: human-associated habitat; material: faeces | place: China | collected 2014 ...
AAAGTGACCATACCCGAAACAGATGTTCGACCTCCCCAAAACGTCTCGACGGTAAATTAAGGGCTTGTATATACGATTATTATGTGCTATACTTGTATATACCGATACAACTAAATTATTTCATGCAGAGAGGAGGAGGAGTAATGAAAAAAACTAGAGTAATAAACATAAGGCTGACAGAAGAACAGCGGAGGGAGATTGAATCTCTCGCCGAACTTATGCAGACTACCCGAACTGGAGTATTATTAAAGGCGATAGCCTATTTAAAAGACCATACGGAGGAGGTGCTTGATGATGGCAAGAGGTAGGAAGAAATACATAGCCCCAGCGATAACACAGCTGAAAACAGTAAAGAAACCTGAGTACAGAACGATTGACGTGTATACAGGCGGGCACTCCGTAGGAGAACTACAGGAGATACGCAGAGTATTAGCAAAACAGGCTAATCAGAGAATATTACGTCTTGAGAGAGCAAAGAGCAACGTAACTGGTGAAAGTTATAACACATTCGGTGCTGTTATTGATGTATACGACTACTTAGAAAATAAAGGCCGTAGACGATTTTCGGAATCAAAGGCGGCTATAAAGCAGAATAATGAACTTAGGCGTGAGATAACAGTATTACAGGGATTTCTCGGGAGGAAGTCGTCTACGGTTAAAGGCATACGAGAAATAGAGAATAAGCGGCTGAGGGCTTTTACGAATAAAGGTATAAAATTCGCGAGTACTAAAGAGTTTTATGAGTTTTTAAACTCACAGACCTTTACGAGTTTAGTAGCAAGCGGTTTTACGTCTGAGCAGATTGTAGAAGCATACGACATGATGCGTGAAAAAGAAGACGATAAAGAAGTTGTTGAGAAAATGATAAAGGCTCTAGACGAGTTTCGGCAAGGTGAGAAAAAAGTAAGCATTAAAAACCTAGAGCAAACACTGGGGATTAAGTTATTAAGTAGGCGGTAAAATGAGGAAGGCAAGAATAGTTAAGCGGGACATGACATATGATTATATCGACACGTTTGATGTTGGTGATTTTCCCTATAGAGCATTAAATAAAAAGTCTCTTTTATGTCGCGGTAAACAGCCCAAAGAATATATTTACGATTACGCAACATTTGACATTGAGACTACGACTATTGTAAATGCAGAGAAACCGTTCGGCTATATGTACCACTGGCAAATGGACGTTGCGGGCTATGTAATAACTGGCAGACGATGGAGTGAATGGGTATATTTTATGAGTAGGCTTGCTGAGATATACAGTATAAACGACAACAGGCGTTTGGTGATATATGTACACAATCTAGGATATGAATTTCAATACATGCGCGATTACTTAGAAGAAAATTTCGGCGGTTATAATGTGTTTGCAACAGAAAACAGAGCGCCTATACGAGTAAATACGCCTAACGGTTTTGAATTTCGTTGTTCTTACAAGCTTACAAATATGTCGTTAAACAAAGCGACGTTAAACGAGTTAGGAGTAACACATATAAAAGCAGTAGGCGACCTCGATTATAAAATTATTAGAACAGCTGTAACACCACTGAATGACGCTGAGTTCGGCTACTGTGTAAGCGATGTAGTTTCTCTGTATGAAGTGATTAGTATGCGCATGAAAAACGAGCACGACAATCTTGAGACGATACCGATGACTTCGACAGGTTATGTCCGCAGAGATTGCCGCAAGGCTTGTCGAAAAGACCACGACTATCATAAAATGTTCTCGAAATTAATAATGTTACCGCATGTATATGGGCTTCTAAAAGAAGCTGGAAGAGGTGGAAATACACACGCAAATAGGCATATGTCGGGGCGTGTTTGGAGCAATGTTGATTCTTTCGATTTTGTTTCGGATTATCCAGCGCAAATGCTGTTGCGCAAATACCCGATGAGTAAATTTACGCCCTATGGAGATATTGAGAGTATGGCAGAATTTGATGACCTTCTGCGAGAGTATGCGTGCCTGTTCCGTGTAACTCTCGTAAATGTAAAGCTTAAAGACAATATCGCAATGCCATATATACCGATATCTAAATGCTGGCAGTACGTGCGAAAAGCTGATGACAGCATTATTGAGTTGCGAATTGATAACGGTAGAGTATTATCTGCACCGCTGTTGTCCATGACAATAACAGATGTAGACTACGAGATTTTAAAACGACAATATGATTGGGATAGTATAGCAATACAAGATATGCACATTGCAACGTATGACTATCTACCGCAACCGATACGTGATTGTGTTATGGAGTATTTTAAAGCAAAAACGGATTTAAAATTTGCGATACAGGAGGAAAAGCACAGAGAAGACCCCAACCGCGAGAAACTAGAAAACCTTACTTATTTATACGCAAAGTCAAAAAACCGTTTAAATGGTATATTCGGTATGTGCTACACAGACCCTGTACACCAGCAAATTACTGTAAACGAACGGGGTGAATGGGAAACTAAAGAACCGGATATCAATGAGGCGTTGGACAAGTTCCATAAGTCGCGCAACTCGTTTTTATACTATCCTTGGGGAGTTTGGGTTACTTGTTGGGCACGTCTGCACTTAGAAAATCTGATTGACATTACAGGACAGGACAGAACTATATATTGTGACACGGATTCTTCTAAGGCGGTCGGAGTGGATATTTCTAGTGTCGATAAATTTAACGAAAAAATAATTGCACTTGCAGAGGAGAGGGGCGCTTATTACGACTGTAATGGGACACGATTCTATATGGGAATCGCCGAACACGAGAACGACGAACCAATAGCAAAATTTAAGACCCTTGGAGCAAAGAAATATGTGTATCATGACAAAGATGGATTTCATATTACAATTGCTGGCGTTAGTAAGGCGAAAAACTATGACACAGGAGAATATGTTGCTGTGGAGGAAATGCGATGTATTAAGAATTTTGTACCTGGATTTATTTTTACACGCGCGGGAGGTAACGAATTGGTTTATAACGATAACATAGGCATACACAACATAACAATAGACGGCTGTACGATGGAAACGGCTAGTAATATTGCCATGTTAGATTCCACTTATACCGTCGGTATAACGTCCGAGTATGCCGCTCTGATTGATTGCAACGTTTATTATGATATTGAGAAAAATAACACTTGACATTGTATACACATTTGTGTATACTATAAAAGAACAAATAACATAGCATTTTAACAGGAGGTTACATAATGAATAAGTCAAATTTTAAAAAAGGTAAAAGGTCAATCGCAGATATTCCCGTACTGGAGGTATCTAGTTTTAAAGTAACGAGAGTATGTTCTCTAGATAACGGCAGTGTTTCCTTTGATATGGAGTTAAACGGAATAAATATCTACGGTTGCTTTGTAGTAGAATCCGAGGAATATGGAGATTTTATTTCTTTTCCAAAAAGAAAAGGAAAGGACGGAAAGTACTACTCTATCGTATGGGCGAAACTGTCTGCGGCAGATAGCACAGCGATTTTGCAGGAAGTCGAACGTCTGTTAAGTGAATAAATATGAATAATGGGAGGGTTTCCCTCCCTTATTTGTTTATGGAGGTATTAAATGCAAAATAAAATGTTTTTAAACATTTTCGATTATAAAGACGACCGTTACCCATTTCAAATTTTTATTGGTGGCCGAGGTTTCGGTAAAACATATAGCGGGTATACTGGTTGCTTAGGTCTACAGGAAGCAATTGTTGTTCCAAAAAAATTTTTATGGATGAGGAGAACCCAAAAGGAATTAGAACTCATGGAGGATACAGACAAGGGAGAAGGAATTGGAGATTTAAAGACAATAAATAACGATTTTGGTACTAATTACGGTTTTAAAGCAATAAACGATTCTCTCGCTGGAGTATATGCTAGAGATGTTGGCGAAAACGGAAAGTATATATACAGCGGAACGCCCGTAGGCTATGGCATAGCGTTAAGTACTGTATCCTCGATACGAGGTATAAACTTTTCTGACTGCTCTGACTGGGTATACGATGAATTTATACCTGAGAAACACGTAAAGAAAATGAAAGGCGAGTGTGACGCACTTCTAAATGCATATGAGACAATAAACCGTAACAGAGAGTTTACAGGAGGGCAACCTATACGCCTTTGGCTATTAGCAAACTCGAACGATATTTATAATCCAATATTCGTCGGGTTAGGAATCGTGTCTATAGCCGAGAAAATGGTGTCCAGCAATAAAAAACACACATACATTCCCGATAGGGGGCTTGCTCTGCATATATTACCACCGTCGAAAGAGTTCCGTGAGAAAAAGGAAAAGACCGCGCTGTATAAACTAACGAGAGGAACAGAGTTTCATGATATGGCTCTTGATAACTCGTTCGCATATAATGATTTTTCTTTGATAGCATACCGAAAGATACAGGGATATATTCCGCTTTGTGCGCTTGATAATGCGTATATATATAAGAAAAAAGGCGATTCGGAGTTATACGTTTCTTATTCGCCAGCTAAAGTGCCTACATTTAACAGTAAGATTGCACAGGACGTTATCCGTTTTAGGCGAGAATACGGTGTTACGATACAACCGTATTTTGTAAAAGGAAGGTTGATATTTGAATCGTATGAACTTAAAGAAAAGATTTTACAAATTATATTATAAGTGTTATAATAGAGATAAGCAGGAGCGCTAGGACTAGCTGACGGAATCAGCGGCGCGTGGTCTTGTCCGCCATAAGCCTGCTAAAAGCCCAGTAGATAATCTACTGGGCTTCTTTGATTTTAGAACGGCCTGCGGCGTATCGTCATATTTATCAGGAATGTTGTACCCTCAGTGATTGTCGAGCCACCGTCTGAAAATATACGCATACCACCTACTGTGTAGGAACTTGATAATGTAACAGGCGGTGCGAAATCGCACATAACACTTGTAATACCCGATAAATCTCGTCTCGGAATGGAACACGACAATGGTGTAGGGAATGTGAATGGTGCTGGAATGTCGCAAACGTCTACATCGTCCGCACCAATAGTTTTAGTTGCTTTTATACTTCCAGCGAAAGTAATACAATCCTTATCCATGTATATTGCAAGATTGCTAGTATCCCAACCATCGTGCGCGGTTGGTGCAGTAATGTAAGAACTGGTTCTGCGCTCGTAATACGTACCGTGTAATAACGACACCATACACTTTGCAAGAATATCATATCCAAACAGATTGGGGTGTATGTTATCTGTGCTTACATACTGCGGATAACCTACCAACGCCGTTGTGCATTCGGGGTAGTAATACACTGGTGCGTTTGGGTCGTCTCCGTATCCTAAAGCTCCGAAGACTTTCCAGCTATCGAATGTTGTAAACGACACGGAGCCCCAGCAAGGAAACTGCACTATTTTTGCGGCAGGAAACGACCGCTGTAAATAACTGCGCAATGCATTGGCACTCCCTGCTACATCCGCAGATGAGTTATAATTTACGTCATTTATCCCTCCGATTACAGCAACATATTTTACCTTGTTATGGTCGTATGTTGTATCTTTGTTTGCGCGCTCTGCCTGCGACATAAACAAATTACCCGCGATGGTATAACCGCTACCCGATACGCCGTAGTTGTGTAACCGCAATCCTAAGTATTTTGCAAGAAGAGTAGGCAACTGTTGCTCTGTTGGCACAATACCACCCGCAGTTACGCCCTGTGTAAAACTGTCTCCGATAACTACTAGTTCTGTTTTTTCTATTCTATCAATAACATCCCTTGCTTCCCTGTCTTTAACAGTGACTAACTCTCCGTTTAAATCAAATTCTGAAACATATTTCATATTGTTTTCCTCCTATTTAAAAGCCATATGCCTGTACCATTAAATCGAAAGTGAATGTTCCACTAATCGGATTTAACAGTCTTACTACAATCTGTGTCTTAGACTGTTGTCTTACAACACAAGTTACTGCACCAACACCAGTGAGCATATCTGCTGTAACCGTAACGGAATAAAAACCGTTCGGCGGCTGGCACGCAACAGGAATCGTTAACGCAACGTCCGTCCAAAACATGCCGCTACCATATGCCGTCGATATCGAGCAATTGGTCTGTCTAACGCTCCCCGAAACAATAGCTAAATATTGGTCTCCGTTCGTGATTTCCGATTTTAGCCACGGTGTGCTTACGATGTTGGTTATACTGGCTTTACCATTGGCAGTAGCCAAAGCTCTGTTTGCTGTACTTCGTGCGCTGTTTGCGGCACTCTGTGCAATATCTGCCGCACTCTGCGCGCTATTCGCGGCACTCTGTGCGCTATTCGCGGCACTCTGCGCATTACTAGCATTAGTACGTGCTGTAGAGTCTTCTACATTGTAGATTGCTCCTCCCACGCGCACCTTGTTTATATTTGCCATACACCCTCCTACTCTAAAACAAGAGTGCTGGTAGCGCTCTCGTATTTTGCGCCCACTTTACTGCTTACGGCAGTTAATGCACTGTTTGCCGTACTCACCGCGCTGTTTGCGGCACTCTTTGCTTCGCTCGCGGCCGCTCTTGCTGTTACGTCCTCAATTGGATATGTTACGTCTCCGAGTTTTATATTTTTTATAGTGTCTGCCATTTCTAATCCTCCCTTTTTTTAATAACCAATGTGTCTGTTTTTGAATCATACGCGTGTGTCGCGTTGCTTACAATGTTTTCATTTTTAAACGACAGTGTAATACGCTCGTTTGATTCGTCGTATATAACGCCAGGCATTATCTCGTTAAAAAATTCTAGCACAAGTGCGTTAAAATTATTTTTTAATTGCCGCTTTAACTCCTCTACTGTCTCTTTCGTCTGTGCCATTTCGTGAAGTAACCAGTCGGAATTATGGCGGTTGGGGTCTACATATGGATATTCATTATTGTATGCCATTTATACCTCCTAATAAATTTGTACAATAAACTCTCGTTCAAACAGTTCGGCAATCATCGCATAAAGGTCATATTTTACCCGCATGTCTTCCTCAGCCGAAATCATTTCTTGGTTGGTTGTAACACCGATGTTACCATGCGCGCGTAAAACCTCTGTCTCGTCTCGGACCGCACCGTAATTTACAGTAGAATTGTCATCGGCGTTACTATTTGTAGAATTTACGTATTTGTCCGAACCGCTGTTGCTAGTGGTGTCATTACGGCTACTGTCTGTTTTATTACGGTTTGCGTATTCATCCGTGTTGTAGGCACTTACAGCTTCGGTGGTTTCTCCCCCGCTTATGGTTGTTGTCTGCGTACCTAGTGTTGTTGTGTCTGTACGGTTATTTTTATCACGATAATGTCGCTCTGTTGTATCTCTACCCGAATTAGTGTAATTCCTAGACGATGTTTCGTGGCGGTCATAGTTCTCTATCGGGTTGTATGTTGCAGTAAGAGCTTTAAACATCTGCTCGAAATCATAACGCCGCCGTAAAAACCAGTAAGATATATTAATCTTTAACATCGGCGGTGTCTGATAATAGGGGAATAAATCTCCTGACCGCGATATTATCTCGTTTATAAGTATATCCCTATTTAACCCATCGGGCAGTACAACACCGTCAAAGAGCGTTTTATCATATTGTAGCATTCCATACAGCGTTATCCTAGGCATTATCCTCATCAACCTCCTCCCCATATTTGTAGGTACACTCAACACTCAAACCTAACTCGCCCGCAGATAACCTATTCAAATTTTCAAACGATTCAGAGATATTTGCATAGATTACCGATATAATGGAACGTGTCTCGTCATTGTTTTCATTAACCTCCTGTGAATTTAGACGTTCTTTTTTATCATAGTTGGCGTTGCGGATTCCTATTTTTGTTAAAAACTCGTTTGTTACGGTTCTCTTTGCCTGCAATAACACGTCTACGATAAAGTTACTTTTAACCGACGGAAAAAAAGGTTTTAAACCACCGTCGCCAACAACGTGTTTATTTACAGTTACAAGCGGATTTCCTTGTGTCGCAGTAGCGTAAGCTTCTTTAATAGTGTCGGCATCTTTTTTACTCTCTGCTTCAAACAAAAATGCAACATTTGTGTTCATTAAAGCAATATTTATTGCTTTGTCGATATTAGATAATTTAGTCGCAAATCTAGTTACAAGGTCATCAAGTCCGTAGTAGTCATCCAGTAGTTTAACAATCTCCGCGTTTACACCAATACGACCGATTTTGTCTCCACTAAGAAAAGGCGACGTGACAATAATGTCCTTTGGCTGGTAGTACAAATTTAATTTTTGGATTCCGTAAGGATATGCAATCCAGCCCAGTTCTCTTGTGTACAATACTGCTATAGAACCGTAATGGAACAGCCAAAATCGAAACCAATTAAGTTCCCAATTTGCAGGAATCGTAAAATTAAAAACGGAGTAAATCTGTGTCCATAAATAACGTTTGTTATAGTCCGTCTCAGCATTCCAAACGCCCTTAACTTGCGACGGTCGTTGATTAAAAAAATCCATAAATGACTGTGCACCATAATCTAATGGAGCATTAAAATTATACATACATTTTCCTCCTATTCCATATAAAATCCGTTGTTTAAAAGAGCATTTAGAGTATCTCGCTCGCCTGCAAGCCCATCTATTGTAATGCTTGCTCCACCACATTTTACAAATCCGCTTAAAGTTCCTAACCGTACATTTTGCATAAGCGGTCTACCTGCAACGTCTGTAGGATATTGCGCAGAACCGTACACAGTTCTACTTATTGTAAACCACGGACGATTGCGTAAACCCTGTATTGCCCCTGTAGAACCTAGAGTTTTTACGACTGGCGTTATTGCATTTTTAATTGCATTTACTCCGCTTGCAACTCCGCCCATTACGTTACCAGTTGCAACAGACCCTCCTAACGATACAGCAGATTGTATTATACCGCCAATATTAGAAACGGTCTGCCCAATCTGCACGTCATACCCGACCATTCCTACAGCGGTTGTAAGGTTGCAACCTTTATCAAGTTCACCGCTAGCGCCTGTGTTTACAAATGTAACAAACTGTCCTGTCGAATAGTCGATACTGCATAAAATATCAAGACCACCGTCAAAATACATGTGTTCGGGCGGTATTGCAACAATACCGTAAGACGGAATGTATAAAGAGAATGTCGTAAAATTGGGGTTACAATCGCGCCAATCGTTGTAATAACGTTCCATAGGCTCTACCTTTAAAATAATTGTTCCTCCGTACTTTGTAAGCATGTAACCTTTAATTCCAGTATTCCACCAGCCTACCCATATATCGGTCTCTACGCCGTTAAGAGAATCGGCACTGAACGGAAACCATTTGATAGAAATAATGTAGTCAATCGGATTAAATATAGCCTTTACGAAAGTTTCCGCTAAAACGTCCGAGAAATTTGAACTATCGTATAGATAAGACAATAGATGTCCTAATGCACTCGCAGATATTGCAAACATTTCTACACCCGTCGGAGCGAGAATAGAAGCTGTACTAGCCAATCTTATTATATAACAACCGTCTGTATCAAATCCAGCGATTTCGTTTCGTGCGTCTACTTTTACAAGTTTCTGCTTTGCACTCAATAATTCATCGTTAATATCAGCGTCATAGAAGGACGCGCTACGTTCTACAAAACACGTATAGCCCTCTATAGTACCTCGATACGTAGAGAGTACATCGACGGCTAGTTTGCAACTCCATATACCTTCATTGTAATTCCAATCGTCGATAAAATAGTATCGTGTAAATTCGGGAATGTAGCAATAAGAGTAAGAGGGATTCCCCTCTACTCTAAGCTCTATAACTGGAGCTAAGATAGAGGTCGAATCCTTTAGCAATATGTCGATAGGTGTTCCATCTGTATTCGGGAGCGCGGTTGAATTTTTCCGCTTTGCAAAATTATAAAAAATTGCGTTCATATTAGACCCTCCGCAGTTTACCCACCTTTGCCATGTTTAAAAGATACATATTCTGTTCATACGTACCTGCATAATCGCTTATTCCATTCGCATTTGCGAGAGGTGTTCGTAATTTCCAATTGCCAAAAGGCGCTCCGATTTCTTCTAAAATCTCGTCTAAGCCCTCTGCTTCTCCTTCATATTTCGGATAGTATTCGTCGTCTGTCGAGTACGGTCTCCGCAGTTCGCCCGCCTTTGCCTTGTTAATAAGAGAAATATTTTGTTCATACGTACCTGCATAATCGCTTATTCCATTCGCATTTGCGAGAGGTGTACGTAATTTCCAATTGCCAAAAGGCGCTCCGATTTCTTCTAAAATTTCGTCTAAGCCCTCAGCTTCCCCTTCATATTTCGGATAGTATTCGTCGTCTGTCGAAATTGGTTCGTTAAATAACGCTAACTCCGCGTTTCGGCGATTCACAAGACCGTTTAAAACCTTACCTCCTGCTTTATTATATTTTGGCAAATCTGCGCTAATCTGCTCGCGGGTTGCCTGTCCGTTTTTTAATAACGTGCATAAATTAGCCGCACCGCAGTTGTAGCAGAAGCTCACAAGAGCGTCAAACTCGTTCTGATTAAAATTATAATCACCATCATACGTATTTACAGACATCTCATAGTTTCCTGCTAAATCGTCTTTTAAAAGCTCGTCCGCCTGCTCTTGTGTAATTGTGTCGCCCTCTTCTACGTTGCCATGATGGCCGTAACCAATCGCATATCCATTTACGTCCCAAAATGCTGTAAGACTACAGCCCTCAAACGTTTTAATAAGCTCTAAACCTCTGTCAGATATATGTTTCATATAAATACCTCCTACTGTGTCAACTTGTCTTTTAACTCTGTGATAACAATTTTTAAGTCTGCTAATGCTTCGGTTACTTTGTTCATTTCTTCCTTATGCGCGTCCGTCTGATTCTTGTTTACGTAAGCCATATAAATACACGCAACAATAGGAAAGCCTACAGAACTAACCGCCGTTAATACTCCGTTTACGTCCATATATTTACCTCCTACTTCTGTTTACCGCCGTCGCCCAGTACAAATACTACAGCGTTCTCTGTGTAGTCGCTGTAAACGTTAAATCGCCAGTGCATATACATATTCCAGTAACCGCCTGCACTATTAAATGGTGTAGAGCTGGCATAATCAAACTGCGGCAGAACACCGAGTGCTTCCTCGTCAAAAAGAATGCCTAAACAATAAGGAATAGTTGTTTCTACACCGTCCTTGCTTGCACCAGTAGCGGTGTCGAGGATATTCGGCTTTACCTTAATCTGCGTTGGTTCTGCCTGTGACTGCCAGTAATTCACGCCCTCAAAGTCTCCTATTTCTAAGTACTTCGGGTTAAAAAGACTAGAATAAACCTCGGATTCCGCCTCGATGTAAACTGGGTCATACATAATCATTTTCTGCCGCTCTTTTGGTGTATGCCGCATAATCTTAGGCTGGCTGTCGAGGTTTGCGTGATAATTGGTCGACATATCTGTAAGTCGTTTAGAATATATCTTAATTGTCGCCGCGGTAAACTTCATAAAAGATGTGAGCTGGCTCGATAACAGCTCTCCTCTTGTATATGTCGTGCCGTATTTTGTATTATATTCGGCAACTAAATCTACAACACCAGTACCCATATTTACCATACCAGCAATATGCGAAATAAGCGCCAACCTAGATTTTGTTTCATTAAGTAATTCAACTTCGTTAAAAAACTCAATCATTACAGAATCAATAAACGCCAAAAACTCACGCTCGTCCGAAAAAGCTAACGCGAGCTGGTCGCGAAAACGCGTAATATGCTTCTGCAAGAGTTTTGTGCCGTAAAAATTAAGCTGTAACACTTTAGGCTTACGAATTTTGTACATATCTACTGCGGCACCATCATCCAACTGTGTAGGATTGCTGTCTGTATTCCAGTCTTCTGTCTTCTCTGCTTCATCATACAAGGTAATAATCTTACGTACCTGTCCTCCCCAACGTTCCGGAGATACAAGCAATGTAGACAATTTCGACTGGTACGGACGGACAGAGAAAATAGTACGCGCTAATACAGTAGACACGGAATTAAGTATATTTTCTGTGCCTGTGCGAAGAACAATTTCCCCAACAGTTTGAAAAGATGTAGAATCTACTGCTTTTAAATCAGAGCGTCCTGTCGCTTGAGATACCATCTCGTTAAACAGCGCGTATACGTCTACAGGTGTAAGTGTGTTTGCCATTATTTACTACCCCCTTTTAAATTTTCTCCTACTAACATAGAAGTAAAGTGCTCTGCTAACTTATCGTCTATCGAAACTGTCGGCGGAATGTCGATTGTTGCATTCGCAGTGTTTACACTCTGCAATAACTGTGCAAACTGGCTCTCTGTCAATCCTGTTTGCGGTGTTACCTGCGCTACCTGCGGTTCTACCTGCGGCGTTACCTGCGGTGCTACCTGCGGCATTGCCTGCGGTGTTACCTGCGGCGTTACCTGCGGCATTGCCTGCGGTGTTACCTGCGGCGTTACCTGCGGTGCTACCTGCGGCATTGCCTGCGGTGTTACCTGCGGTGTTACCTGCGGCGTTACCTGCGGTGTTACCTGCGGCGTTACCTGCGGCATTACAGACGGTACTGTCTGCGCTAAAGTCATAATCTGCTCTCTGCTAAATCCAGCATGAGCAAGTGCTACAACATCATTTAATGTCATAGATTTGTACCTCCCTTTTAAAAATTAATTGTTCATCAATATAATACAGTATTTTGTATGTATTGTCAATACATAATTATCGTGCCGCCGAGACGTTTTGGGGAGGTCGAACATCTGTTTCGGGTATGGTCACTTT
>ERZ838118.4215-NODE-4215-length-12677-cov-53.681350_pt1 | contig 12677 bp, 9 predicted proteins | sample MGYA00519863_ERZ838118 | MGnify/ENA primary metagenome ERZ838118 (study PRJEB31850, sample SAMEA3708827) | human gut metagenome | biome: human gut; feature: human-associated habitat; material: faeces | place: China | collected 2014 ...
TCCAACGCTCGAACCAGATTTTATTGCTCCAGCCCAAAGTCTGCAAAGCACTCCAAAATCCGTGAGTCAAGTGGAACCACAAAGCTGCTAACCAAATGAGGTAAAGCACTGTAAATACGGGGTTGCCAAATGTTTCCTTGATGTAAGCAGCACCGTCTGTAGGACCGAATGCACCCAAATCATGAACACCGATAATTTCGGCAAACTGCATTTTGTACCAGAAATTGGCAAAATGAAGAGCCAATCCAGCAATAACGATAATACCCAGGACAAGCATGTTCTGAGATGCCCATTCTACCGATTTAGGCTTAACATTAACTGCATAGCGTTCGCTACCACGAGCTGCACGGTTCTGCATAGTCAGCCAGAATGCATAGATGATGTGAATTACAAACAGAGCAGCCAGTCCGGCAGTTGCAACCAACGCATACCAGTTCGCTCCCAAGAATTCACAAATCATGTTGTAAGCATCTTCAGAGAAGAGCGCAACAAGGTTCATCGCCATGTGAAATGTCAGAAACAGGACAAGGGCGATACCTGTGACACTCATCACCACTTTCCTTCCAATAGATGAATTACTTAACCACATAAATGATTTAATTTAAATTATTTAATTGTTAGAACTAAAATTTCTGTTAAAAGCTGTGTCTTCACGATGCAAAAGTAAAGGAAATCTATTGATAATACAAGGAATTATGGAAATTATTCTTTAATTAGCGCAGGAACAAAGGGAAGAAAGCATAATTTTCTATCTTTGCGGCAGAAAACTGTAAAATATACAATGAATAAAATTATCTTTCTACTTCTGAGCTTATGCCTCAGCATGAAATTATCTGCGCAAAACTGGGATATCAACACCGTGAAGGCTATCAACAAATGGCAAGTGCACGGCCTCAGCCGCGGATTATCCGAAAGTGGAGTTATCTTACCCATAGGTATTCCCACTGCTATGGGTATTTACGCTTTAATAAAAAAAGACCAACCGTTACTGAAAGATGCCATTTATATCGGTACAAGTGTGATTGAAGCAGCAGGTATCACATACGCTGCCAAACATATCATAGGACGCGACCGTCCTTTTGTAAAGTACCCCGACAAGGTTCATCCTTACGGAGCACCGGATGCAGACAGCCCATCGTTCCCGTCAGGGCACACTGCAGCGGCCTTTTCTCTAGCAACATCGCTTTCCATCACTTACCCCAAGTGGTACGTCATCGCTCCTTCGGCAGTGTGGGCTTGCGGAGTAGGGTTCGCCCGGATAAACCAAGGAGTGCATTATCCAAGCGATGTAGTGGCAGGAGCTGCTATCGGAGTGGGATGCGCTTTTGCGAATATTTATATCAACCGCTGGCTAAATAAGGTATTGTTCAAAAAGAAATCTGTAAACACCAAGTAACGGTTCACCCTTTCTTCACATTGGAGGGTGTGTCGGAACTCCCATAAACTAAAAATCACCCTCGCCACAGGTAGTTGTAGCGAGAGTGATTTCGATAAAAAGGGAGTTTTGACACATCTCCACAGCCCGACTACTGTTTCTTTTTCAGTAATCCCTCAAAGTCCGGTTGCTCCAACAATTCCAAGGCCTTCCTGATACTTTCGTTAGCCTCATTGATAACATGATAATATTCATTCATATCCCATAAATCACGGGCTATCAACGCCTTCATCTGCAATTTCAGCAAAGGCAGGGCTTTTTGATATTCTTCCTCATTATATTCCACGCCCATCTCTTTTCCTGTCGCTACCAATTGCTGAAGCATATCCGGCGAAACCTCGAACTTCTTACGGAAGTCGTCAAACTTCTTATATTTAGACAGCCATTCATTACGATGTGCATCTATCTGCTGAAAATGTACTTTCATCAATGCCCCTTTATCGCGCAACTGACGATGATACTTCGTATAGAGCGTCGTATCAATCGGCACAAAATAATCCGGCATAATGCCACCTCCGCCATACACAGTACGTTCCAGTTTATGAGTCTTGAATTTAAGTGAGTCAGGGAAATGGATACTATCGGCACTCAACATCTCCCCCCGATTATAGCGGTCTATCAAATCTTCATTATATTTTTCAATACTTTCGTAAGGCTTCTGGATACAACGCCCTGCCGGAGTATAATAACGGGCCACCGTCAAGCGAATCATAGAGCCGTCCGGCAAATCGATGGGACGCTGCACCAAGCCTTTGCCAAACGTACGCCGACCGACTACTACCCCTCTGTCCCAATCCTGCACAGCTCCGGTCACAATCTCACTGGCAGAAGCCGAAAACTCATCCACCAGCACAATAAGACGTCCATCCCTGAATCCTCCGGTACCTTTTGCAAAGAACTCGCTACGAGGATTCCGGCGTCCTTCGGTATAGACAATCAACTCTTGTTTCTCCAAGAATTCATTGGCCAAATCAATGGCAGCATTCAGATAACCTCCACCGTTACCCTGCAAATCAAGAATCAAATCTTTCATGCCGAGTTTTTTCAGCTCAGCCAAAGCCTTCTTAAATTCCTCATGAGTGGTAGCGCTAAAACGATTGATACGGATATAGCCGATTTTATCCTTCAACATATAAAAAGCATCAAGGCTGTAAACCGGTATTTTATCCCTTTTCACCGTAAAAGGAAGCAGTTCCCCCACCCCACGGCGCACGATTTTCAAATTCACTTCCGAACCCTTCGGACCTTTCAAACGGCGCATTATATCCTCCGTACTCATCTTCACACCGGCAATAGTCGTATCATTCACCATCACAATACGGTCGCCGGCCAAGATACCCACCTTTTCAGAAGGACCACCCGATACAGGCTGTATAACGAAAAGCGTATCTTCCGCCATATTAAACTGAATGCCGATTCCTTCAAAATTGCCTTGCAACGGTTCATTCATCTTTTTTACCTCCTCTGCATCCGAATAAACAGAATGCGGGTCAAGCTGTTCCAGCATCTTTATGATAGCTTCTTCCACCATCTTGCCTTCATCCACCTTGTCGACATACAAATTTGCAATGGCAAACTCCGCCAACTGCAATTTACGAGCCGGAGAATCCACTAAAGACTTTCTTTCCTGCGCCCGGACAGCACTGAAAGAAAAAATGCAGGCAATCAAGCCTGCAACTAAATACTTGGTATATTTCATCATTAATCTATTTTCATTCCTTCGGGCAAAAACGGAGTTACATCCTTGCCGAATTGCAATAATTCCCTTACAATGGTAGAACTGATAGAGGTCAGTTCGGGTTCGGTAAACAATAAAATAGTCTCTATCCCTGCCAGTTTCCGATTGATATCGGCAATGGTTTCTTCGTACTCGAAATCATGCACGGTACGAATGCCGCGCACGATAAACCCGGCATCCTGCTCTTTGGCAAAATCCACCGTCAGACTGTCATACGCTTCCACCCTGATACGAGGCTCGTCGGCAAACAATCCACGAATCATTTCCAGACGTTTGTCCATCGGGAACCAAGTCTTTTTATTATCATTGATACCAATACCGATAATCACCTCATCCATAAAGGTCAATGCCCGTTTTACGACCGAATAATGCCCGATGGTAAAGGGGTCGAATGTCCCCGGAAAAATTGCTCTTCTCATCTCACGCTATATCTTCTTCTATAACAAGATTCTCAATTATAAAGTTTTGCCTTTCCATGGTGTTCTTACCCATGTAAAACTCCAGCAGTTCTTTTACCAAATCGGTTTTTCGGAGACTTACCTGTTCCAAACGCATATCTTTTCCGATAAAATGCTTGAATTCATCGGGTGAAATCTCTCCGAGTCCCTTAAACCGGGTAATTTCAGGATTAGGGCTCAGCCGTTCGATAGCAGCCACCCTTTCCTCTTCCGAATAGCAATAGACAGTCTCGTACACCCCTTTCTTACGGTTACGCACGCGGAACAGAGGAGTCTGGAGAATATACACATGACCTTTCTTTATCAGGTCCGGAAAGAATTGCAGGAAGAACGTTATCAACAGCAGACGTATATGCATACCGTCTACATCGGCATCAGTCGCCACAATCACTTTATTATAACGCAGTCCCTCTATACCTTCTTCTATATTGAGAGCCGCCTGCAGCAAATTAAACTCTTCATTCTCGTACACCACCTTCTTAGTCAGTCCGAAAGAATTCAACGGCTTACCACGAAGACTGAACACAGCCTGCGTATTTACATCACGGCTTTTCGTGATGGAACCGCTTGCCGAATCACCCTCGGTGATAAAGATACAGCTCTCCTCTTTCTTATCCCCTTTCGCATCGTTGAGATGGAAACGGCAATCGCGCAACTTACGGTTATGTAAATTCGCTTTCTTGGCACGCTCGCGGGCCAACTTGGTAACGCCGGCTATCGCTTTACGTTCTTTCTCTGATTCCTGTATCTTTTGCAACATCACATCGGCCACATCCGTATGCTTGTGCAAATAATTATCCACTTCCGTCTTCACAAAATCGCCCACAAACTTATTCACCGTAGGGCCGCCGGGAGCCATATTGGTAGACCCCAACTTAATCTTGGTCTGACTTTCGAACATCGGTTCTTCCACATTGACGGCAATGGCAGCCACCAATCCGTTACGAATGTCCGCATAATCCATATTCTTATTGAAATACTCTTTGATGGTACGTGCAATATGCTCCTTAAAAGCACTTTGATGCGTACCGCCCTGAGTGGTATGCTGTCCGTTGACAAAAGAATAATATTCCTCACCATACTGTCCGGTATGCGTAAAGGCAATCTCTATATCCTCATCTTTAAGATGGATGATGGGATACAGACCGGTAGCCGTCATATTATCATTCAGCAAATCCACCAGCCCATTGCGGGACAAGATGCGCTGCCCGTTATAAATGATGGCCAATCCCGTATTAAGGTAAGTATAGTTACGCAACATCGTTTCCACAAATTCAGAGCGGAAACTATAATTTTCAAATAAAGTATTATCCGGCTCAAAGAAGATATAAGTACCGTTCTCTTCCGAAGTGTCTTCCGTCCGGTCAGTCTGCAGATTCCCTTTGGCAAAGGTAACTACACGCACCTTTCCTTCGCGATAACTGCACACCTCAAAGCGCGAGCTCAAGGCATTGACCGCTTTGACACCGACACCATTCAGCCCGACACTCTTTTTAAATGCCTTGCTGTCATATTTACCACCCGTGTTCAGCACACTCACCGCCTCAACCAGTTTTCCCTGCGGAATACCACGGCCAAAGTCACGCACGCTGACCCGAAGATTCTCTTCTATTGTAATTTCAATCTTTTTGCCCGCCTGCATCTTGAACTCATCGATACTGTTGTCGAGTACCTCTTTCAGAAGAACATAAATACCGTCTTCTGCATGCGCTCCGTCACCCAACTTTCCAATATACATACCGGGACGGGTACGCACATGCTCCATATCGCTGAGGTGGCGGATGTTATCGTCGGTATATTCTACGGCGGAATTGTTTATCAGTTCGTTGTTCTCTTCCATATCTTAGTAACGGTTACAAATTCTGTTTCTTCACGGCGGCATCTGTCAGCCGATACTTTTCTTATAAGCACGACGGCGCTTATGCTGTTCTGTCTTGAAATACTCCCACTGCGCCTGTACCTTTCCGTTCAGTTCCAGTTCAGGATTACTTTCGGCATACTTGAATCCCAATTGCTGATACACAGGAATCAAGTCGGAGAATAACAAAGCATTCACCCCTTTGTTCTGATATTCCGGTTTCACAGCCACCAACAGCAAATCGAGCATAGGAGGATATTTATGCATAAACAGCACCTTCATCAGGTGATACCAACCCATAGGCAGCAAACGTCCCTTTGCCTTTTGCAATGCTTCAGACAAAGAAGGCATTGAGATACCCACCGCCACCAATTTATCTTCAGCATCAGTCACCAAGGTCACCATACGCAAGTCTACAATAGGCAGATACATCTTGATATACTGGTTAATCTGTCCTTGTGACAAAGCCGAGAAGCCATAAAGCGGAGCGTATGCCTCATTCATCAACTCGAATATGGCTTGACCATATTCTGCTGCAATTTTCTTACCCGATGTATATTTCTTCACCTTCAGGTTAAACTTGCGTTGAATCAAGTCACTGATACGCTTATGCTTATCGGGAATCGCATCCGGAATATAAATCTTATACTCCACCCAGTCGGCATCTTTCTCAAACCCCAACTTCTCCATGTGTTGCGGATAGTAAGGATAATTATAAATAGTCGCCATCGTACTCAGCTGGTCAAAGCCTTCAATCAACATTCCTTCCGCATCAAAATCAGTAAAGCCCAAAGGTCCTTGAATGGTATCCATGCCTTTCGACTTTCCCCATTCGGCCACTGCATCCAGCAGTGCACGTGATATTTCTATGTCATCCAAGAAATCAATCCATCCGAAACGCACTTCCTTTTTCTGCCATGTCTCATTGGCACGGCGATTGATAATTCCGGCAATACGCCCCACCACTTTATCATCTTTATAGGCCAAAAAGTAGACAGCCTCGCAAAACTCAAAAGCAGCATTCTTCTTGGGGCTGAACGTATTCAGCATATCATCGTACAAATCGGGTACGGAATAGGGATTCTCCTTATATAACTCGTAGTTAAAACGTATAAACGTCTTTAGTTCCTTTTGGGTACTGACTTTCTTAATGGTAATAGCCATGTTCGATTTTTATAAAAATTCAGGCGGTAAAGATAGCTGTTTTTAATTTAAAAAGAGGTGATTTTCACACCTTTTTTCATTGTCGGGCAATAAGATAAGCTGTATAAGCCACATAACACACTATCATCAGCACCCCTTCGGGACGTGTAATGGTACGTTTTTTAAAGAACCAGCCCACCAGCCACAACAGCAGTGCAGAAGCAATCATCACCGTCAAGTCAAGATTATTGATACCACCCATCGGTAAGGGCGAGATAGTTGCGCTACAGCCCAACACAAAGAATATATTAAACAGATTACTACCTATCACATTTCCGATGGCGATACCCGGATTCTTCTTCAATGCAGCCGTGATAGAGGTAGCCAGTTCGGGCAAAGAGGTGCCTCCCGCCACTAAAGTCAATCCGATAACAGACTCACTGACACCCAACGAACGAGCGATACCGCTTGCCCCTTCTACAAAGAGCTGTCCGCCAAAGATGAGTCCGGCAAGACCTCCCACTATAAAAAGGACAGATTTCCATATCGGCATCTCTTTTATTTTTTGCTCCTCTCCCGCTTCCTCATTACCGTTTCGGGCGATGGCAAAAGTATACCGCAGAAAGATGAGAAAGAAAGCGAGCAGGATGAGTCCGTCGACACGTCCGATTATATTTTCAGCTCTGCCATCGAGCATCACGTCGTTGGCACAGAAAAAAAGCACCAGCGAAGCAAGAATGACCAACGGTATTTCCTTACTCATGGTTCCTTCGCCCACTTTAATGGGAAGCACCGCCGCCGTGCATCCTATAATCATCAAAGCATTGAAAGTATTGCTACCCACCACGTTGCCGATAGCCATCTCTGCACTTCCGTTTAAAGCGGAAAGCACACTGATAACCAACTCGGGGGCGGACGTTCCGAAAGCAACAATAGTGAGGCCGATTACCAAATCGGAAATCCGGAAACGCTTGGCAACAGCAGCCGATCCATCAGTCAGGCCGTTTGCTCCCAGCAATATAAGGGCTAAACCACCGATTAAAAGAAGGGTGTCTAACATAAGGCAATATACAATTACGATTTTATGATTGCAAATGTACTTCTTTCTTAAGATTGGAGAAAATATATAGACATAAAAAAGCGGGGGACGCTTTCTTTCCCGCAAACCGGGAGGAAACGTACCCCGCATATCAGAGTTTATCTGTTGTCAGATAATTGAAATCACAGATAAATTATTTCTTTTCAGCAAGAACTTTCACTTTAACAGTAGCAGTCTTAGCATAACCCCAAACGTCTGTTACTTTAACTTCTACTTCTGTAGTGCCTTCGTAAGCAACATTCATCGGTTTCAGAACTACATAGCCAGAAGTTACTGCACCATTCTCGTCCTTAGTTGCAGGCTTAATGTCATCAGTAGCAATAGCTTTAATAGCATTCTCGTTCATAGACTTGAATGAGATACCCTTCATGTATGGGCTAGTCCACAAAGTAGCTGTTGTTTCTGCATCTTTAAACTTATCTTTGAAGACATTGTATTCAACCTTAGCATAAGTCTTAGTAGTCAAATCAGCGTCAGTCAATTTAGCTATACCATCTTCTGTAGCAACTACTTCGATTACATCGCCCGTAGCAGCTTCAACGATACCCTGTTCAATCGGACTGACAATCTTAATAGTGAAAGCATTATCTTTGATTTCTTTGTCTGACCAAGTGTACTTACCAACATACTTAGTAGTTTCACCATCAATCAAGATGTTGATTGGAGTGTTGTAAGCCTTTTCCGTGTCATCCAAAACGATAGCCTGATTAACACCTGTACGCTTATCACCTGTACCCATGTGAGCCAAGGTCTTAACAAATTTTCCTTCAATTTTCTGTTGAGGATCGATAATGAACTTAACATTATTGCTGTTTTCGAAAGCATCCTTCAACTGGTTCTTAAACGCATACTTCAATGAGTAGAATACAGCCTTGTTATCAGAAGCATAATCCATTTCATTCAACACGCCAGTACCATTGTTAGTGCCACCAAATACTACCTGTTCCTTTTGCAACAGAGTTGACAACGCAGGGATACCTATAGTTAAAGGAATCTTAACTGAGCTCAATACGTCTTTGTTTTCATCCTTGAATTCGGAAATGATGTAGTATTCCTTATCAAACGGATTAGCAACCTGATTCCATTCGTGGTTCGCGATGAATTGCAGGCTAGCCAACTTCGTAAAACTAGTTGCTTCTTTACCACTTTCATCCAAATATTTCATGTTATCACTATCAAATCCAGTTACTTCTGTATCTTCACCATTAGGATTCACCTTATACAGTTTTGTATAAACACCGTCTGCAAATTCATTCCAGTTAACCCTTTCTTCAGCAGTCATTTCATTGAACATCTTGTCCAAAGAAACTGTAAACTTATCGTCAGCAATCTTGGCAGGAATGATATGATTAACAGGATCGAGAAGCACCTGTTCCTTGATTGTACGTTCCATACGAACCCATACAGTCTGAGTTACAGATTTGATTCCATCTTCTGTCAGTTGAATATAGTTGAAATAGACAGGGAATGAAGGAATAGTCTGTTTATCATTATACTTGTTTACTGTGAATGAGTTACCATCAATCACAACACCCCAGTTCTGAGCCATATATTCATCTACAATAATTTGGCTCTTGTAGACAGAAGTCGGAACATTGAAAGTGAAGGTATTTGTTGCACCTTGTTTAACAATCACATAAGCATTGTTTTCAGCACCAGAAGTAGATTTATAAACATTAGTGTTTCCTTCCTGTGTAACCGCAACCAACGCTTTCTTATTCAGAAAAGCATTCACCGTACCCAAATCAACCTTATTGAATGCTAAGTTGAAGTTTGACAAGAAATTAGGAGTTTTCACTGCAAATGCAATATTAAACTCATCATCCTCTATTTCACCACCAAATTTTTCAGTCAAATCAGTCAAAGCGTTCAAGCCTGTCAATTCCTTGCTCGACAAAGGAATAGCCCACAAACCATTAGCAGAAGCAGCACGAGTCACCAAGCCTTTAAATGCTTCGGGAGTGCCTAAAGTTACAGGAGCTTCGTCCATCTTAGAATTAACCAAAGACATAGCCACTGTTGATAAATCAGCAGAAGCAGGAGCTACACGGATTACTAAAGACTGACCTGCAAGAGAAACCACACCTGTCCTGGCAGCAATTTCACCTTTTACTTTTTGAGTTTTATCAGCATCCACCCATTCCCAAGACTCCTTAGTAGCTGTATAGAAAGCAGAGTAAGCCATCTCATATTTGTTATCGTGAGCACCAGCATTAGAGAATGCAGTAAAATCACCCTTAGCATCCAAATAACCAACTACTTCAAGTTCTGTAATAGTAGAAGAAGTAGTAGGCAATTTAACGACAGTGGTAGTGCCATCCACATTGAATACAGTTAATGTACAAATACCGTCAGTAACTACTGCAGTAACACCTGAAACAGGAATTTCAGTTACGTCATATCCGCCTTTGTCATTCAACACAGCCCAATAGCCACCTTCAATCTTAACGGGAGCTTTTTCCGCATCCTTTGCAGGGAAGATGCCTGTCGGCTTATTGTCAACCAACATTTCGCCTGTTTTTTCGTCAAAAGTAATTTTTTGAGCATTTTCACCAGGTTCACCATCTTTCACATTCAAAGTAACCGTTACAGGGCTACCCTTAGAGAAAGTAAAAATCATACCCTTACCGTCAGCGGTAGGAGCAATACCGGTTACATAGTCACCGTTGTTTACTGCGCTTTCCAAAGCTGCGATCTGAGACTTGATTTCCGTCAACTCCTTATTGATGTTGTCAATGTCGTCATCGTAGTCTTTACAAGACACAAATGTTCCTGTCGAGGTAACCATTAAGGCTCCGAACAGGATTGCACTTAAAAACTTTTTGTTCATAATAGAAAAACTTTAAATTTATAAATTTAAAAAACTAAAATTGGTTATACATATTCTATCGGTTCCGAGGGCACAGCCCTCTGTTCTTGTTTCATATATCTTTTTGGAGAGACACCCGCCACCTTCTTAAAGGAAGTGTAAAATGTACTTCGTGACAGAAACCCGCATCGTTGGGGCAGTTCCTCCAACGGACATCCTCCCGACCGGAGCAGCTCCTTGGCATATTCCACCCGGTATGTGTTCACCAAATCTTTCAGGTGGCAGCCAAAGTAGCGGTTTACCACATTGGACAGATAAGTCTGGTTCGTTTCAATCATATCGCTTAGCTTATTCAATGAAAGCTTCGGGTCGAGAAACACCTGGCGCACTTCCAAATAGTACAATACATATTTATATAGCTCACAATCGACTTTCCTTGCCTGCTCCACGTTACGGCCTGCAAACTGCTGCTCCCAATAAAGATGGGCAGCCCGGAAGAGCAGATTCTTCTGCCTTTCGGAAGTAAAGGTGCGCTTGTCGCGATGTAGGAACAGGTAGTCCATTGTACTCTCTTTTTATCGTCTCTGTTTCAGATAAATACACGTTTTTCAAACCCTTAAAAAAGGGTTGCGTTCGGTGCATCTCTTAGTAAGAGATACACCGAACGCACATAACCGCTTTATTATTAATAGTTTAAGCCGATAAAAAAGTGTCCTAAAACTTAAGACTAAAGATATTTTTGCACTTGCCTTGTGATTTTTCTTCTCAAAAAGTTTTAATTATCAAAACTTTGTGTAAATTTGCAGCGAAAAGTGTATCTCTTACTAAGAGATGCACTTTTTTTCTTCTTTCTCCTAAAATCTTATTCATCACGTTCTCAAGAGTTTAAGCAGTGTCAAGTCCCTGCTTTACTTCCAACTTGAAAATCCTAACAAATGTCAACGTATCCTAATGGAAAGACTCTGATGTTTTTAAAAAAGACCAAGGAGTTTCCGAAAAAGACTTAAGCGTTTTTCAAAAAGCTCAAGGTCTTTTTCCAAAGCACTTCTATCAATTGATAAAAAGAGGAAGAAGACAGAAAAATCACTCGTTTTAGTCGAATAAATAGAATATGAGACCTCAAAAAAACTCTCGTGAGAACTTCTTCAAACAATGGAAACAGTTTCTTGAAACAATGGTAACAGTTTGTCCAAACAATGCCCATTGTTTAGGGGTGATGATACTACTTTACTTTTCCGTCACAAGCAAGCAGAAATTAAGCGGTAGAAAACTTATTGCATACCTCCTTTCACACATAACAGCTGCCGGAACCGCCTGTTTATGGGAAATTAGTGTGAAAGACACCGTTACTTCAGCTGTATTGGCTACCGGTGTTAAGAAGAAATCACTTCCGCCCATCTTTTTAGCCTACCGTAAATGAAAGCGTTATAGAAAAAGTTAAGTGGCGGATTCAGTCATTGTATGACAAGACCTTTATGACAAAAGCCGAGAGCCGGCGATACTTGTCGCGAACTACACATTTTATTTCCCTTTTCCTGCCCAATATCCGGTTGAAAAAACTATCTTTGTCTATCGGTTGTTTTAAACTCAAAAGGAGAATAGATTATGAAAGCAACAAAAGGCATACCTTACGGAATGTCAAACTTCAGGAATGTGGTGGAACAGAACTGCTATTATGTGGACAAGACGATGTATCTGCCCTTATTGGAAAATCAGGCGCACTACCTCATTTTTACCCGTCCCCGACGTTTCGGAAAGAGCCTTTTTCTGGATATGCTCCGCAGTTATTATGACCTTTCCCAAAAAGATAACTTCCAAAAGCTGTTCGGTGAGTTATGGATAGGAAAGAACCCCACTCCCTTGCAAGGAAAATACCAGATGCTCTATCTGGACTTCTCAAAGATAGGGGGAAACATAGACGAGCTGTCCCAGAAGTTTGACGCCTACAGCGCCGTACAGCTGAACGGATTTCTGAACCGATATCGGGAGTATTACAGTGATGAATTTATAGAGAGCTTCCGCGCTGCGGATAAAGCCCTCGACAAACTGCACATGCTGGACGATGAAGCCCGCCGCCTGGGGTATCCCCTTTATCTTATAATAGATGAATATGACAACTTTACGAATGTGGTGCTCA
>ERZ838118.4217-NODE-4217-length-12669-cov-2.944110_pt1 | contig 12669 bp, 9 predicted proteins | sample MGYA00519863_ERZ838118 | MGnify/ENA primary metagenome ERZ838118 (study PRJEB31850, sample SAMEA3708827) | human gut metagenome | biome: human gut; feature: human-associated habitat; material: faeces | place: China | collected 2014 ...
GAAAAATGCGTGTCAAAGGGTATAATCGTAACTTGCGGCACAAACGGAAAAACAACGACAAACAATCTTATGGCATCGGCACTTGAGGCAAAGGGATATAAGGTTATTTGCAATAAGCTCGGTGCGAATATGCTTAGCGGTATTGCAACCACCGTTTTACAGGAAATGAGTATATTCGGCAAATTAAAAGCGGACTATGCGTGTCTTGAAATTGACGAGGCGTACACGCCGATAGTGTTTGACTATGTAAAGCCCGATGTTATGGTTATAACGAACCTATTCCGTGACCAGCTTGACAGATACGGCGAAATTGACATTACTTCGGATATTATCAAGCGTGCAATAAAAAAAGTACCGAATTTAAAACTTGTTTTAAACGGTGACGATCCGCTGTGCGTTCAGTTCGGCAGAGGGGAAAACGTCAAGGCATATTATTACGGAATATCCGAAAAGGTACTTCCGCAGCTTGACGATACAAAGGAAGGACGTTTCTGTCCTGTATGCGGTGAGGAACAGAAGTACAATTACTATCATTACAGTCAGCTCGGCGATTTTTATTGCCCGTCGTGCGGTTTCAAGCGACCTGAGATTGATTTTGAAGTCAAGAATGTATCGCTCGACACACCGATGAAGTTTACGATAAACAATCAGCCTATGGTGATAAATTACAAAGGTTTTTACAATATATATAACCTTATTGCCGTATACGGTGCACTAAATGTTTTGGGAGAAAAAACGGATGATTTCGCAAAACTTTTGACAGGCTACAAACCGCAAATCGGCAGAATGCAGGAATACAAATTCAACAAGCCCGTTATACTAAGCCTTTCAAAAAATCCCGCAGGATTTAACCAAGCCATTGCAACGGTAAATACGGACAAGCGTAAGAAAGACGTTATAATCGCAATCAATGACAAGGCTAATGACGGTCGTGACGTGTCGTGGCTGTGGGACGTGGACTTTGATAAAATTGCAGACGAAAACCTGAACACGCTTACAACAACAGGTATCAGAGTTTACGATATAAGTCTTAGATTTAAGTATTCGGATATAAAGGTTGACCGTATGACGCAGGATATGGCGGACGCAATTACAAAATGTCTTGAAACGGACAGCGAAGTTGTCTATGTACTTGTGAATTATACTGCACTTTATTCGACAGAGGCGGTACTTAAAAAGCTCGGAGGTGAGGCATAATGAAAATCAAAATACTTCATCTTTATCCCGACCTTTTGAATTTGTACGGTGACAGGGGAAATATCGAATGTATGCGAAAACGACTTATGTGGCGCGGTATTGACGCGGAGGTTGTGACATACACCTGTGAGGACAGCGGATTTGATTTGTCGGACGTTGATATTGTGTTCATAGGCGGCGGCTCGGACAGAGAACAGAAAATTGTTTGCCACAGACTTTTGGAACACAAGGACGAAATAAGAAATTATGTTGAAGATAACGGTGTACTTGTCGCAGTGTGCGGCGGTTATCAGCTTTTGGGTAAGTATTACAAGCTTGAAAACGAAACAATCGAAGGGCTTGATATACTTAATATTTACACCGAACAAGGCAAAAAACGTCTTATCGGAAATATCGTACTTGAAAATGACTTTCTAAATCAAAAAATTGTCGGTTTTGAAAATCACGGCGGAAGAACTTACATCGGTAATCACACACCGCTCGGCAGAGTTGTTTACGGTTACGGAAACGATGAAAAATCCGGTGTTGAGGGTGTTGTGTATAAAAACGTTGTCGCAACATATTTGCACGGACCGCTTTTGCCTAAAAACCCTGCACTTTGCGATTACATTCTGACAAACGCAATAAAGAGAAAAAATCCCGACTTCAAAGGTCTTGGCGGCTTGGAGGACACTCTTGAAGATATGGCAAACCAATATATTGTAAATAGATTTAAAAAGTAAACATTTTTTTAACAATGGTGCATATGTATTGACTTTTTTACTGTGCAGTCATAAAATTAAATGGTATTGTAGAAACAATACCATTTTTTATTAAGGATTGAATTCGGTATGGAAACTAAATTAACAGGAAATATACAACCGAATAATAAAAGTCCATTTTCGTGGCTCAGCAAGATATTTAAAGGTATTAAAACAGGCTGGGGTGCGGTAGGCGGAGTGTTTAAAAAGTTTTGGAAACTTTTGTGCAAGAGCAAAAAGTTTTCAAATTTTGCATACGTTAAATTTCCGAAATTCAGAAAGGACATTTGGGAGTATGCAAAGGCACACAGGCTGAAGGCATTGATTTCAGTTGCTGTCGGAGTGGCGGTACTCGGTGTGCTTTTGGGCGTTATGATAAAAAATTCCGTAAATTCCGACTATCTTCAAGAGGGTGACGATTCTGTCGGATATGCGATGGTTTTGCAGAATTATTACACGTTCGACCACAGCGACAAAACCAATGTTGCGATAAAATTAAGCTGGGACGACGGTGCTGTTGACCTAAACGGCGGTACGGCAGAGGCAAAAATAAAAGCAAAGGTTTATCCGATAAATTTACCCGATAAAAAAATTACTTGGAAATCGTCTGATGACAATATCGCAAAGATTGACAGCGGCGGTAATATAACGGCACAAAATCCCGGTAAAGCGACATTGACGGCAATGTTGTACAGTCAAAAAAAGAGTGCAACCGCCACTTTGTCGGTAAGACAGCCTGTAACGGGTATATTTATGCCGACAAGCACAATAACGCTTTATACAGGCGGTGAGGGCAGACTTTTACAGACAGAAATATTCCCGAAAAACGCAACGAACCAAAACATAACATGGAAATCTAAAAATACAAAGATTGCACGTGTGGACGAAAACGGCAGAGTAAAGCCTGTCGGCGTCGGTATGACGGAGATAACGGCAACAACGGAGGACGGAGGCTTTGAGGCGAAGTGCTTTGTAAATGTCGTAAATTCATACGTTGACGTACAGACTTTATCCGTAAAAAATACTGACGCAATGACGATAAAAGTTGGCGACAGTGTTAACGCGATAGTAACCGTTTCACCGTCAAACGCACGAAACAAAACGCTTAAATGGTCGAGTGACGATACAAAGATAGCGACAGTAAGTCAAGCGGGCAGAATACGCGGTGTCAGCGTTGGTACGGCGAATATAACGGTTGAAACGACTAACGGAAAGAAACAGACGTTTACTGTCAACGTAACCGAATCGGACGCAAAAGACCCATTCAATTTGAATGATGAAGTTTCTGATTTGGATACGGAGGGAACTGTAACATACACGTCATATGACATATCATTCCCACAGATTATAAGAATACAGATGGGCTTGAACCCACCACCGAAAATTTGGAGAAACGGCGGAATGTCATATGCGACAGAGTCCGAAACAGCGGAATATATGAATCCGAACAGTTTCTATACGGACGCATATAAATATCAGTTCCTTGACCTTTCAAAACCGAATAATGTCAGCGAAGAAACGCTTAATAATTATCTTGCCGATAAGGGTGTAATGAAAGGAATGGGAGCGGCATTTATTGAGGCGGCTAAGGAATATAACGTCAGCGAAGTTTACCTTGTTGCACATGCTTGCCTTGAGTCCGGAAACGGTACTTCACAGCTTGCAACCGGTGTTGAGGTCAACGGCACAACCGTTTATAACTTGTTCGGTATCGGTGCATATGACGCAAACCCTGTCGGAAACGGTTCACAAAGAGCATACAGTCAAGGCTGGACGAGTGTAGAGGCGGCTATTAAGGGTGGTGCAAAGTGGATAAGCGAAAACTATGTGAACAGTCCGGATGGCAGACAGAACACACTTTATAAAATGCTTTGGAACCCTGAAAATCCGGGTACTCACCAATATGCAACGGATATTGGCTGGGCAGTTAAGCAGGCGGTAAGCATTGAAAAGATATTCTCGTCATTCACAGACGCAACATTATCGTTTGACGTACCTGTTTACAGCGGACAAATTCCGCCTACTGTAACTATGGACTGATAAAAAGACAGATGAAATTCAAAACGTTTCATCTGTCTTTTTTTGTCAGAAAAAATATGTTTGACAAGTTGAATTTTAGTGTATATATTATATACAGGGAGTTGAAACATGGATGATAAAAAACAATGTTAAAAATATATCAATCAAAAAGGCGGCGTTTATCAATGCTGCCGCAAATTATAGCTGTGTTATATTGCAGCTTGGTTTCAGTGCTGTTTTGGCGCGAATACTTTTACCGGAGGATTACGGGGTAATCGGTGTAATGACCGTTTTTACCACGTTTTTTTCGGTGCTTGCGAATATGGGGATAGGCACTGCCGTTATTCAGAATAAGGAGCTTAGCGACTATGATGTGTCGAATATATTCACTTTTAATTTATATGTTGCGGTAGGTCTTTCTATAATTTTTGCAATTTTTTCTGTGCCGTTGTCTAAATTTTACGGCAACAGCGTGTACATACCGATAGGGTGCTTGCTTTCGGTGTCTTTGTTTTTTTCGACAATGAATATGGTGCCGAACGCACTTTTAATGAAAGAAAAAAAGTTCGTGCGTATCGGACTTCGTATGATTACCACAACTGTTGTAAGCAGCGGTATAGCGATTGTATTGGCAAAACTCGGATTGAAATATTACGCACTTGCCGCACAGTCTATTATACAGGTTATGGTCAATTTTATATGGAATTACAGCAGTACAAGGATAAAACTTAGAATTAAATGTGATTTCGGCAGTGTGAAGAAGATTTTTTCGTTTTCGTCATATCAGTTTGCGTTTAACGTGTTTAACTACTTTGCAAGAAATGCCGATAATTTGCTTGTGGCGAAGTTTATGGGCGATACACAGCTTGGATATTACGACAAGGCATATAAACTTGCACTTTATCCCGAACAAAATTTGACGCACGTCATAACACCTGTTATACACCCGATTTTGTCGGAGTATCAGGACGATAAGGCGTATATATATGAGAATTATATGAAGATTGTCAAGATACTTTCATTGCTCGGATTGTTTGTCGGTGCGTATATGTATTTTGCGTCATATGAGATTATCTGTATGATGTTCGGTGAGCATTGGGCGGCGGCAATTCCTTGCCTTGCAATGCTTAGTCTTTCGGTTTGGGCACAGGTTGTAAATTCAAGCTCCGGTGCGATATTCCAAAGCCTTGGCAACACGAAAAATCTTTTTATAACGGGTGTTTTGTCGTCGTCGACTACTCTGATAGGTATTGTACTTGGAATTGTTTTCGGCGATATTGGCACAGTCGCAAGAAATGCAATGATTTCATATAATATTAATTTTATGATTTCATATTTTATGCTTATAAAAATGACGTTTGGATTTAGCTTTTTGAAATTTCTGAAAAGTTTTATTCCGGACGTGTGTATTGCGGTTATGGTTTGCATTGCGGGTTTTTTGACGCGTTACGCTACTATTGATGCAACAAATATCGTCGGTATAACAATAAATGCCGTTATTAAATTGGCAATTATGGGTGGTGTGTATGTAATCGGATTGATTTTGTTCAGACAGTATAAATATTTTATTGAGATTATTCATATAAAAAGACACAGAAAATAAAAAAGAGCCTTTGACTCTTTTTTTTGTTGCAGTTGGCAACAAAATGTGCTATACTGATTAGAAACAATAATTGAGGGGATAAAAATGGATATAAAGGTAATAGACAAAGAATTTGCGGTATGCAAGATAAATGATGTTACGGAAGTGAACTTTAATGACGAGTTTTGCTTTGTCGGCAAGACTGATGAGGAATTATCGCTTGTATGCTCAAGCGAGTTTGTTCCGAAAAATACGATTGTATGTGACAGCGGTTGGAGAGCGTTCAGAATCGAGGGTATACTTGATTTTTCACTCACGGGAATACTTGCGAGAGCTGCGGACATTTTAGCAAATGCAAAAATACCGATTTTTGCGGTATCAACGTACAACACTGATTATATACTTATAAAGAACGAATTTTTTCAAAAGGCACTTGACGTATTGAAAGAGAATAATTATGTTATAAAGGTTGGGTGACATAGATGACAAAACTACTTATAAAAAGATTTATAAAAGACTATGAAAACACGCAAAATTCCGATGTGCGTACGGCATACGGTAAATTTTCAAGCATAGTCGGAATAGTGTGCAATGCGATACTGTTCATAAGCAAACTGATTGTCGGAACACTGTCGGCGTCTGTTTCTATCACTGCCGACGCGGTAAACAACCTATCCGATGCATCATCAAGCATAATCAGTCTGCTTGGTTTTAAACTTGCAAGCCGTCCGGCAGATGAAGAACACCCTTACGGTCACGGACGATATGAATATCTGTCGGGACTTATGGTTGCCGTACTTATTATGGTAATCGGCGTTGAACTGTTCAAAAGCAGTTTGGATAAGGTACTTCATCCGTCAGCGGTTGAATTCAGCTGGGTTACTGTCGGTGTGCTTGCGTTTTCGATTTTGCTTAAAACGTGGATGGCATTGTTTAATACGAAAACAGGTAAAATGATTAACTCAAACACGCTTATAGCAACGGCGGCAGACAGCCGTAATGATGTTATAACGACAGGCGCAGTGTTGGTTGCGGCGATATTATCGCATTTTGTCGGCTTTGAGCTTGACGGCTGGATGGGTCTTGGTGTGGCGGTATTTATTTTGTACAGCGGTTTCGGACTTGTAAAAGACACGCTTGACCCTATGCTCGGAAAAGCACCGGAGGACGAACAGGTTGAAGAAATTCGTCAAAAGATTTTAAGCTATCCCGGTGTTTTGGGTACTCACGACTTAATGGTACACGACTACGGACCCGGCAGACAATTTGCAAGTGTGCATGTTGAAATGGCGGCGGAAGGTGATGCGATGAAAAATCATGACGTCATAGATAATATTGAGCGTGATTTTATGAATGATGAAGGACTTCATATGATTGTGCATTTTGACCCGATTTCGACAAAGGACAATACAGTGAACGAACTTAGAATTTGGATTGGTGAAAAGGTAAAAGAGATTGACGAACGTCTGACAATTCATGACTTGCGTATAGTGTATGGTATTACGCATACAAACGTAATATTTGACTGCGTTGTTCCGCATAATATGGATATGACCGACAAGGAAGTCAAGAAAGCGATAAATGATATGGTAAAGGAAAAATATCCTACATATTACTGTGTAATCACGATTGATAAAAGCTATGCGGCAATGCCACACTGAGAAAGGAGTATATAATGGATAAATTAAATTGGGCGGTGCTTGGTACGGGAGTTGTGGCAAATCAGATGGCGCAGGCAATGCAAGGTGTGGGGTGCAAACTTTACGCTGTAGGCAACAGAACGCACAGCAAAGCCGTTGATTTTGCTGATAAATACGGCATTGAAAAGGTGTATGACGATTTGAACGATATGTTTTATGACGACAATGTGGACGTTATTTATATAACGTCACCGCATAACACGCATATTGATTTTATTATGAAAGCACTTGAAAACGGAAAGCATATTTTGTGTGAAAAGTCGATAACATTAAACAGCGTTGAATTGGAAAAGGCTTTAAAAAAGGCTGACGAGAAAAATCTTGTACTTGCCGAGGCAATGACGATTTATCATATGCCGCTATACAAAAAAATTATGAAACTTGTTGCGAACGGCGAAATCGGTGACGTGAGTATGATACAGGCGAATTTCGGAAGTTACAAGGACTATGATATGAAAAACAGATTTTTTAATATGAATTTGGCAGGCGGAGCAATGCTTGATATAGGTGTTTACGCAATTTCGCTTGCAAGATGTTTTTTGAAGTCAAAGCCAGACAATGTAATTTCAACTGTAAAATTTGCACCGAGCGGTGTTGATGAAATGTCGGGAATTGTTATGACGAACAAAGAGGGACAAATGACGGTTATTTCATTGTCGCTTCATACAAAACAACCGAAAAGATGTGTTATATGCGGTGATAAGGGATATATCGAGATTATGGAATATCCTAGAGCGTGTAAGGCAACGATTGTCTGCACCGAAACAGGCGAGCGAAAAGAAATCTGTGAGGGTGAAACCGAAAGAGCGTTGCAGTATGTAATGGAGGATATGGAGGAGGAGATTTCAAAGCGAAGCGGTTGTATGCTTAGGGAATATACAAAAGACGTTATGGAAATTATGACCGATATTCGTAATGAGTGGGGACTGAAATATCCTGAAGAACAATAAAAAACGCAGTAAACAATTAGGGTTTACTGCGTCAGTGTATAGATAAAAGTGTACAGGCAAGCCGTATATCGAAGATAGGCTTGCCTGTCCTTTTTTTATAGATGTAAATTATAATAAAAATAATATTATGCATGTTCCGGATAATTTGCTGACATTCCGGCACAGTGAACGATTAATCATTTACTGAGTTTTGGCTATTCAAAATATTTGCGGTCAAGACTTCTGTATTGTATTGCCTCAGCTATGTGTTCACTTTTTATATTTTCCGAGCCTTCAAGGTCGGCAATGGTACGAGCGACTTTCAAAATACGGCTGTGTGCTCTGGCACTTAAACCGAGATTGTCGAATGCGGCACGTAAAATTGCATTTTCTTCTTCGCCGAGCGGACAGAATTTTTTAAGCATACCTGCGTCAAGCTGTGAATTTGAGTAGATATTGTAATCTTTGTATCTTTCAAGTTGCAGTTTGCGTGTTTTGTTTACGCGTTTTTTTATTTCGGCACTTGTTTCACTGTTTTCGGTCGAGCTTAAATCTTCATAATCAACATTCGATACTTCAACTTGAATGTCAATTCTGTCAAGCAACGGACCCGATATTCGACTGCGGTAACGGTTAACCTGTGTCGGAGTACAGGTACATTGTCTGCGACTGTCACCGAAATAACCGCATTTGCAAGGGTTCATACTTGCTATAAGCATAATGTTGCAAGGGTAGGTGAGAGTTGCGTTTACTCTTGAAATTGTGACGTTTCCGTCCTCTAACGGCTGACGCAAAACTTCAAGCGAATCACGTCTGAATTCCGGTAATTCATCAAGGAAAAGTATGCCGTTGTGGGCGAGGGAAAGCTCACCCGGTTTTGGAGTTGAACCTCCGCCCGACAAACCTGCAGATGAAATCGTGTGGTGCGGACTTCTGAAAGGTCTGTTTAAAATAAGCGGTTGGTCTTTAGGTAAAAGTCCGGCGATTGAATGTATTTTTGTGACTTCCAAAGCTTCGTCAAACGAAAGGTCAGGAAGTATGCTTGGCATACGTTGTGCGAGCATTGTTTTACCTGTTCCGGGACTGCCTATAAGAAGTACGTTGTGATTGCCGGCGGCGGCAATTTCAAGCGCACGCTTGACGTTCTCCTGACCTTTTACGTCGCAAAAATCAAGTACATTTGAAGCACTTGACGCAAAATAATTGGTAAGGTCAATTTTATGTACATTAATTTTCTGTATGTCACAAAAATGGTCGCATAATGCTTTCAAAGATGATACGGGATATATGTTTACACCTTCAATGACTGCTGCCTCGTCCGCGTTTTCGGTTGGTACAAACATATCGGTAAAACCGCTTTTGTACGCCGAAATAACCATAGGAAGTATGCCGTTTATCGGTTGTACGGTGCCGTCAAGCGAAAGTTCGCCGAAAAACGCACATTTGCTTAAGTCCGGTGCATAAATCTGCTCCGTGGCGCATATAATAGAAAGTGCCATAGGTAAATCGTATCCCGAACCTTCTTTACGCTTGGAGGCAGGGGCAAGGTTTATGACAATGTGCTTTGCGGGAAAACGAAAGCCTGTGTTTTTTATGGCAGAACGTATGCGTTCTTTTGCCTCTTTAACGGCGGCGTCGGGTAAGCCTACTATATCAAATGCGGGTAAACCGTTTGAAATATCCGTTTCTACGCATACGGAAAATCCGTCTATACCCGAAAGTCCGCAGGAATATATGTGTGAAAGCATTTATATCACCTCAAGTAGTTGATTTTCTTCGGCTGAATACCATCAGTTTCATTGCCGCAAACGTAAGCGGTGTGCCGAGTATCGCCGCACAAATGTATGCAAGCGTCGAATTTAAGTTTAAAGCCGTAAAAATGAATACCATTAGGTATTGAAATATGAAATTCGGTATATAGCTTATCGGAAATTTGAGAAACTTTTTAAGTGTCGGTCGTTGGTGAAACGTAAAGTGACAGTTTAAAAAGAATGATGTTATTATGCTGACTATATATCCGAATATAAAGTTGGAACGTGAGTGTTCGGCGATTAATCGCAGTGGGTTGTCCGGTGCGAGAAACGCATTGTGAAGAATGTCAAGTAATGTGGCTGTGCCGACCGATACGGCAGTGTTCACAATGCCCAAAAGCATAAATATAACAAATTGCACCGTCATAAAAGGACGTATTACACGCATCATATTCGGCGAAATACGTTCTTCAAGACGTACGCGCAAATTTGAAAGAAAACGCTCCAAATTAATCATCTCTCCTTTGAAATAATACTTACATTATATACTAAATCACGGATAAAAACAATAGTATTGAGGTTTAAAAAATAAAAATGTAAAAATTATAAAAAAACACTTGACAAATAAGTTAGGGTGTGCTATACTATTATAGCACTCTGAGAGAGGCACTAAGTTAAATATCGCGGGGTAGAGCAGTTGGTAGCTCGTCGGGCTCATAACCCGAAGGTCGCTGGTTCAAGTCCAGTCTCCGCAACCATTTATAAACGGCTTAAACACTATGTTTGAGCCGTTTTTGTATTTTCGGAATATTATTAAAATTCGTATTTTGTCCGCTATTTGTCCGCTATGGTATAAAATTAGCCTATTTTTGAATGTGTAAAAATGTCCTGCAATTTATCCGCCGCCGCTTTATCGGCTGATTTAATTGCGTGAGTATAAATATTTAAAGTGGTAGTCCTATCGGCGTGACCTAATCTTTTTGAAACCGTTGCAATATCAACACCACCTGCAATAAGCAATGTTGCGGCGGTATGTCTTAATGAATGATAATGAATATCGGGTAAGTTATGGCGGTTTATAAAGCCTTTAAACCACGTTGAAAGAGTGTCGGGGTTTATCATTCCGCCGCTTTCGGAAGTAAACACTTTACCGCTATTATTCCACATATCACCCATTAACAACTTTTTCTTTGATTGTTCGATTTTATATTCTTTCAACAACTGCACCATTGCCGACGGTATGCTTATAATACGGTTGGAGCTGTTTGTTTTTGTGGTATCTTCATAAACTCCCTTATCCGCCGAATACAGTACAGATTTATTTATTTTAACAAGCCCGTTTTCAAAATCAATATCAGACCAATCCAATCCGCACACTTCACCACGTCTTAAACCTGTGTACAATGTAAGCATAACTGCGGTGCGGTACTTTATCGGCTCGGACTGTAAGCAAGAAATCAATTCATTTGCTTGTACTTCATCAAGGCTTACCGCCTCTTTACGTTCAACCTTTGGCGGCTTAACTCTGTCGCAAGGGTTTGCAAGTATAACTTGCCACTGTACCGCCGCCGTAAGTATAGACGATATGAGACGGTGATATTCTGATATAGTCTTATCGGACAGCCTTGTTTTACCCTCTGCAACTGCGAAAATATCTTTGCGGTTTAACACTGCACTTATGTTATCGGCTGTGTTTTTAGATACGTTTTTACCGTTTATACAAGAACGTATTGCAGTAAGTGAAACACCGCTTTTTTCTGATAACATTTTTTGAGTATAGCCCGAGGCGGAAAGTATTTCTTTGAAATCACTGCAAGGTGTGTATTTTGTGTCAAATCTTATGCCGTCCTCTGAAAGATTGTTATAAAACTCCATTAAATGATGAGGTTGTAATTTACATAGTTTTATATGTCCGATTGCGGGGGTTATTCGGTTCATAAGCTCCTTGTATCGTGTTACAGTTCGGGAGCGTAATTGTTTATCTGCATAGTCATTAAACCACCTTTGAGCAAAGTCATTGAAAGTTATGTTGCCGTCAAGAAATTGTCCCGTTATACATTTTTCTTCAAATAACACTTTTTGACGTTCAAGCTCCTTATCTATTTGCTTTTTTGTCATTCCTGCCGACGGTTTCCAAGTTATTGATTTTTCAATGTGCTTGCCCGTGCAGTCATAGCCGCAAGATACTCTTATTTGATATGTGTTACCCCTTTTTCGTACTGTTGCCATTTGTTTCACCTTCCTTTTGCTTAATTGATTTTTCTAAGTCTTTATCCATTTTTTTTAGGTTTTTAAGTGTTTGGTTTGAGAGAAGTCGATATTGCTTATCCAGTTGTTGTACTTTGTCTGAAATCCATAGATTAAATAAATGTTCGCTTATTGTGTTGTTATCTCTTAAGTTTACCATTTCTTGATATTCTTCTAATGCTTTAGTCAATGTTGCGTCAAATAAAACGGCTGTACCTCTAAGGTTAGAGAAAAAAGTAACATCTTCCACAGAAAAACCGATAACTTTATCAATTTCTACTAATCTAAAAAAGGCATCTCCATATGACATAAGACGAGGTATTTCTTCATTACTTAAACCACATAACCAATCAATAGACACGTCATATCTTTCCGCAAGTTTTATAAGAAGTTCGATAGGCGGAGAAACTTTCCCTTTTTCATAATTGCTGATAGTTGCTTTAGATACTTTTACCATCTTTGCAATATCCTCTTGTGTAAGATTCTTTGAAGTCCTTAGTTCTT
>ERZ838118.4224-NODE-4224-length-12652-cov-4.046837_pt1 | contig 12652 bp, 9 predicted proteins | sample MGYA00519863_ERZ838118 | MGnify/ENA primary metagenome ERZ838118 (study PRJEB31850, sample SAMEA3708827) | human gut metagenome | biome: human gut; feature: human-associated habitat; material: faeces | place: China | collected 2014 ...
GGTCTCCACAACGAAGCCCAGGTACATAACGGCGATACGGTCAGAGATCATCTCCACAACGGAAAGGTCATGGGAGATAAATACATATGTCAGCTTGTACTCTTCCTGGAGCTTATGGAGAAGGTTTAATACCTGTGCCTGGATGGAAACGTCCAGAGCGGAGATCGGCTCGTCGGCGATCACCAGATGGGGGTTTACCGTAAGGGCACGGGCAATTCCGATCCTCTGCTTCTGTCCGCCGGAGAACTCATGAGGATAACGGCTGGCATGCTTATCGCTCAGACCAACGATCTTTAACAGATTGTTTACGATCTTTGCCCTCTCCTCTGCACTCATATCCGTATGGATCAGGAGCGGCTCCTCGATCAGCTCAGAAACTCTCATACGGGGATTCAAGCTTCCCGCCGGGTCCTGGAAAATCATCTGCATATCCTTACGGATGGGACGCATCTCATCCTGGGAGATATGGGAGATCTCTTTTCCCTGGAACCAGATCTCGCCGGAATCCGGGATCAGAAGATGGTTGATCAGACGTCCGGTGGTGGACTTACCACAGCCGGACTCGCCTACGATGGAGAAGGTCTCACCTTCGTAAACGTCAAAACTTACGTCATTTACGGCATGAACGAACTTTGTCGGCCTGCCTAACAGAGATTTTCCCACTGGGAAAGTCTTAGATACATTTTTTAATGAAAGAATTACGTTCTTTTCCATAATCTGTTTCCTTACCCTTCCTGTGTCCGCCAGCATCTGCACTTCTGGTCTTCACTGATATCCAAAAGCTCTGGTTCCTGCTCTCTGCACTTGTCGGTTGCATACTTGCAGCGCGGTGCAAAACGGCAGCCAGTCGGCATGGAAGCCAGATCCGGTACGCTGCCCGGGATGCTGGGAAGCACTTTTACGCCCGAACCTAACTTCGGCACGGAAGCGATCAGTCCCTGGGTATAGGGATGTTTTGGCTCCGTAAAGATCTTTTCCCCTTCGGCATATTCTACCAGCTGGCCCGCGTACATGACCGCTACCCGGTCTGCCATCTGGGAGATGACGCCCATATCATGGCTGATGAAGATAACGGAAGTTCCTGTTTCCTTCTGCAGGCGGCGGATCAGTCCCAGGATCTGGGCCTGCACCGTTACGTCCAGCGCCGTGGTCGGTTCGTCACAGATCAGAAGCCGCGGCCTGCAGATCAGCGCCATGGCGATCATGATACGCTGGCGCATACCGCCGGAAAGCTGGGCCGGAACCTCAGAAAATACTTTTTCCGGGCGGGCGATGCCAACGGAACGGATCATATCCAGGGCACGCTCCTTCGCCTCTGCTTTGCTCACCTTCTCATGAGAGGTAATGGTCTCCACGATCTGACGCCCGCAGGTCATCAGCGGGTTTAAGCTGGTCATCGGCTCCTGGAAGATCATGGAGATGCCGGTGCCGCGGATCCTGCGCAGATCCTTCTTTTTCATCCCTGCCAGCTCCTGGCCTTCAAACTGAATGCTGCCTCCGGTTACCTTTCCCGGATGGGCGATCAGTCCCATGATGGCAGATGCCAGCATACTCTTTCCGCAGCCGCTCTCACCCACAATGCCAAGGGTTTCTCCAGCCTTCAGGGTAAGACTCAAACGGTCGATGACCGGAAGCTCGCCGCGGTCGGTAAACAGCCGCACATCCAGATCTTTGATTATAAGAATGTTTTCGTTTTCCATGTCGTCTTCCTTTCTATTTGCGGAGTTTCGGGTCCAGCACATCCCGCAGTCCATCACCCAGCGTGTTGAAGGCGATCACGGTGAGGATGATGCAGAGTCCCGGAAACAGGCTGTAGTAGGTGTTGGTACGAATGAAGGTCTGGGCACCGGAGATCATGGAACCCCAGCTTGCAGTCGGGCTCGGCACGCCAAGTCCCAGATAGCTTAAGCTGGCCTCAGTCAGGATCGCGGACGGAATGCCCAGGGTACAGGATACGATCAGCATCGGGATGCAGTTCGGGAACAGATGCTTTAAAATGATGCGCAGGCTGCTTCCGCCGTCAATGCGACAGGCCTGAATGTACTCCTGCTCCTTTAACTGCAGCACCGTGCCGCGGATCAGGCGGGCGGTGTTGGCCCAGGATAAAAATCCCAGGGTCAGATACAGATTCATCAGTCCGGAGCCCAGCGCGTACATCAGCGCCATAGCAAACAAAAGAGCCGGGAAGCTGGAAAAGACCTGGATCAGGAAAGAGATCACATCGTCCACTTTCTTTCCGAAGTAACCGGCACACACACCCATAAAGTAACCGATCACGGAAGCAATCAGCTGGGAGATGAGGCCGACACTTAAGGATACGCGGCAGCCATAGAGACAGCGTGTCAGAATGTCACGGCCGAATTCATCGGTACCAAACAAATGCTCGGAGCTTGGAAACAGCAGCTTATCTGCCAGGACCTGCTTGTTCGGATCATACGGGGTCAGCACCGGGGCCAGAATTGCGGACACAGCCAGGATCGCCAGGATCAGCAGCGACAGCACCGCCAGCTTGTTTTTCCAGAACAGCTTTAAGCTCTCGGAATAATAATTCTTTTTTCTCATCAGCTATTCTCCTTTCGTCAGGCGGATGTTCGGGTTGATGACCGCATACAGAATGTCCACGATAAAGTAGATCAAGACACAGATGGCCGCCACATAGATGACGCCGCCCTGCACCAGCGGAATGTCTCTGCGGTGGATGGCATCAATCAGAAGCTTTCCGATTCCCGGGATGTTGAACACGTTCTCGGTGATCATGGATCCAGTCAGAAGCGCGCCAATATCCGTACCGATCACGGTGATGATCGGCACCAGGGCGTTCTGGAAAATATGAATCAGGATAATGCGCCAGGAATACAGTCCCTTGGCATAAGCCGTCTTGACAAAGTCCTGGCCGGTCACCTCCAGCATACTGGCACGGGTGATGCGGGCAATGGATGCCGCGTAGCGCACACCCAGAGCCGCGGAGGGCAGCACGTAGCCGATGGGGCTCTTTACGCCGGATACCGGGAAAATATCAAAACGCAGTCCTACATAAATCTGGAGGATAATCGCTACCCAGAAAGACGGGGCGGAAATTCCCAGGGCGGAAAGGCTCATAAGAATGCGGTCCAGCGGACGGTCATGGTAAACAGCCGCCAGAATGCCGGTGGTCAGGCCCACGATCAGCGCTACAATATAGGCTGCGGTAGCCATGATGACCGTGTAATGGAATGCCTGCAGGATCAGGGTAATGACCGGTTTCTTCTGGAAATAACTGGTTCCCATGTCTCCGTGCAGAAGATCTTTCAGCCAGTTAAAGTACTGGACCGGAAGCGGGGTGTCAAGTCCCATCTGGGCCTTTACCTGGGCGATCTTGTCCGCATCCGCGAACTCACCCAGCATTGCCGCTACCGGGTCTCCCGGGATCACGTTCAGGATAAAGAATGTGATCAGGGAGATGGAAAAAATGATGCCGACAGCCAGGGCCGCCCGCTTTATGATATATCGGATCAAGCGATCTCCTCCTTTTTGTTTCGTAAAATAGATAAACAGAAAAAAGGGAGTCCGTTTTGCCGGACCCCCACGCGCCGGAGCGCTTTTGTTTTCACCGGGCCGTGTGCCCCTGTGAATGCAGATTCTGTTTACTGGTTCTGTGCTGCGGTATCAACATCCACATTCCAGAAATGATAGATCAGGTTGCCAACCTTGTAGTTCTTCACATACGGTTTTGCAATGAACTGGGACTGCGGATAGTACAGCGGGATGCATGCGTAATCCTCGCGGGACAGGATCTTATCTGCCTCTTTGTACATATCTGCGCGTGCAGTCTCATCGGTAGACTTTCTTGCCTCGTCTAAGAGCTTGTCAAAGTCATCGTTCTTGTAGAATACGCCCTGTGCGTCAGATCTGTTGGAGTAGAAGTAGTTGTACATCTGGAAATCTCCATCCGGGTACAGCGCGTTCCAGGTGGTTCCGGTCATCGGGATCTTGCCTGCGGTTCTGTCGGAGTTGTAGGTTGCGTTATCAACTACGGTCAGATCCAGGTTAATGCCAACCTCAGCCAGGTAACCCTGAATGGCGGAAAATACAGCCTGGTCAGCCTGACGGACCTCAGAACTGATGGTGATGCCATCTGCATAGCCAGCCTCAGCCAGGAGTGCCTTTGCCTGCTCCGGATCATACTCGTATACGGAAAGGGAATCGTCATGTCCCGGGATGCCGTTGTTTAAGTAGGAGGTAGCCGGAATGCCAGCGCCGTTTAATACTGCGCTTACCAGCTCCTCACGGTTGATAGCCAGGGAGATGGCCTTTCTTACGTTCACATTGCTTAAGTACTGGTCGTTTAAGTTCAGGGAAATGAATGCGGTTCCCAGCGGATGATAAGCAGTGATCTCATCTGCGTAGTTTGCCTCATACTGGCTTAACAGGCTTGCGTTTAAGTCTGCCAGGTCAATGTCGCCGTTCTCGTAGGCGATCAGCTTGGTCTGGTCATCGTCGTAGAAGATGATATCCAGCTCGTCTAAGTTTACCTCGCCGCCGTGGTAATCCTCGTTCTTCACAAGAACAACCTGGGTGGTGTCATCGTTCTCCGCAATCTTGTACGGGCCGGTACCGATCAGATTGGTGCCAAGACCCCAGTTCTCGCCTGCCTCGGTACATGCGTCCTCTGGGAAGATATCTGCGTAGGAAGTACCAATGTTCTTTACAAACGGTGCAAATGGATACTCCAGGGTGATGTTGAAGTGGTAATCATCCACAACCTCAAAACCAGCCAGCTCAGTGGCACTTCCTGCCAGCATATCCTGTGCGCCCTTGATCATGTTGAAGTAAGCAGTGCTCTTTGCTGCAGTAGCCGGAGTAAACATACGCTCAAAGGTGAACTTAACATCCTTACTGGTCAGCTCGGTGCCGTTGGTGAAGTGTACACCCTGCTTTAACTCAAAGCTGTAGGTCAGCCCGTCGTCAGAAACGGTTGGGAAATCGGTGATCAGCACCGGCTCCTCATTGTTATCATCGTCAAAACGAAGCAGGCTCTCCGTTACCTCATCTGCGATGGATGCCGCTCTGGAACTGGTAGAGGTCTGCATATCCAGGCCCTCGCCTGCGTTTGCCTGTCCAAAACGCAGCACCTTCTTTGCGCCGTTCTCGCCTGCGGTCTCAGCGCCGCTCTCTGCTGCAGCGCTGTTCTGGTCTGCCGCTGCGGTAGTCTCAGAAGTCTTGCCGCCACAGCCGCTTAATGCCAGGGCTGCAACACTGGCAGATACCAGAGCCGTTAAAAATTTCTTTTTCATAACTTTTCTCCTCTCATGTGGAACTTTTATGAAGGCGCGTTCAGAGGAAAATCCCCTCTGAACACAAAAACCGGAACCCCCGGAGATCCGGGGAATTCCGGTTGCTTTACGGAGATAGAGAGATTTGAACTCTCGCGCCGGTTGCCCGACCTACCGCATTTCGAGTGCGGACCCTTCAGCCACTTGGGTATATCTCCATCCGTTACCGGCACTGTAACGCTTTGCCGCAATAACTTAATCAGTATACACGAAAAATGGCTGATTGTAAATATCTCTATCCCTATTTCTTTGCTATTTTATGCCGTTTATACGCATTTTTCTTCTGAAAATACCTACTTTCCAAAGTATGCGTCCACACCGTCTGCCAGGCCGGTTCCCAGCTTATCCAGGGTTGCCGCTGAATGATCGGAACCGCCGTCTCCCAGTTCGATATCAATGGAGGGAACTGTGGAGTAGGAGGTCTGGGTCAGGTCCATCTCCATGCTGCCGCCGGAGAAGATCTTCACGCCTGCATTTTTCAGACCTGCCACCAGGCTCTCGCCCAGGGCATTGTGCTGCTGCCAGTGGGATGCCACCGGCTCCATGGCACGATAGGAAGCCACATTCGGAACACTCATGTAGAATGCCCCTTTGTTGCTCTTCGTAGAATCCCAGTGCAGCGCAATATGACAGTCCGCCATATTGTTAGCAAGCACAGTACGGGCCACATTGTCCAGCTGGACATCATCGTTCTCACGGATCATCAGTACATCATACCCCCGGGCCAGAAGCTTGTCTTTTAATACTTTGGCCATAGCCAGGGTTACCTTTGCCTCCGAAGTTCCGTCCGCAAAAGTCATGCCGCCGGATACCGCTACTGCCGTGGTTGCTCCGGCGCTGGTGGTTCCGCTGGTCACCTTCGGAGTTCCATCCGGGTGGCACTGGGTCTTCACACTGCTGCCGCCCTTGGTTCCATGACCAGCATTGACACAGACTACTTTATTCTTACGGGATGCCGCCTCAGAGCGGTAGAGCACAGCCTTGCCACTGTTGATTTTCGACAGAGAAGCATATTTCCAGTCCATATTCAGGCCGACCTCTCCCGCATTCCGGGAGGCTGCCGCAGATGCGCCCGCCTGACCATCCTGACCGGACGCTGCCGCGGTTTCTGCCGGCTTTTCCGTAGTCAGATAGGCTGAAGCCGCATAGCAGGTCTTTCCCTCATACTCCACCTGGCTCCAGGTTCCGTTATCTCCGGCGCGCTTTAACGCCGTTCCATTTGCGGGAGCGGCCAGCACCGCCGCCCCCGGTGCCGGAGAGACCCTTAAGTTTAGGGTCGTCGCTTTCACATACACGGTCTCATCCCGTGCTTCCATGGCAGGAGCAGATTCGGTGGTCAGTTCCGCCTTATTTTCACTGATTCCTGCTTTCTGCTCCTCTGCCGCGGATTCCACGATTGCTCCTGGCGCTTCAATCTTTTCGTACTTCGACTGGCACCCTGCCGTCATAAGCATGGTGGCTGCCGCCACCCCAAGTAATACACTTTTCTTTCTCATCGGATGATGGTTCCTCCCCCGACCACATAATCTCCATCGTAAAATACGACTGCCTGTCCCGGCGTTACCGCACGGACCGGTTCTGAAAAATGACACTGCACCAGATCTTCCCCAATCTCCTCAATGACACAGGGAGCGCCCTTGTGGCTATAGCGGATCTTGGCGCTTACCTCCATGGGTTTTCCGTGCAGGCCGTCAATGGCCATCCAGTTTAACTTGTTGCAGACCAGGGTATCGGTAAATACATCTCCCGCCTCACCGATGACCACCTCATTGGTTTCCGGGCGGATCTCCGTCACGAATACCGGATGTCCCATGGCAAGGTTTAAGCCCTTTCTCTGGCCGATGGTATAATGAGTGATGCCCTCATGACGGCCAATGACCGTTCCGTCTGCCGTCACAAAATTCCCCGGCCCCGGCACGTTTTCTGCCTCACGCTCAATAAAGCCCGCGTAATCATTGTCCGGAATGAAGCAGATTTCCTGACTGTCTGCCTTGTGGGCCACCTGCAGGCCGATATCCTCCGCGATCTGACGGATCTGGTCCTTGGTATACTCCCCCACCGGCATAAGCGTATGGGAAAGCTGCTCCTGGGTCAGATTGTACAGCGCGTAGGTCTGATCCTTTGCCGCAGTAGCAGATTTCTTTAAGGAATATCTGCCGTTTGGCAGCTGCTCTACCCGCGCATAATGACCGGTAGCAATATAATCTGCCCCAATGTCGAGGCTTCGCTTTAACAGGGATTCCCACTTTACATAGCGGTTGCAGGCAATACAGGGATTCGGAGTCCGCCCGCATAAATACTCGCCCACGAAATAGTCCATGACATTGTCCCTGAACTCCTTTTTAAAGTTCATGACATAATAGGGGATTTCCAGCTGCCATGCAACACGTCTTGCGTCATCAACGGCAGAAAGACCACAACAGCCTCCGTTTTCCTGCTGCGCGGTCTCCTCTTCATCCTGCCAGATCTGCATGGTGACGCCAATGACGTCATACCCCTGTTTCTTTAAAAGCCAGGCGGCAACCGATGAATCGACGCCGCCTGACATTCCAACTACTACCTTCTTTTTATTTTCTGCCTGAATCAATACTCTTCTTCCTCTTCCTCTTCGCTGATGTCAGACTTCGGCTTCTCCAGACCTTCGATCTTGATGCCCTTCTTCTCAGCGTAATCCCACAGAGCTGCATGAATTGCTTCCTCTGCCAGTAAGGAGCAGTGTACCTTCACCGGCGGAAGTCCGTCCAGAGCCTCCATAACGGCCTTGTTGGTTACTTCCAGGGCTTCCTGAATGGTTTTGCCCTTTACCATCTCGGTTGCCATACTGCTGGTTGCTACTGCAGCGCCGCAGCCGAAGGTTTTGAATTTACAATCCCGGATGATACCGTTGTCGTCGATGTCAAGGTAGATTCTCATGATATCGCCGCATTTTGCGTTGCCGACCGTGCCGACACCGCTGGCATTCTCGATCTCACCGACATTTCTCGGATGCTGGAAATGATCCATAACTTTATCTGAATACATAGTGTTTATCTCCTTTTCTTATGAAAACCAATTATTTTGCCTGATGCTTGATAAAATCCTCATACAGCGGGGACATGCTGCGCAGTCTTGCCACGATTGCCTTTAAGCTGTCTACGGTGTAATCGATATCCTCTTTGGTGGTCTCTTCACTTAAGGTTAAGCGCAGGGAACCATGCGCGATCTCGTGAGGAAGACCGATGGCAAGCAGGACATGGGACGGATCAAGGGAACCTGAGGTACATGCGGAACCGCTGGAGCCGCAGATGCCTTTATCGTCTAACATGATCAGCATGGACTCACCCTCGATAAACTGGAAGGAGAAGTTTGCGTTGTTCGGAAGACGGTTCTCACGCCTGCCGTTGATGCGTGCGTATGGGATCTCTGCCATAACGCGGTCCATCAGGTAGTCGCGCAGCTCACTCTCATATTTGATGCGCTCTTCCATGTTTGCAGCAGCAATCTCTGCTGCCTTGCCAAAACCTACGATACCTGGAACATTCTCGGTACCTGCACGGCGTTTGCGCTCCTGCGCGCCGCCATGGATGAAGGAACGGATCTTCACACCGGTGCGGATGTAAAGGAAACCGATTCCCTTCGGTCCGTTGATCTTGTGGCCGCTGGCACTCATCATGTCGATGTTAAAATCATCTACGTTGATCGGCACATGTCCGTATGCCTGAACCGCGTCGGTGTGGAACAGAATGCCATGCTCCTTCGCGATCTCGCCAATCTCTTTGATCGGCTGGATGGTTCCGATCTCGTTATTTGCAAACATCACGGAAATGAGAATGGTAGTCGGGCGGATAGCCTTCTTCAGCTCATCTAACTTCAGAACACCGTTCTCGTCTACATCGATGTAGGTAACCTCGAAGCCATGATTCTCCAGCCACTCGCAGGTATGCAGGATTGCATGATGCTCGATCTTGCTGGTGATGATGTGATTGCCCTTGCTCTTGTATGCCTCTGCAGTTGCTTTTAAAGCCCAGTTGTCAGACTCGCTGCCGCCGCCGGTAAAGTACAGCTCGTTGGTCTTTGCGCCGATTGACTTTGCAATAGCCTCACGACCTGCTGCAACTGCCTTTTTCGGCTCATCAGAGAAGCTGTAGATAGAGGACGGGTTGCCATAAAACTCCGTAAAATATGGAAGCATAGCCTCAACCACTTCTGGTCTGGTCTTGGTTGTTGCCGCATTATCCAAATAGATTGTTTTCTTCATCTATAAATCCACCTTTCCTGGAAAGATATACTTAAATTTTTCAGCTGTCCGCGCAGAGCAGCCAGCCTGTCATATTGACAGGCTTATTATAGTCTTTATTTCATAGTATTTCAATAGGAATTAACAAATTTATGAAAATTTTTCTCGATTTCCCGAAAAAGTACAATCCCCATCCCGGCTTTTGGCCGTATCTGTGCTATAATCAATCTATCATATATTATGATCGCAAACAAGGAGGTTTATATGAATTACCCGGAAATCCGTTATTTAGAGCGGCTTGCTGATCTGTATCCCACCATTGCGGCCGCCTCTACCGAAGTCATCAACATGGAGGCCATCTTAAATCTCCCAAAAGGAACGGAGCACTTTCTTACTGACATCCACGGTGAGGACGAGGCGTTTGCCCATGTGCTGAAGAACGGTTCCGGATCCGTGCGCCGCAAGGTTAACGAGGTATTCGGCAATACCCTGTCCCAGCAGGACAAGCGTACCCTTGCCACACTGATCTACTATCCACGAGAGAAAATGGACCAGATCTTAAAGGTCACCGAAGACAAAGATGAGTGGTACCGCATCACCCTGTACCGTCTCATTGAGATCTGCAAACGCGCAGCCAGCAAATACACCCGCTCCAAAGTCCGCAAGGCCATGCCGCAGGATTTTGCCTACATCCTGGAAGAGCTGATCACCGAGAAGGATGACAGTGTGGACAAGGCTTCCTATTATAACGCCATCGTCAACACCATCATCCACGTCGGCCGCGGCCGGGAATGCATCATTGCCATGAGCCAGCTGATCCAGCGTCTGGTCATTGACCACTTACATATCGTGGGAGATATCTTCGACCGAGGCCCTGGCCCGCACAAGATCATGGACAAGCTCATGAGCTACCACTCCGTGGACATCCAGTGGGGCAACCACGATGTTCTGTGGATGGGCGCTGCCGCAGGCCAGCCGGGCTGCATTGCCAATGTCATCCGTATCTGTGCCCGCTACGGAAACCTGGATATTTTGGAGGATGGCTACGGCATCAACCTGCTGCCCCTTGCCACCTTCGCCTTAAATACCTACAAGGACGACCCGTGTACCTGCTTTAAGTTAAAGGGTTCCAATGAACTGAACCAGTATGAGGTGGAAGTTAACTTAAAAATGCACAAAGCCATCTCCATCATCCAGTTCAAGGCCGAGGGCCAGCTCATCAAGACGCATCCGGAGTATCACATGGAACAGCGGAATCTGCTGCACCGCATCGACTACGAGCACGGCACCATCACCCTGGATATGCCGGATGAGAACGGAAATCTGACACCGCATACCTACGACCTGTTAGATACCAACTTCCCGACCATTGACCCGAAGGATCCCTACGCCTACACCCCGATCGAGGCCGATATCATGGACCGCTTAAGCAAGGCCTTCTTAAACTGTGAAAAGCTCCAGCAGCATGTAAAGTTCCTGCTGGCCAAAGGAAGCCTCTACAAAATCTACAACAGGAATCTGCTCTACCACGGCTGCATTCCGTTAAATGAGGACGGAAGCTTCAAGGAAATCGAGATCAACGGTTCCTGCTTCCATGGCCGTGCCCTCTATGATATTCTGGAGAGCTACATCCGCAAGGCTTTTATGGGCGTATCGGAGCGCGAAAAGACACTGGGACGCGATATTATGTGGTACATCTGGCTAAATCCGGATTCCCCGCTCTTTGGCAAGGACAAGATGGCAACCTTTGAGCGCTATTTCCTGGCAGAAAAGGAAACCCACACAGAAAAGAAGAACCCGTATTACCGCTATCTGGAGAATGAAACCGTAGTCAACCACATTCTGGCCGAATTCGGACTGCCGGAAAAGGGTAGCCACATCATCAACGGCCACGTTCCGGTCCGTTCCAAGAATGGCGAAAGTCCGGTCAAATGCGGAGGTAAGATTCTGGTTATCGACGGAGGATTCTCCAAGGCATACCAGAAAGAAACCGGTATCGCAGGCTACACCTTAACCTACAACTCCTACGGCCTGATTCTGTCTGCCCTGGAGCCGTTCGAATCCACGGAAGCTGCCATTGAGCGAGAGATTGACATTCACTCTGACAGCGTCATTGTTCGGCATGCGGACCGCAGAAAGCTGGTAGGCGACACCGACACCGGCGCTGTACTCCGGGAGAAGATTGCGGATTTAGAGCAGCTTCTCATGGCTTATCACAGCGGACTTTTGGTAGAACGCTACATAAAAAATTAAAGTAACGCAGCCCTCATGGCCGGTTCTGATTTTTGCGGGAGCTTCATATCCTGTAATAAGATTTCCGGCCGGGGGGCTGTTTTATGTCTTTCTATTCCGGTCTTTCCGAGAAAAAGCGCGCCTTTCTCACCGGCACGCTGCTGCTCACGGCCGCAGGCTTTCTCTGCCGCCTCCTGGGCTTTTTCTACCGTATTTTCCTCTCTCGCGCCATCGGTGCTGAGGGGCTTGGCATTTACAATATGGTGCATCCGGTCTACGGCATCTGCTTTGCCATCTGCGGCGGTTCTATCCAGACTGCCCTTTCCCAGTACATAGCTGCCCACGAGAGTCAGGGCCGCCGGATCTTTCGCACCGGTCTCTATATTTCCATGGTACTCTCCGGCATTCTCGCTTTCCTGATCTGTCATGAGCAGGACTGGATCGCAGCACGCATTCTTATGGAGCCCCGCTGCAGTCCCTATCTGCCGGTTATGGGTCTTTCCCTGCCCTTTGCCTCGTTCCACGCCTGCGCCAACGGCTACTGCTACGGCGCCCAGAAATCGAAAGTACCGGCATTTTCGCAGGTTGCAGAGCAGATTGTCCGGATGACTCTCGTTTTTCTGATCGCCACAGAGCGCACCGCGGCCGGTCAGGAGATCACCGTGCGCCTGGCTGTTTACGGGCATCTGATCGGTGAGATTGGGGCTGCTTCCTTTAATTTTTTGTGTCTGCTGCTGTTTCCACCGCAGGCAGGGACACGAAAAAACTCCGATTCCGTGTTTCCAGCTCCGGTACAGGCAGCTCCTGCCGCATCCCAGTCTGCACCTTTGGGAGACAAAACGTCCTCCTGCTTCACAGCTTCACCTCCGGCACAGGATACCGCTCCGTTTTC
>ERZ838118.4259-NODE-4259-length-12581-cov-39.055006_pt1 | contig 12581 bp, 12 predicted proteins | sample MGYA00519863_ERZ838118 | MGnify/ENA primary metagenome ERZ838118 (study PRJEB31850, sample SAMEA3708827) | human gut metagenome | biome: human gut; feature: human-associated habitat; material: faeces | place: China | collected 2014 ...
TTCAACGGTAACTTCTTTGACGTACATAGTAAAACGCTCCTATCTATTATCGTTCTCGGGAATTCGATTTGTTTCTTGCCTGTTGCGTTGTACCTATTTTAGCGCAAGCCGAAACCAATGTACAGCCCCAGAACGCATTTTTGGCGGTTTTCCCAATGATGAGGGGGGTCTTTTTCGCCTTTTATACAAAGATAACAAAATTATTCCCCCAGTGTTGGCCGGGTAATACAAAAGTTTTCAACATTTTTTCGACCTTCGACAGTTTCCCGGCCCGTTCGACCCTGTTTTCAGCCCTGATAGCGCATTTCCAGCACCTGACTGGGGCGCACCACCAGCGGGTCTTTGGCCGGGTCGAATTTCTCCTTTGCGCCCACTGCCTGCCAGCCCATGCGGCGGTAAAGAGCCAGTGCCCGGGTGTTGGTGTTCAGCACCGTAAGCACCGGGTGCTCATGCTCCGGCAGCTTCTTCCGGGCGAAATCCAGCATCTTCTGGCCGATGCCCCTGCCCCGAGCGCTCTCCGTCACAAAAAGGTGCTCCACCTGCCCGGTCTTATGGTGTACGCTGACCGTGGCATCCGGCACATCCTTGGTATAGTGGAGGTAGCAGACCCAGCCTTCCTGCTTTTCCTGCTGCAGCTGCGGCAGGAACATCTCCGGGGTCAGGGCATCCAGCGCTTCCTGCACCCAGCCCCCGGCACAAATGCTCCGGCGGCCCTCCGCAAACAGCTTTGCGGCAGCCTCCATCTGCTCGGCGGTCCTGACCAGCCGGACATTCTCGCCCCGCTTCCACTTGGGGATCTCGGTCAGGGGATGGGTCTCACACCACTGCTCGTAGAGCTCCGGGCGGCGCAGACGGGTGCGCTCCCGGCTCTGCTGCCCCCGCCAGGCATCGATCTTCTGGTGGTTGCCCTCCAGCAGAATGGGCGGCACAGCACGGCCCTCCCAGACCTCGGGCCGGGTGTACTGGGGGTACTCCAGCAGGCCGTCCCAGTAGCTCTCCTCCTCGTAGCCCTTCTGCTCGGCCAGAACGCCGGGCTTCAGGCGGAGGACGCTGTCTGCCACCACCAGGCTGGCCAGCTCACCGCCGGTGAGGATATAATCGCCGATGGAGATCTCCTCGTCCGCAAAGGCATCGATCACGCGCTCATCAATGCCCTCGTAGTGGCCGCAGACCAGGGTCAGGTTGTCGTACTGGGCCAGCCGCCGGGCGTGCTCCTCGGTATAGCGCTGCCCACCTGCCGTCAGGAATACTATATGCGGCGCAGGCCGTCCCTGTTCCTGCACTTCCTTCTGGACTGCCCGCAGGCAGTCGGCAATGGGCTGGGCATAGAGCACCATGCCGCAGCCGCCGCCATAGGGATAGTCGTCGGTCTGCTTCTGTTTATTCAGGGTGTAGTCCCGGATCTGGTGGCAGTGGGTCTCAATATATCCCTTTTTGGCAGCGCGGCCGATGATGCTGGAATCCAGCACCTGCTGGCACATCTCCGGGAAAAGGGTCACGATGTCCACACGCATCCCCATGGCTTACTCCTCCTCCCGCTCACTGTCAAAATCGTCATCCAGCAGGCCCGAGATGGGGGTGACAAGGAGATAGCCCTCCGGCGGGTTGCGCTCTTTCAAAAAGGCATCCACCCCGGGGAACATATATTCCTTGCCGCTGGGGGCCTTGACGGTGTAAATATCCTGTGCACCGGGGTGGTCCACGCTGGTCACCACGCCGTACACCTTGCCGGTATCGGCATCCCGCACTTCACACCCAATGAGGTCGGCCACATACCACTTGCCCGCAGGCAGGGTGGCATCGTCACGGTCAAAGTAGAACACCTGCCCCCGCAGGGCACGGGCGGCATCCATATCGCTGACCCCTTCCAGCTGGAGCAGGGCCATCTGCCCCTGGGGGCGGATGGAGGTGATCTTGTAGCACCTGCCGCCCTGGGGGGTGGTGTACAGGCGGCCCACCTTTTTCAGAAAGGCCACGCCGTCACACCACAGCTCCAGCTTCATCTCGCCGCGCACACCGTGGGTGGTCACCACCTTGCCGGCTTCCAAGTATTTCTGCATTGCTTTTACTCCTTTAGCATCCTCACCCTCTCCGTCATTGCTACGCAATGCCACCTCTCCCGAGGGGAGAGGCCTTGGCAGTCACCACAAAGTTTCTGGTTTTGCCAAGGGCTCCCCCTTTGGGGGAGCTGGACGCGAAGCGGCCTGAGAGGGCGAGCTGCCTAATAATACAAAAAGGCCCCTTGCCTTGCGGCAAAGGGCCCGTAGGGTGCTCAGTCGATCTCAACAAGGACCTTTTCATCGACCCGCACAGCAGCCGCGCGCATCACCACACGAATGGCTTTTGCGATCCGGCCCTGCTTGCCGATGACACGGCCCATATCTCCCTCTGCCACGCTCAGGTGGTAGACGATGGTGCCGTCCTCGCGGGGCTCGTCCACCGTGACCTTGACGGCTTCCTTGTCCTCCACGAGACCGCGGGCAACTGCCAGCAACAGCTCCTGCATGAGTCAGCCCTCCTACTTACAGAATGTTGGACTTCTTCAGCAGAACGCGGACGGTATCGGTGGGCTGTGCGCCGTTGGCGATCCAAGCCTTGGCCTTCTCAGCGTCGATCTTCACCTCAGAGGGCTCCTGGTTGGGATCGTAGGTGCCGATCTCCTCGATGAAACGGCCGTCGCGGGGGAAGCGGCTGTCAGCAACAACAACACGATAGAAGGGAGCCTTCTTAGCGCCAACGCGGCGCAGACGAATCTTAACTGCCATGGTAAATATCCTCCAAAAATGTTTGTGCCCCGTTTGGGGTTTGATTAAATCTATCTGTACAACCCCTGCGGGGTGTATACCATTGTTATTTGAGGCCCCGGAAAGCATTGGGGTTGCCCATCATGCCGCCCAAGCGGCGGGCAAAGCCCTTGGGGCTCTTCTTGAACTGCTTCATCATCTTCTGCATCATCTCAAACTGCTTGAGCAGCTTGTTGACATCTTCCACCCGGGTGCCGCTGCCCGCTGCAATGCGGCGCTTGCGCTTGGGGTTGATGATGGAGGGCTTTTCACGCTCTTCCTTGGTCATGGAATAGATCATGGCCTCGATGCGGTCAAAGGCTTTCTCGTCGACCTGGCTGGCATCAATGCCAGACATGCCGGGCATCATGCTCAGCATGGCACCTGCACCGCCCATCTTGCGGATCTGCGCAAACTGGGCCAGCATGTCGTTCATATCGAACTTGTTTTCCATCATCCGCCGGGCGGTCTCTTCTGCGGCCTTTTCATCGGCGGCATCCTGCGCCTTCTCAATAAGGCTCAGCACATCACCCATGCCCAGGATGCGGCTGGCCATGCGGGAGGGATGGAACACTTCCAGATCGTCCAGCTTTTCGCCGGTGCCCTGGAACTTGATGGGCTTGCCGGTGACGCTCAGCACCGAAAGTGCCGCGCCGCCGCGGGTATCGCCATCGGTCTTGGTCAGGATGATGCCGTCGATGCCCACCGTCTCGTTGAAGGTCTTGGCAACATTCACAGCGTCCTGACCTGCCATGGCATCCACCACCAGCAGCGTCTCGTCCACGGGAACAGCTTCCTTGATCTGCACAAGCTCCTGCATCAGGACCTCGTCGATCTGCAGACGACCGGCGGTATCCAGAATCACGATGTCGTTGCCGTAATCCCTGGCGTGGGCCAGCGCCTTGCGGGCGATCTCCGGGGGCTTGGCACCCGGCAGTGTGAACACCGGTGCACCTGCCTGCCCGCCCACCACCTGCAGCTGATCGATGGCGGCGGGGCGGTAGATATCGCAGGCCACCAGCATGGGGCGGCGGCCCTGCTTGATGAAGTATTTGGCAAGCTTGGCTGCGTGGGTCGTTTTACCGTTGCCCTGCAGGCCGCAGAGCATGATGATGGTCTGACCCTTGTTCTTGACGATCAGGCGGGGGGCTTCCTCGCCGCCCATCAGGGCTACGAGCTCCTCGTTGACGATCTTGACCACCTGCTGGGCGGGGGTCAGGCTCTCCATGACCTCCTGACCCATGGCGCGCTCGGAGACCTTGGCACAGAAATCCTTGGCAACCTTGTAGTTGACATCGGCTTCCAGCAGGGCCATCCGCACCTCGCGCATGGCGGCTTTGATATCGGCCTCGGTCAGCTTGCCGTGGCCGCGCAGCTTTTTGAACACACCGGCAAGGCGGTCGGTCAAAGATTCAAATGCCATGTTCGGTGCTCCTCTCAAAATAGTAATGGTGTCAGCTCTCGTTGACTTCGTCGATGGAGCGGATCAGCCCCAGCATCTTGTTCAGCGTTGCTGCATACTCAGTGGTGGTGAGCCTGGCATAAGGGCCGGTGCACTCGAACCGCGCGTCAATGACCAGCTGTTCCAGTTCCTCCAGCTTTTCCTGCACCCTGCGGTAGCGGCCTGCAAAGCCGACCTTGGCTTCCAGTTCTTTCAGGGTGGTCTCGCCATGCTTGATGGCATCCCGTGCGCCCTGACGGGTGATCCCGAAGTTTTCCCCGATCTCACTGAGGGAGAGGTCATCGTTATAATACTGGTTCAGCATCTCGCGCTGCTTGGGCGTGAGCACCTCGCCATAAAAATCGAGCAGATAGCCCATTTCAAAGTCTTTTGCCATGATGCGTTCTGCCCTGACCTCCGTTTGTTGTAAAGTCTATTTGCTTTACATACGGAGTATAGCAGACATTCTTTTCCTTGTCAAGGCTTTTTTCCATCACTCTGCTGATTTTTCAGCAGAGTTTTCTCCGTTTTGTCCAATTGCGGCTTGACGCTGGGCACAGGATGCGCTACCTTATAGGTATGAAACCTCTCAGTCAAAGCCCGATGCTTTGCCAGCTCCCCCAACAGGGGAGCCCTTGGCATAGCAGACAGTTCTGTGCTGACTGCTCAGGTTTTTGTAAGGGAGGAATTTCGTGGCAATCTATCCAAACATCTACCAGACCCTGGTTCCCTGTCCGATCGTGGAGCTGCGGGGCTATCTTGCCGCCTGCGGGCTCAAAGGGCGGCTGTATGCTTACCTTGATTATAATGGGCCCACCGGCACGTCCCGCGATTCGGTGGCCGAGGGGATGCTGGCCCTTGCGGCGGAAAAGCACAAGCTGCTCCCGGGCCAGCCCATCATTGAAGCGGCCTCCGGCTCCTTTGCCATGGCACTGGCCCTTGCCGGGCGGACGGCGGGCCACCCCGTGGTGCTGACCATGCCGGAGGATGCCCCGGCCCTGCGGCAGGAATACCTGCTCCGGCTGGGGGCGCAGATCCTGCATTCCCCCGCCCAGCGGGGCCTTGCGGGGGCCCGGGCGCTGGCAGAGACCACCGCCGCCGAAAAAGGCTGGTACTATATGAACTGGCTTGCCAACGACGATAACCCCGAATACCACCGCCGGGTGACCGGCCCCGCCATCGTGCAGGCCATCTCCCGGGAGGGCCGCAGTCTCGTGGACACCATCACCGTCGGCGTGGGCAGCGCGGGCACCATCACCGGCGTAGGCGAGACCATCAAGGCCTGGACCAACGATGTCCGCATCGTGGCTGTGGAGCCCTTTGAGAATCAGGCTCTGGGCGGCGGCTTCACCGGCGGGCACGGCATCCCGGATATCGGCTATGGCATCGTGCCTGGCAATTACAACGCCTATGTTGTGGATAATGTAGCCGCCGTTACCAGTACCGATGCCAACCGCGCTGCACAGCGGGTCCTTGCCACCGATGCCATTCCCGCCTCCCCTGCCGCCGGTGCAGCCCTCCACGCCGCTGCACAGCTGATTGCCACCGGCACCAGCCGCTCGGCGCTGGCCATCTTCAGCGGACGGCAGGCACTAAGCTTTTAAGAACAAGTTTCCCCTCTGTACAACCTCTCCGTCATCTTCGCTGACGCTCGATGCCACCTCCCCTAGTAGGGGAGGCCTTGGCAAAAGATTCTTTTTTCGCTATCATCGCCTATGGCTCCAAAACCAGAATCTGCCGTAGAGAAAGCATTACACCAGCAGGGCCTAATGGAGCAAAGCGCCAGACCCCGAAAATGTGACGGCCTGCCAAGGGCTCCCCTACTAGGGGAGCTGTCGCGGCGAAGCCTGCGACTGAGAGGTTGTACAAAGGCAAAGCTTTCCCTGAAGAAATCAATTTTATTTCAATAGAAAAGAGAGTTCCAAATGACCAAGGATATGACGACCGGCCCGATCACACCGCTGCTGGTCAATTTTACGGTCCCCCTCGTGCTGGGCAACCTGTTCCAGTTGACCTATAACGCCGTGGACAGCATCATTGTCGGCAAATTCGTGGGCGAGGATGCCCTTGCCGCCGTGGGCACCTCCAACCCGCTGATGACGCTGGCGATCCTGTTCATCAACGGTGTCTGCCTGGGTGCAGGCATCCTTGTCAGCACGGCGTTCGGGGCAGGCGACACCCGGCTGGTGGAGCGTCAGGTCTCCACCACCGCCATTGCAGGCTCCGTCTTTTCCCTGGTGTTCTCGCTGGCCTGTGTGATCCTGGCAAATCCGCTGCTCCGTCTGCTGCAGGTGCCGGAAGAGATCCTTCCCATCGCTGTGAACTACCTGCGCATCGTGTTCGGCGGGCTGCTGTTCACCTTCTTCTATAATTTCCTCGCCGCCACCATGCGTGCGCTGGGCGACAGCAAAAGCGCGCTGTACTTCCTGATGATCAGTTCGGTGCTGAACATCGGCGGCGACCTGTTCTTTGTTGAGGTGCTGGATTGGGGCTCCGAGGGCTGTGCCCTTTCCACCGTGCTGAGCGAAGCGCTCTGCTGCGTGTTCTGCCTGATCTATATCCGCCGGAAGGTCCCTGTGCTGCAGCTGGGCAGGCGCTGGTTCATTTTTGACTCCTCGCTGCTGAAAAAGACCATCAGCTACGGCTGGACCAGCGCCATGCAGCAGGCCACCGTTCAACTGGGCAAGATCGCCATTCAGGCCATCGTGAACACCATGGGTGTCAACGCCATGGCAGCCTTTGCCGCTGCAGGCCGCATCGATGACTTTGCCTATGTGCCCCAGCAGAACATCGGCCATGCCACCACCACCCTGATGGCTCAGAACCGCGGCGCGGGCAAAAAAGAGCGTGTCCGCGCCAGCTTCTTCTGCGGCCTGAAGCTGGAATTCCTCTACGCCATTTTTATCACCGCTGTCTGCTTCTTCTTTGCCGAGCCCATCATCCGGCTCTTCGTCACCGATGCCGCCGTGGTGCATCTGGGGGTGCGCTTTTTGAAGCTGGTCTCTCTGTTCTACCTGATGCCCTCGCTGACCAATGGCATCCAGGGCGGCTTCCGCGGCCTGGGCGACCTTAAGATCACCCTGAACAGCAGCACGCTCAACATGGCAGGCCGTGTGGCGGCCGCTGCCGTCTTTGTGCTGCTGATGAAGATGGATATCGAGGCCCTGCCGTACAGTTATGTTGTGGGCTGGGTCCTCATGCTGGTCTATGAAGCCCCCATGATGGTGAAGTATCTGCGGAAGGGCGAGCTGTAAGCCTGACACCGCCCCGGGCAGGTCTTTTCTCTCACTCAGTCTGCTCGATCTCCCGGTACAGCCATTCCAGTGCATCAGAGATGCCGCCCAGCTGGTCGATGAGCTTCTCCTTTACGGCCTTTTTGCCGTCCAGCATGGTACCCACGTCCATCACCAGCTCACCGGTGCGGAGCATCAGCTCTGAGTAGCGCTCTGCTGTAATGCCGCTGTGGCCCGCCACAAAGCCAGTGATGCGCTCCTGCATCTGCTCGAACCACCGCATGGTCTGGGGCACGCCCAGAATCATGCCGGAGTGGCGGACCGGGTGCACCGTCATGGTCGCCGTGGGCACGATAAAGCTGCGCCGGGCGCTGACTGCCAGCGGGATGCCGATGGAGTGGCCCCCGCCCAGCACGACCGTGGCACTGGGCTTTGAGATGCTGGCAATGAGCTCTGCCAGAGCCAGCCCGGCCTCCACGTCCCCGCCCACGGTATTGATGAGCACCAGCAGGCCCTCCACAGCGGGGTCCTCCTGCACTGCCACCAGCTGCGGGATCACATGCTCATACTTGGTGGTCTTTTGACCCTGCGGGGCCTCCACATGGCCCTCGATCTGGCCGATCACGGTCAGGCAGTGGATGGCATGGGGGCCGCGGGTGCGCCACACCGTGCCCAGATCCTCCAGCTGTTCCTTTTCCAGCCGCTGCTGTTCGGTGGTTTCCTTTTCATCTTCCGGCATGTTGGCTCCTCCTCAGGGTGTTTTTTTCAGTGTTCCCGGGGATCGAAGCAATATGCGGCGGTTAAGATTTCTTAACTTTGAAAAAAAATTGGCCCATAGGATTTGACATTCTGTCTCATTGCAGTATACTTTATGTAAGAATAAGATTGACAAGTATATATCATTATTGTTCAGAAACTGTCTTAATCGCCGGTGCACCTTGCAGGGCGCAAAGAGACCGGCATTCCCTTTGGATGAAAGGAGAACCATTTCCATGAACAATCCCGGCAAAGCTTCCCTTCCGGTGATCAAGCGCCTGCCCAAGTACTACCGCTACCTGCGGACGCTGAAGAACGACGGCATCACCAGCATCTCCTCCCGCGAGCTGGCCGCCCAGATGGGCACCACGGCCTCTCAGGTGCGGCAGGATTTCAACTGCATCGGCGACGTGAACGGCCGCCAGGGCATCGGCTACTCGGTGGAGAACCTGCTTTCCATCCTGGAGCATCTGCTGTTCGGCAACGGTGACCTGCTGCCCACCATTCTCATCGGCTGCGGCCGGTTGGGCAAGGCAGTCAGCCGCTTCATCACCACCGACACCAACGGCTACAAGCTGATCGCCGCCTTTGACAATTCCCCCAGCGAGGTGGGCAAAGAGATCAACGGCATCCAGATCTTACACGTTGATGAATTGGAGGCCTTCTGCGCAGAGCATAAGCCTGAGGTGGCTGTGTTCTGTGTGCCCCGCAGCGGTGCGGAGGAGCTCAGCGGCCGGCTGGTCGAACTGGGCATCAAAGGCTTCTGGAACTTCTCCCACTACGACCTGTCGGTGCCCTACCCCGAAGTGGTGGTGGAGAACGTCCACCTGGGCGACAGCCTGATGAGCCTGGGTTACCGCCTGCGCAATCAGGACTGATCTATTCTTATAGCATATCACAGAAAACAGGCAGCCCTCTCCCCCCGAACGAGCAGAGAGGGTTGCCTTTTTATGAGGAGAGCAACTATGGCGAAGCTATACTTCCGATACGGTGCCATGAACAGCGGCAAAAGCACCGCGCTGATGCAGGTGGCCCACAACTACGAAGAGCAGGGGATGCGGGTGCTGATCCTGAAGCCCCAGGTGGATACCAAGGGCGGCGGCGAGCTGGTCAGCCGCCTGGGCGTGCGCCGCAGGGCCGACCTGCTCATCCCGCCCGAGGTAGATGTGTTCGAGGCCGTGCGCGCCGCTTCTGCTGGGGAGCAGCCGCTGGCCTGTGTTCTCTGCGACGAGAGCCAGTTCTTTACCCCGGCACAGGCCGAGCAGCTGTTCATGGTCACGGTGGACCTGAACATCCCGGTCATCTGCTACGGTCTGCGGTCAGACTTCTCCCTCAAGGGTTTCCCCGGCTCCACCCGTCTGCTGGAGCTGGCCCACACCATTGAGGAGATGAAGACCATCTGCACCTGCGGGCGCAAGGCCACCTGCAACTGCCGCAGGGTCAATGGGGAGTTCGTCTTTGAGGGCGAACAGGTCGCCATCGATCTGGAAAATGATGTGCAGTACGTCAGCATGTGCCCCCAGTGCTATTTCAAGGCACGGCGGGCGTTTTACGCCAAACGGAACGCACAGTAAGTGTCGATCTCCGGCAGTCACAGGAGCCACCCTTCCTGCATGAGAGCCCGGAGCTCCCAGGAGTTTTTTACAATTTTCAGAGCGCTGCCCAGCCGGGCGGCGCTCTTTTTTGCCTGCCGCCTTCCAAAGTGATATATCAGTTGTATCCAACGGCGAACGTTTTTTGCACAATTGATATATCAGTTTACAAAACAGCGATATCGTCACTTTTTTCACATGTTGTATACAACAATATACCGTCAATTTCGCAATAAGTTACAAAAACATTGCAATTTTAGAGGTTCCGCCACACTTTCTCGGCCCGTTTCTATGCAATCTATCCAACTATGCAGATTGCATAGTTTTTCGCCCCAAGTTTATTCATTTCGGCAATGCCGTCAAATCGTCGCAAATCACAAGAGCAATATTTGTTCGTTTTTTGTCTGTATCACTTCAATTTACATCTTTCTTTTTCCCATTCCTTTTGTTATCATATTTGTATACAACGAGCCTTGTGCAGTAAGGCCCGCTCGATGTTTTTTGATTTATTAGGAGGAGAACAACAATGAGCAAGGCAATTTCCCGTCGTGATTTCCTGAAGGTCACCGGTGCTGTCGGTGCAGCTGGTCTGCTGGCTGCCTGCGGCGGCAATGGCGGCGCTGCTTCCAGCACCGCTTCTTCTGCAGCCGAGGCTGCTTCCGTGGCTGGCCTGAGCAGCGATCCCGTTACCCTGACCATGAGCTGGTGGGGCGGCGAGTCCCGCCACAACGCTTACCAGGAGGCCCTGAAGGCTTTCTCTGCTGAGCACTCCACCATCACCGTCAACCCCACCTTCGCTGCATGGTCCGGCTGGGAGGACACCATGTCCACCAAGTTTGCAGGCGGCGTGGCTGAGGATGTCTGCCAGATCAACTGGAACTGGCTGTACAACTACTCCGGCAACGGCCAGACCTTCCTGGATCTGAACAGCGTCACCGATTACCTGGATATGTCCCAGTGGGACGACGCAAAGCTGGGTGCCTGCAACGTTGCAAATGCACAGCAGTGCGTGCCCATCTCCATGACCGGCCGTATCTTCTACTGGAACATGACCACCTTTAACAAGGCCGGCATCACCGAAGTCCCCTCCACTGAGGACGATCTGTTTGCAGCCGGCAAGGCTTTCCAGGAGAAGCTGGGCGATGATTACTATCCCCTGCACCTGGGCGCATACGACCGTATGATCCTGATGGTGTTCTACCTCGAGTCCAAGTACGGCAAGGACTGGGCAGATCCCACCACCTCCACCCTGAACTACACCGCTGATGAGATCGCCGAGGGCATCGACTTCATCAAGAGCCTGGTCGACGGCCACGTCATCATGCCGCTGCCCACCTACTACGGTGCAAACGGCGACGGTGCTACCCACCAGTCCAACGAGTGGATCACCGGCAAGATCGCCGGCATCTTCGAGTGGGATTCCGCTGCTTCCAAGTACCAGGACGCTCTGGACGAGGAGAACAAGCCCGGCTTCACCGTTGGTGAGGAGATCAAGTTCGGCGATTACAACGGCGGCTTCTCCAAGGTCTCCATGGGCATGGCCATCACCAAGACCTGCAAGAACCCCGCTGAGGCTGCTACCCTGATCGAGTACCTGTGGAACGGTGACGGCGCTGCCATCATGGGCTCCGAGTGCGGTGTCCCCGCTTCCAAGGCTGGTCTGGCTACCGCTCAGGCTGCCGGTAAGATCAACGAGCTGGTCGCCGAGGCAAACGGCAAGGTTATGAACTTTGTTTCCTGCCAGCTGGATCCCCTGTTCGAGTCTTCCGATCTGAAGGCTACCGGCACCGGCATCTATCAGGAAGTGTTCGATACCGTTGACTACGACAACAAGAGCGGCGCAGATGTTGTTGACACCCTGCTGGATGGCATGTCTGCTGTTGGCTACACTGTCTGATCTTCTTTGCTGACCTGAGTTAAGCTACATATCAGGGGCATCGTCCACCCGTAGGCCCGATGCCCCTTTTTTCTCAGGTACAGGTTACAATTCTCTGACAAATCTGTTGCCAAAGTGTGACATAAGGTTTGCTGCACTGATTTTCACCAAAGGAGGATCCCCGGATGAAAGAAAGCAAAGCGCCCTCTCTCGGGCGTACCCCCGCACAGAAGTTCCTGGATAAGTGGCAGGGTCTGATCTACCTGATCCCCTGGATCATCGGCTTTATCGTGTTCAAGGCCATCCCCTTCGGTCAGTCGCTGTATTACAGCTTCACCGACATGAACTTCTTCAACGGCATCCACCAGTACGGCGTGATGAATTACGTCACCGCCTTCTCTGATGCCAAGGTCACCAAGGCTCTGGTCACCACCTTCAAGTACGCGTTCGTCACCGTGCCCCTGAAGCTGATCTTTGCCCTGTTCATCGCATACATCCTGAACTTCAAGATCGCCTGCGTGAACCTGTTCCGTACCGTTTACTACATCCCGTCCATTCTGGGCGGCTCCGTTGCCATCGCCGTGCTGTGGAAGGCCGTTTTCCGTGATGATGGTCTGGTCAACACCATCATCCGCGCCATCACCTTCGGCCACGCACAGGGCCCCTCCTGGCTGAGCGACCCCAACTATGCGCTGTGGATCATCTGCTTCCTGCGCATCTGGCAGTTCGGCTCCGCCATGGTGCTGTTCCTGGCCGCCCTGAAGGGCGTGCCTGCAGACCTGTACGAGGCTGCCACCATTGATGGTGCCGGTAAGTGGAAGCAGTTCTTCTCCATCACTGTTCCCATGATCACCCCCATCATCTTCTACAACCTGGTCACTCAGATCTGCCAGGCTTTCC
>ERZ838118.4265-NODE-4265-length-12561-cov-5.980889_pt1 | contig 12561 bp, 11 predicted proteins | sample MGYA00519863_ERZ838118 | MGnify/ENA primary metagenome ERZ838118 (study PRJEB31850, sample SAMEA3708827) | human gut metagenome | biome: human gut; feature: human-associated habitat; material: faeces | place: China | collected 2014 ...
ATCACGGATTGCGGCGAGCGTCAAGATGGTTTTGCAAATTTTATTGCAGTAAAGCGGTGATAGTAGGACTTATAAATCCGAAAGTTGATTTTATCAATAAGTATCTTTACAAAATACCCCCGCTCCGGGCAATGTGCTCCGAAGCGGGGGTGTCATCAGCAGAATCAGGGAATCAGTATTCGTCAGGAATCGGAATTATGCTTCCTTGCAGAGCTTGGTCAGTTCTTCGATGGCGGCATCCTCATCCGCACCATCTGCGGCGATCGTAACAGTTTCGCCGCACTTCACGGCCAGACCCATTACGGCAAAGATCTTCTTCATGTCGGCGACTTTGCCGTTCTTAGTCATAGTGACTTTGCTCTCAAAGCCTTTGGCAGCTTTGCTCAGGATACCGGCGGGACGGGCGTGCAGACCTTCTTTGTCCTGAATGGTGATATCGATGCTCTTCATAAAAATCTCTCCTTTTTGGAATCGTTATTGTAAGTGCTCCAGCACATAGTTCATATCGGAAGTGGTCTTGAGCTGTTCCAGCGCATCCTCGTCTTCAAGGATCTCGCAGACGTTGCCCAGCAGGTCGAGGTGGTCGTTGCCCACACCGGCGATGCCGAACACCAGATAGGCTTTTTCATCGCCGAAGTCCACGCCCTCGGGATATTGCAACAGGACAACGCCGGACTTTTTCACAGTGCCCTTCTTCTGGCTGGTGCCGTGGGGAATCGCCACGCCCATGCCCATATAGGTGCTCACGAGCTTTTCACGTTCGACCATGGCATCGGCGTAAGTGTCATCCACATAGCCGCGCTTTGCCAGCAGGGCACCGGCGGCACGGATGGCTTCTTCCTTGGTGACGGAAGGCAGCCCTAGCTGAATGTCCTCAGCCTGAATTTTCAGAACAGAACCGTTCGACTTGGAAGCTTCGGTCACAGCGGCGGCCAGCGGAGCGACGGCGGCAGCGCGCAGATCGGAAACGATCTCCTCATTGGCGGCAGCTTCGGCCTTGGCATCCAGTGCCGGGGTAGTGGAGGTCAGTGCGTTGTACAATGCGTCCAGATGCGGATCTGCAAGGAAGTTATCCAATGTAACAAGCTGTGCCTGCGGGGCGCACTTGGCGGCACGGTCAGCCAGAACGCGCTGGCAGACCACCACGTCCGCGTCGGCGGGGATGGTATCCACGCTGGAGTTGGTCACGGTCAAGTCGGGGCGCTCCGCCTTAATGCGGTTGTGGAACTTGGTAGCACCCATGGCGCTGGAACCCATACCGGCATCGCAGGCAAAGACGATCTTGCGGATCTGGCCGACATTCACGGCAGTAGGCTCGGGGATCTCGCCCTTGGCCTGTGCCTTCATCTCCTTCATTTCGTTCTGGGCATCGGTCAGGCTCTTGGTGTGACCGGAGGTCGCTTTCAGAATGACCGAGGACAGAACAAAGGAAACAGCACCGGCGATGACAACGCCCAGCAGAACGGTGAGAATGGAATCCCGGGGAGCCATTGCCATGTAGGCGATGATGGAACCGGGAGAAGCGGGACCGGACAGACCGGCGCCGGTCATGGAGTAGAACAAAATCGCGCAGAAGTTGCCCACGATGGGCGCGAGGATGATAACGGGGTTCATCAGGATGTAGGGGAAATAAATTTCATGGATGCCGCCCAGCAGGTGGATGATGACCGCACCGGGGGCAGACTGGCGGGTGGTGTCATCCTTGCAGAAGAAGCAGTAGGCCAGTAGAACGCCCAGACCGGGGCCGGGGTTGGCCTCCAGCATGTACATGATGGAACGGCCGGTCTCGGCGGCCTGACTTGCACCGATGGGGCTGAAGATGCCATGGTTGATGGCGTTGTTCAGGAACAGGACTTTTGCAGGCTCCACAAAGACGGAGACCAGCGGCAGCAGGCTGTGGGCAACGAGGAAATCCACACCGGCGGTCAGCACGGTCAAAATGGCGGTCATAAACGGGCCGATGACGTAGTAGCCGAGGATGGCCAGCAACAGGCCCAGAATGCCGATGGAGAAGTTGTTGATGAGCATCTCAAAACCGGCGGGAATGTGGCCTTCCATCTTTTTGTCAAACTGCTTGATGACCCAGCCGGCCAACGGGCCCATGACCATGGCACCCATCAGCATGGTGTAGTCGGAACCGCAGATGCAGCCCACAACGGCGATGGCGGCGATGACACGGCCGCGCTCTCCGGCCACCATCTTGCCGCCCTGCCCTGCGATCAGGATGGGCAGCAGGTAGGTCAGCATCGGGGATACCATGCTGGCCAGCTTTTCGTTGGGGAACCAGCCCGCTTCAATAAACAGAGCAGTGAGGAAGCCCCACGCGATGAATGCGCCGATATTCGGCATGACCATGCCGCTGAGGAACTTACCAAAGCGGGAAACAGCGTTTTTCATTTGTAGCTCTCCTTTTTCACTTGAAAGGCAGGCGGTGCAGCTCCTGTGGCATGGGAGCTGCGGCCTGCGGACGGTTGTTCGGAGGAGCTTTCGTTTCGTTCTGGCACTATTCTAGCCGATACTGCGCTGGATTTCAATGGTGACAAGCGGTGGGGTTGTCACCGGAGGATGGTGACACCAGTGGGCTGATACAGCAACATTTCCAATGGATGCGCGGGTGATTTGTGCATATTTGCTGATGCGCCGGGATACAAGACGGGAACAAGGAAGCTTTTGTCACCGGGCAATGGTGACAAAAAACACACAACTTCTTTTCTGCGTTGGGGGCTGGCAGACGGGGTGGCACTATGCTACAATAGAAGCAATGGGTAACTTTTGGGAAAAGGAGAGAAGCAACATGGGTGCGGTGTATCGTGAGGAACTGTCGGCAAATGCACGGAAGCTGATTGAGCAGCTGCTCAGCCTTCCGCAGGGCTGGGTGACGGCGGCGGCGCTGGCTGAAAGCATCGGGGTCAGCCGCCGCACCGTGCTGCGGGAGCTGCCCGCTGTGGAGCAGTGGATGCAGGCTGCCGGGGCGCATTTTGTGCGGAATCCCGGCAAGGGTCTGCTGCTGGATGAAGCGCCGAAGCGGCGAGACGCACTGCGCACCCAGCTGAACAGCGGCGACAGGAAAGAACTTTCCCGCGCAGAGCGGCGGCAGCAGCTTTTGACAAGGCTGCTCAGCGAGCAGGAGCCCTGCAAAACAGCGGTACTGGCACGGGCGCTTGGCGTTTCGGAAAGCACGCTGTCTGCGGACTTGGATGAACTTGAGACCAAGCTACACCCCTACCGGGTGGAGATGTTCCGCCGCCCCGGCGTGGGGGTCTGGCTGCAGGGGGATGCTTCTTCCTACCGGAGGGTGGTGTCTGCCCTGCTGCGCAGCAGTATGCCGGAAAAGGAACTGGCAGAGGTGCTCTGCGGACGGATGCCGGAAAACGAGATCTTCTCGACCCTGCTGGATACAAAAACGGCCGAAAAGGTCTGGGCGGCTTTGCAGCAGTTTGAACAGGAAGAGCAGCTCCATCTGCCGGATGCAGGCTTTCTGGCGCTGGCTATCCATTGCACCCTGACCATTCAGCAGCTGCGGCAGGGCGGCGACAAGGGCAGTGCCCCCAGAGGGCTGCGCCCGGCGGGCAATCATGCTGCCCGGCTGGTGGCGGCGCTGAACCGCGCCTTCGGGCTGACCCTGCCGCCTGAGGAAGCGCAGTATCTGGAACTGTATCTCGCTGCTTATCTGGGTGCAGAGGACCCTTGGGGCAGTGCGCAGGAGATGGAGTTGCGGAATCTGGAAGCCGCCCTTATCCGGGAAATGGAAAAGGCGCTGCACACAGACCTTTCCGGTTACACCTCTCTGCGGGATGACCTGTACTGCCACCTGCGCCCCATGCTGCTGCGGGTGGAGCAGAACATTCGTACTGAAAACCCCCAGCTGGACACCATCCGCACCGCCTACCCCGGCCTGTGGAAAGCCACCCGCACCGCCTGTGATGCGGTGCAGCAGCAATTCGTCCTGCCCGCCATCTCGGACGACGAAGCGGCGTACCTTGCTATGCACTTTGGCGCAGCGCTGGAACAGAATGCGGTGTTCCGGCTGCGGCTGCGGGTGGTAGTGGCCTGTCCGCTGGGCATGGGCTCCAGCCGCTTTCTGGCTTCCCGGCTGGGAAACGAGTTTCCCTCTTTGCAGGTGGAGGGGTGCTGCTCGGTGCGGGAGCTGAACACTGCCGACCTGCGCCGGAGAAAAATCGACTTCATTATCTCCACCGTGCCGCTGGAACTGGATTACCCGGCGGTGTGCATCAGCCCTTCCCTGCTGGAACCGGACCGTGCCGTGCTGAAGGACGCTATCACGCGGTACAGCCAGAACCGCGCAGAACCGGAACCGGCGGTGCAGCCTGTGCAGGATGCACCGCACGCAGGCTCTAAGCTGCAGTATTATGCACGCTTGACCCGGTCCATGACCGGGCTGCTGGAACATCTGACCATCCAGCCCGTCAAGGCTCCCGGCAGCCGCGCTGCCCTCATCCATGCAGCGGCGCAGCTGTTCTGCCCGCAGGAAGCGGACGCCCGGTTGGTGGAGCAGCAGCTTCGCCGCCGTGAAACGCTGGGCGATACCTACATCAAACCCCTGTATGCCCTGCTGCTCCATTGCAGGACAAGTGCGGTAAAGGACTGCCGCTTGGGCTATCTGCAGGCACAGCCGCCGGTCTATGAGCCGGGGCGCATCGTGCTGGGGGCACTGGTGCTGCTGGCTCCGGACGACGGGAACGGCGTCCCGGTGGAGGTCATGCAGAATGTCAGCGGGCAGCTGGTCGAAACGCCCCGGCTGATGGAGGCACTGCGCACCGGCCAGCAGCAGGAAGCTGCAGACCTGTTGGAACAGGGCTTTGATCGCACCTTTTTTGCAGACTGCAAACCGCCGCATACAAAATGAACTGAAAACGCACTCCCGGCTTTTGCCTTTTGGGCAGAGCCGGGAGCTTTTTTGTTGTTGTAACAAGATACCTATTAGAGAACTTTTGAACTAAAAATCATGTATCCCAGAAAGTTGGCGAAAAGCACCAAAAACCTGCAGTGCAATTTGTTGAAACAACAGCTTGACACGGGCGAGAACTGTTGGTATTATAATGCCAGAGCTTTCGTTTCAACAGTTTCGAGTTTCATAGCAACAATCGTGAAGGAGGCTGTTGTTCCCATGATCTACACCGTAACATTGAATCCGGCGCTGGACAAGACCGTTGAGATCCCGAACCTTGCGCTGGACACCGTAAACCGAATCACCAAGATGCGTACCGATCCCGGTGGCAAGGGCATCAACGTCAGCAAGGTGATCGCAAAGCTGGGCGGGACCAGCAAGGCTATCGGCATTCTGGCCGGTAACAGCGGCAAAGCCATTCAGGACGCATTGGACAGTGAAGGGCTTGCCCACAACTTCCGTTTCGTGCCCGGCGAGACCCGCACGAACCTGAAGGTCATCGACCCGGAAAACCACACCAACACTGACATCAACGAGCCGGGTATCGAGGTGGATGCCCCGGAGCTGACCGCCCTGCTGTACGACCTGCTGAAGGAACTGAAACGGGGGGATATCGTGGTGCTGGCAGGCAGCCTGCCGAAGGGTGCCCCCAAGGACACCTACTACACATGGGTGGAATCCTGCAAAAAGGCAGGGGCAAAGGTCTTTCTGGATGCAGACGGCGAGCTGCTGGCAGAGGGGCTGAAGGCTGCTCCCTATCTGGTCAAACCCAACAACGACGAGCTTTCCCGCATGATGGGCCGGGAGCTGAAAACGCTGGATGAACTGGCCGATGCCGGTCAGGCGCTCATCCGCAGGGGCATCGAACATGTGGTGGTGTCCATGGGCGGTCGGGGTGCGCTGTATCTCCGCAAGGACAGCGTGATCTACGCTCCGGCACTGAAGGTCAAAGTGGGCAGCACGGTGGGTGCCGGCGACAGCGTGGTCGCCGCTCTCGCCTACGCCGAAGCGGAAGGGCTTAGCGAAGAAAACACCGTTCGCTTGTCCATCGCCACAGGAGCCGCCAATGTGATGTGCAGCGGCACACAGGCCGCAGAGCGCAGCCAGATCGAAGAACTGCTGCCGCTGGTCACCTTCCAGCATCTGTAAAACTTCTTGAAAACACAACGGTAACTGTTATAATAAAAGGAGAGTTTCATTATGAAAGTCAAAGCTGTTCGTCTGCACGCCGCCAACGATCTGCGTCTGGATACTTTTGAACTGCCAGAGATCAAGGACGATGAGATCTTGGTCAAGGTCGTTTCCGATAGCATCTGCATGTCTACTTACAAGTGCGCCATCCTCGGCACTGGTCACAAGCGTGTGCATCCGGATGTAGCCGAGCACCCCGCCATCATGGGTCACGAGTTCGCCGGTGATATCGTCAAGGTGGGCAAGGCGCATCAGGATAAGTTCAAGCCCGGCATGAAGTTCACCCTGCAGCCCGCCCTGAACTACAAGGGCACCATGTGGAGCCCCGGCTACTCCTACGAGTTCTTCGGCGGCGACGCCACCTACTGCATCATCCCTGCCGAGGTCATGGAACTGGGCTGCCTGCTGGAGTACAAGGGCCGTGCTTACTACGAGGCTTCTCTGGCTGAGCCTATGAGCTGCTCCATCGGTGCTTTCAATGCCGCCTACCACACCAAGATGGGGGTGTACCATCACGATATGGGCATCAAGAAGGGTGGCAAGCTGGCGATTCTGGCCGGTGCAGGCCCCATGGGTCTGGGTGCTCTGACCTACGCACTGCACCGTGATGTGCGCCCCGGCATGGTGGTGGTCACCGATATCAACGAGGATCGTCTGGCCCGCGCGGAGTCCCTCTTCCCCCCGAAGGAGGTCAAGGAGAAGGACGGCATCGACCTGTACTTCGTCAATACCGCCAACATGGCAGACCCCGCTGCCGAGCTGCGGGAGCTGACCGGCGGTACCGGCTTTGATGATGTGTTCTGCTACGCCCCCATCGCGCCGGTGGTGGAGCTGTCCAGTGCTGTGCTGGGTCGTGACGGCTGCCTGAACTTCTTTGCAGGCCCCACCGACAAGCAGTTCAGCGCCAAGATGAACTTCTACGATGTGCACTACAATTCTACCCATGTCATGGGCACCACCGGCGGTAATACCGCCGACATGATCGAGTCGCTGGAACTGACCGCCGCTAAGCGCATCGATCCGGCTGTGATGGTCACCCACATCGGCGGTCTGAACGCCGCTGCCGAGACCACCCTAAACCTGCCCAAGATCCCCGGCGGCAAAAAGCTGATCTACACCCACCTGACCATGCCCCTCACCGCCCTGACCGATCTGCGTGCCAAGGGCGAACAGGACAACGACCCCCGCTATACCGCACTGGCTGACATCGTGGATGCCCACAACGGCCTGTGGTGCCCGGAAGCAGAGGAATATCTGCTGGCAAACTTCAACCCGGAGGACTAAGCGGAACGTGCCATGGGACAGGACAAACGCAGACTGGAGGAATCCCCCATGGAACAACGCCGCAATCAGATCGTGGAGCTGGTGAACCGCAAAGGCAGCATTAGCTTTGCCCAGCTCAAGGAAGCTTTCCCTTCCGTTTCGGAAATGACCCTGCGCACCGACCTGAAAGCACTGGATGAAGCCCGCCGTGTGGTGCGGGTGCATGGCGGTGTCAAGTCGGTGGAGCAGGTGGTAGGCACAGACGACCTGCTGAGCCGCCGTTCCGCCCGCAATGCCGAAGCAAAGCAGATCATTGCCGAAAAAGCCACTGCTCTGCTGCGCCCCAACACCACCCTGTTTCTGGATTCCGGCAGCACCGCCACAGCAGTGGCCCGGTGCATCCCGGATCAGCCCATGCTCATCTACACCAGCGGCCTGAGCTGCGCCATGGAGCTGGCAAAGCTGGAAAAGCCCCATGTGTCCCTGCCGGGCGGCAGCCTGAACCGGTTCAGCATGAGCGTCTGCGGTGCACAGAGCATCCAGACGATGGAGGGCATCAACTTTGATCTGCTGCTGCTGGGCGTGACCAGTTACAGCCCGGAAACCGGTTTTACCTGCGGCGTGGAGGATGAAGCACGGCTCAAGCAGACCGTGCTCCGCCGCTGTGAGCAGAAAGCCGTGCTGCTGGATTCCTCCAAGATCGGACTGAAAAGTACATTCCACATCTGCGAGCTGTCCGAGGTGGATATCATTATCTCGGACGGAAAGCTGCCCGCAGCGTTTTTACAGGCCTGCCGGAACGCAGGCGTAACGGTACTATAAAAGGAGCATTATTATGAAGATCATCCGCGCAAAAGATTATCAGGATATGTCCCGCAAAGCGGCCAACATCATCTCCGCACAGGTCATCATGAAGCCGGACTGTGTACTGGGTCTTGCCACCGGCGGCACCCCGGTGGGCACTTATGCCCAACTGGTGGACTGGTACAACAAAGGCGATTTGGATTTCTCGGAGGTCACTACTGTCAATCTGGATGAGTACCGCGGCCTACCCAAGGAGCACCCCCAGAGCTACTGGTATTTCATGAACGAGAACCTGTTCAGCAAGGTGAATATCGACCCGGCCAAGACCAACCTGCCGGATGGCACCAATCTGGATACCGCCGCAGAATGCGCCCGTTACAACGGCATCATCCATAAGCTGGGAGGCATCGATCTGCAGCTGCTGGGCATCGGCCCCAACGGTCATATCGGCTTCAATGAGCCGGGCGAAGCCTTTGAGCTGGAGACCCACTGCGTGGATCTGACACCCGAGACCATTGAGGCAAACAAGCGCTTCTTTGACGGCAATGTGGATCTGGTGCCCAAGCAGGCTTATACCATGGGCATCAAGACCATCATGCAGGCACGCAAGGTGCTCATGGTGGCAAACGGCAAGGGCAAGGCCGAGATCGTCAAGAAGGCATTCTTCGGCCCCGTCACTCCGGAGGTGCCCGCAAGCATCCTGCAGATGCATCCGGACTTCACGCTGGTGGGCGACGAGGAAGCTCTGAGCCTGATCTGATCGTTCCACGCTCTGACTGCCGCACGGTGCAATGCTGTGCGGCAGTTTTTTGCTGCCAACGGCTTTACAATCGCGCAAAAAGGCGGTATTCTTTTATATATGACACTTTTCTCAGGGAGGAAACCATGGATATCCGCCAGCTGCACTACTTTCTGGTATTGTGCGATGAAATGAATTACAGCCGCGCGGCACAGCGGCTGTTTTTGTCACGGCAGGCACTGCGGCAGAGCATCTCTGCGCTGGAAGCCGAGCTGTGCGGGCCGCTGTTCCTCAGCGCCCACCACAAGCTCACCCTTACCGACCGCGGCATGAGCCTGCAGCGCCATGCCGCGCCGGTAGTGGAGCAGTTCCAGCAGATGCAGGCATCCCTGCGGGCCGAGATCCAGTCGGCGCAGCCGGTGCGCATCGGCATCAGCGTGTCGCTGGTGCCGGACTACCTGCCCGGATTGGAGACCCAGCTGGACAAGTTCCGCCAGCAGTATCCCCATGTGGAGATGCGCTTCCGCATGATGGACAACGATGCGGTGGCGGACGATGTGGAGCAGGGGGAGCTGGACGCGGGTCTGGTCATCGATCTGGGCTGTGCTGCGCCGGTACTGGCCCGCACCACCCTGCGGGCAGACCCTGCCTGCCTGCTGGTGCCTCGGGGGCACGCGTTCTGGGATAAGGAGAGCATCCCGCTGGCAGAGCTGCGCGGTCAGCGGGTGCTGCTGCCCAGCTTGCGGCAGGATCTGTTCAGCCCGCTGTGGTCGGCCTGCGCCCGGTTGGGCTTTGCGCCGAATGCGGAGATCGGCCCCAGCTTTTATCAGGCCTATTATCTTGTGCAGGAGCAGCTTTGCACCTGTCTGACCCGCTATGAACCGGGGGCCAGACGGGAACTGGACCGTGTGCGGGATGTGCTGCTGGAAGATCTGCCCCCGCTGTGCGTCTCACTGGTGCAGCGGCGGGATCATTCCTCTGCCTACATCGACCTGCTGCGCAGCTACCTGATGGAGGTGCTGGGCGGTTCGGCCAGCCTGCCGCCCCGCCGCGGACGGCCCGCAAAGCCGTTCTACAATTTCCCGGTGCTGTCCAGCGCTGCGGCAAAGGCTGCACCGGCCCACCCGGTGCCCGGCACCCAGCTGGATTTTGCCGGCGGCACCAACTTCCGGGAGCTGGGCGGTTACGAAGCCGACGAGGGCAAGCATATCAAGTGGGGCCAGATCTGGCGCGGCATCCCTACCTGCAAGCTCACCGGTGAGGCCGACCGCGCGAAGCTGGACGCGCTGGGCCTGCGCCTGATCCTTGATCTGCGCAGCAGCGGGGAAGTGCAGAAAGAACCGGACTACGTACCGGACGGTGCACGTCTGGTGCAGATCTGCGGCCTGTGCGCCGAGGACGGCCACGAGATCTCCTTTGCGCCGGATGATATCGCCGCCCTGATGAAGGGCTATGAAGAAAGCGCCGACGGAAGCACCTTCGTGCAGGCTATGTACGAGCGGATGCTGTTTGGCAACAAGGCGTTCAAGGAGCTGTTCCGTGCGCTGGAAGCAGGCGAGACCCCCATCCTGTTCCACTGCTCGGCCGGCAAGGACCGCACCGGCGTGGCGGCCATGCTCATTCTGCTGGCACTGGGCGCTTCGGATGAGACGATCTGTGCGGACTATGAGCGCACGAACCTCTGCCGCAAGGCTGAGATCGACGCAGTGCTGGCGGAGCACGCCGAAGAGATCGCGGCAAACCCGGCCTGCCGGATGCGCTATTACCGCAAGGCGGGCGTGGACCCGGCAGCCGCACCCTTTGTGCTGCGCACCATCCGCGCAAAATACGGCAGCGCCGAGAACTATCTGGAAGCCGAATACGGCCTGACCCCTGCGCGCCTGATGCGGCTGCGCAGGATGTATCTGGAATAAACGGGAACGGGGACGGCATCCGGTGCGGATACTGTCCCCTTGGGCGAGGTGGATGCCGTCCTCCAGAAACCACACGGCGTACTTGCGGCCTTTGTATTCAATGCCGCGCCCATTTTCCGTGCCAAACTCCCGGCGCAAAAACTCTTCATTTTCCTGCTCTGGCGGCTCCCGCATATAGAACACTGCGATGCGCTCCGCGCTGTTGGGTTCGTTGCCGCCCGTGCAGAGCGCCAGATCAATGACCGCCTGCGGCACCGTGCGGGCCGGGGCCAGAATGCCAGAGGGCGCATCTGCCGGAGCCTCGTACACCGGGGCGTCGCCGCCCATGTCGAATAGGGCAAGCTGCTCCGCGACAATTGGGGCATTTTGCAGGCCCAGCTTGATCTTGTATTCGCCGCGCTCGATCAGGCCCTCGGTCATTTCGGTGATGACCGGCCATGAAAAAACGGACTCTGAGGTGCGGGAGAGGTAGCTGCCCTCCCACATCAATAGTCCGTCTTTCTCGGCATGGTAGCCTGTCCGAACGCCGTCGGTCAGTACCTCCACCCATATATCGTTGTAGCTGTTTTTCAAGAACTCCGTGCGCTCCGCAAGGCTCTTGTGGCTCTGAAAATACTCAAAAATCTCCTGTCGCTTGTGCTTGCGCCCACCGTCATCCAGCAGATTCGCTTCAATGAGGTGCATATCCAGGAAAGCAGGAAGCTCCGTACCGTTGGGGGTTACGGCGTCGTGCTCCAGCGCAAAGGCTGCTGCCTGCTCCTGCGCTTTTTCGTTCGGATAATCACCGTAGACGCGAAGGCACTGGCGTGTTTCGGCGTCATACACGGCAGCGCCGTCATAGGCAAAACCGTCTTCCTCCATCGTACCGGCAACATAGCCCTGCGCTGCGGCCTCCGCTTCTTCCAGTGTTTGATAGTCCAGCTTATCGTCAAAGCCGTTTTCAAAATGGTGATAGGCAGCGACCTGATAGGGTGCGGCCATCTGCGCGGCATAGCGGTCAATTGCTTCTGCGGTCAGCCATTCCGGTTTTTCAGGGAGGGCGTCATACAGTTCTCGCATTTTTTTGATCTGTGCGTAGACAGTGCCTGCCCACAAATGCTTTTCACTCCGGCCACCGGCGCCGAGGAAGTAGTCACAGTCAGCGCGCAAACGGTCCAGCAGCACATAATCCCCGCTGTGATCGACAAAGGCAGGAAGCTCATCACTTCCTGCCTCTGCGGGTTCTTCGGTTGTCAGGCGTAAATCAGGTCTTTCAGCACCATCTCTTCCGCGCTGTGCCGGAGATTGTTCATCAGCCCCGTCCAGCGCAGGGGATCGGTCGCCTTCAGCTCCTCCGTCACGCCCTCGGCTCTCGCCATCTGTGCCACGGTCTGCTCCACCATCTTCCGCGCGGTCTGCTCGATCTCTGCCAGATGCTCCGTCAGCTTGCCGCTGGTCTTGAGGTTGGTGTAAAGCACCCTGCGGTGCTTTTTCAGGTACTCTCTCCGCAGCTCCGCGTACTTGCCCAGATGCACCTCCGGCGCCTGCGGTATCAGCAGGTTCGGCCCCTGATAGCCGTTCTGCATCCTGTAAGTGACCTCCATGCTGTTCGCTCCTTTCACGCTCTGTTTGATGTTGTTCTGTGCGGTCATCATAACCGATTCTCGCGCGGTTTGCAAAAAACTGATCCCGCTGAGCCTGCATGACTGTGCGGCTGATCTCCCGCAATGCCAACGACACCTTTGATGCTGCGTTCTGGCGCC
>ERZ838118.4279-NODE-4279-length-12525-cov-3.422935_pt1 | contig 12525 bp, 8 predicted proteins | sample MGYA00519863_ERZ838118 | MGnify/ENA primary metagenome ERZ838118 (study PRJEB31850, sample SAMEA3708827) | human gut metagenome | biome: human gut; feature: human-associated habitat; material: faeces | place: China | collected 2014 ...
CCCAGAGAAAACCCGCCGCCAGACCCTGAGGCCCGGCAGCGGGAATGAGGAGGTGATGGAAAAAATTATTCGTCAGCTTTGATGGCATCAGACCGGAACAGGAACTTCACCTTGCCGTCCGCATCGGCGGAAATGCCGGAGAAGCTCTCATAGTCCTTGCCCAGCTTCTGCAGGGCCTGCAGCTTATGTACCAGCTCCGGTACGTTGTCTTTATACAGGTTGCAGATCTCGTCAATGCCGTCCTTCTTAAAGTCCTTCATGCCGTCATGGAGCTCTTCAGCGCCGTCCCGAAGCTCATCAATGCCGTCCACCAGCTGATCGGTGCCGTCCTTGAGAGAATCGGTGCCGTCCTTCAGGGAATCGGTACCAGACTTCAGGGTTACCGTGCCGTCGCTGAGAGAAGCGGTGCCGGACTTCAGTGTAGCGGTGCCGTTATACAATGTCGCAGCGCCACTGGCCAGCGAATCCGCACCGGTATAGAGCTGATTGCCGCCGTCCTCCGCAGAGGCAAGGCCGTCATTCAGAGAAGATGCACCGGTTGCGGCACTGTCGATGCCCTGGGTCAGGCTCTGAGCGCCTGCGGACAGGGTTCCCATGCCATCGCTGAGGGACTGGGCACCGGTGGCCACCTGATCGATACCGGTGGCAAGTGCGCCTGCGCCGGTCACAGCGCTGTCAATGCCGCTCTGAAGGGCCGCAGCACCGGTCGCAGCAGATGCAGCACCGGATGCCAGTGCACCGGCTCCAGTCTGAACCTGAGAGATGCCATCCGACAGCTGGCTCACACCGCCGGAGACATTTGTCACACCGGCAGACAGGTTCAAAGCGCCCGTCTTGGAATCCGCAAGCCCGGTTTGAATCGCCGATACACCGTCGGACAGTCCGCTTGCGCCCTCTGTCAAGGCCGCAACACCATTGGAGACACCTTCGCTGAGGGCTGCAAGGCTGCTGCTGGACAGGGAGGACTGGATCTGCTCCTGACCGGCTGCATTGGAATTCAAGCTATCCGCCATCGCCTGAAGCTGTGCCGCAACACCCTCAGGCAGCCCCTCTGTCCCGGCCAGCGCACTAAGGTTTGCGGCAATGGTATAGTCGTTGCTGGCAGTATTGCCGATGCTGCTGGAGGCCGCATCCATGCCGGCCCCTACGCTGTCGATACCGGCCTGCAGCTGTGCTTCAAGGTCTGTTGCACCCTGACTGATGGAGGAGATGCCGGTCTGAAGATCCGCCGCACCGGATTCCAGCGCACCAATACCGTCCGCCAGATTATCGGCGCCGCTCTTCAGCGCATCAAGTCCGCCGCTGACATTGGAGGCACCCGCAATCAGCGCACCTGTAGAATTGGCCAGATTGGAGGCACCATTCTGCACCGCAGAAATACCGCTGGTCAGGTTGCCGGCGCCGCTCTGAAGCTGTGCCGCACCGGAAGCCAGAGAGGCTACGCCGGTCTGAAGCTGTGCCGTACCATCTGCCAGAGAGGCCGCACCTACAGCGGCGCTGTCAATACCGCCGGACAGGGTCTGTGCGCCGGTCTGAATCTGTCCGAGGCCGCTGTACAGTTCCTGACTGCCGGAGTGGGCAGACTGGAGACCGGCTACCAAAGAGCCCATGGAAGTAGCCAGCGTTGTTGCACCGTCATAGAGGTCCCCGGCGCCGCTCTGAAGCTCGCCTGCACCGGAATCAACCTGACTGGCGCCGCTCTGAAGCTCGCCTGCGCCGCTTTGCAGCTGGGCTGCACCGCTCTGAAGCTCGCCTGTGCCGCTCTGAAGCTCCTTTGCGCCGTCCTTCAGCTCATCCACGCCGTCCAGAAGATCCTCCGTGCCGTCCAGAAGCTGCTGGGCCGCATCGGTCAAATCATCCAGAGAATCCTCCAATTCGTCCAGCGTATCTACGTTATCGAGATCCACATCGTTCAGGAGTCCGGCAGAAGCCACGGTAACGGCGGTCTCCATGGTGAAGTCTGTTACATCAGCAGTAATCTCCACAGTATCGGTGAACCGAGGTGCCCCAAAGTCATCGGTGCTCTCCAGTGCAAGGCTGTCGCTGAGGCCGGGCAGGCCATAGCAGAGAACGATGGAGTGATCGCCGTCATTTTCCACCATACCGTTGTCTACGGTAACATTGGAGCAGTGGTCATTGCTGAGCATCAGGCCGCTGACCATCATGAAGGGAACGGACATCTGCATCTTCTTGCCGTCCACCTCCACCTCCTGCTTGGTGCTGTTGGTGTACTTGATTTTGATGGTAAGCTTGCCGCTCTTCCCGGCCAGATCCGCTGCGGAGATCTCCTTGCCGTCCAGCAGATAGGTCATGCTGACGCCTACGGGCAGCTCCTGCTTGGAAGTGCCTCTATAGTATACATCGTCGCCGCCGGCGGCCCAAGTGATGGTCTTACCGGAGCCGGAGTAGGTGGCGTCGCCCTTTATCACCTCAATATCGCTGAGGTTGGAGCTGTCCTTGAGCTCCTTGAGCTTATCGCCGTTTTTCAGCCAATCGGACACGATGACGGAATCGGGAGTACCGGCCGCATCGGTGATAATATAGACCGTTTCATTCTTTTCCATCTTGGCAAGGCTGTCGGCAGCCAGTGCCGGAACACCAAGGCAGGACACCAGAAAGCTGGCGCTCAGCATCACGCCGGAAAGGCGCATCAGACGTTTATTCATTTTCATAACGAAACCTCCTGTTCGGAATCCCCCTGGGCGTGGAGACGCATGGCCTTCTTGGCTCCAAAGGTTGTGGCAATAATCAGTTTATCAAAGATATAGAGGACTGCAGGCAGTACCAGAAGCACCGTCACCATACTGATGATAGCGCCCCGTGCCATCAGAGAGCACAGGCTGCCGATCAGATCCACATCGGAGTAGAGGCCCACGCCGAAGGTGGCGGCAAAGAAGCTTAGTGCGGAGACCATAATGGAAGTGGCGCAGGTTTTCACTGCTGTTTCCACAGCCTCCTTCTTATTCTTGCCGGTGGTGCGCTCGTGGAGATACCGGTTGGTCATCAGAATGGCGTAGTCTACCGTGGCGCCCAGCTGAATGGTGCCGATAACGATGGAGGCAATGAACGGAAGCTCGGTTCCGGTAAAGCCCGGGATCCCCATGTTCACGAAGATTGCAAACTCAATGACCGCCACCAGCAGAATAGGCAGTACAAAGGAACGGAGTACGATTGCAATGATGATGAACACCAGACCGATGGATACGGAGTTTACCACGGCGAAATCGTGATCGGTAATGGTGATCAGATCCTTGGTGCAAGGTGCCTCACCGATGAGCATGGAGCCATCGTCATACTTCTTGCAGATTGCCTGCAGCTCGGTGATCTGGCTGTTGACCTCCGGGCTGGCCGTGGCGTACTCGGAGCCGATCATCATAAGCTTATAGTTTTCGCTTTCCAGCATGGAGGTGATATCCGAGGGAATGAATTCCTCAGGAACCAAGCTGCCCAGCAGAGAGTCAACGCCCAGCACATAGCTGACGCCGTCTACCTGCTCCATTTCATCGGCCATCTTGCGGATGTCTGTGGAGGATGTATCGCTGTCCAGCAGCAGCAGATGAAGGGCGCCCATATGGAAGTCCTCCCGAATGGCCTTATTGGCCTGAGAGCTGTCCAGCTCTTCCGGCAGAGTGGAGTCCAGATTGTAGTATACAGAGGTGTGATTGTAGCCGTAGATCGCCGGAATCCACAGGATCACGAACAGGATCATGAACAGCTTATAGTGCTTCATGATGCCGCCGGACAGCCGCCCCACATCGGGAAGCAGCGACTTGTGCGTGGTCTTTTTGATTGCCTTGTAGAACACCAGAATCAGTGCAGGCAGAACCGTAACACAGCTAATGACGCCAAAGATAACGCCCTTGGCCATAACGATGCCCAGATCCAGACCCAGTGTAAAGCTCATAAAGCACAGGGCAATGAAGCCTGCCACCGTGGTCATGGAGCTGCCCAGCACCGAGGAGAAGGTGGCCGCAATGGCATGTGCCATGGCCTCTTCCTTGGTATCGTAGTATTGAAGGTTTTCGGAGAAGCTGTGCCAGAGGAAGATGGAGTAGTCCATGGTAACGCCCAGCTGCAATACCGCCGCCAGCGCCATGGTGATGTAGGAGATCTCTCCGGCAAATATGTTGGTACCCAGATTATAGAGGATCGCCATGCCGATACTTGCAATAAACAGGATCGGCAGCATCAGGGAGTCCATGGTAATGGCCAGCACCAGGCAGGAAAGCAGCACGGCGATGAGCACATAAATGGGCTCCTCCTGCTCGGTCAGGTCTCTGGTATCCGAGATGGTGGCGGTCATGCCGCCGATGAGGGCCCGCTTTCCGGCGATCTGCTTCAGCTGTGCAAGCGCTTCCAGCGTCTCATCGCTGGAGGTGCCGCCGGAGAAGAACACCAGCATCATGGTACTGTCATCGGTGTTGAACTTTTCCAGCAGATCATCGGGAAGGATCTCCTTGGGAACCGACAGGCTTGCAATGCTGTCGTACCACAGCACATCCGCCACGCCGTCCACCTGTGAGAATTCCTCCCGCATCTTGGCTACATCCTTGTCGTCCAAGCCCTGAACGACCACCATGGAGTAGCCGCCTTTTCCGAACTCATCCTGCAGGATCTCCTGTCCCACCATGGTGTCGATGCTATCCGGCAGATATGTCAGGATATCATAGTTGACACGGGTGGCGGCATATCCCAGAACAGATGGGATCAGCAGCAGCAGGGCTATGATCAAAACCAGAACCCGATGCTTTGCAATAAACCGTCCGAATTTTATCATGGAATCAAATGCCTCCTCAAAAATGACTTTAGGTCATTTATTTTTACCATAGGGCATTGTACAACAAAAATGACCATTCGTCAATCGTAAAAATGACGAATGGTCAGATTTTTTCGTGAAGTCCTTGCATCATTTGCCGAAATCCGCTATAATGGCCTCAAACGCAGCGGGGACAGCTCCCGCCGCAGGTAATTTTTCAGGAGATGAGCACCGCCATGGGCAAGGTTGATGACAACAAAAGAGTGAAGCTGACCTCTATGCTGGACTCAGCATTTCAGCTTTTCACCGACAAAGGGCTGGCAAAGACCTCTATTTCCGATATTGTCGAATCCTCCGGCGTGGCAAAGGGCACCTTCTACCTCTATTTTAAGGATAAGTTCGACATTCGGAATAAGCTGGTGGTCTATCAGTCCACCAAGGTGCTCCGAAATGCCTATGAAGCCACCATAGAGCACCTTGAGGAGTTTCCCCTGCTGGAAGACCGTGTGGCGTTCTTCGTGGGGCATGTGCTGGATCAGCTGGCCGCTCATCCGGATCTCATCAATCTGATCTCGAAAAATCTCAGCTGGGGCATGCTGAAGCAGGAAGCCAGCCGACCTCTGACCGAAGCAGAAGATTTTGACCTGATGACCCTGTTCAAGGTCACAGCCAAGGACAGCGGTATTCCGGAAAAGGAATTGGAGATCATGCTCTATATGATCGTAGAGCTTACCAGCTCTACCTGCTACAGCGCACTCCTATACAGCGAGCCATGCAGCCTTGAGGCACTAAAGCCCCATCTGTTTGAGTCTGTCCGTTCTATCGTGCGGCAGTTTCTGCCCGATGCCGCCCCGGCGGAAGGTGGCTCCCCCGACCATACCGAGCCAGAGGTACCTGACCGCTTTGCTCCCCCCGCTCCCCCGGAAACCACATAGCATGCTTCTTTCAGCCCCACTGCCAGTCGGCCGCAGCGGGGCTGTTTCCTTTTCTGTACTTCTGCCTTCCGACGTGGTATAATGGTGAGAGGAATACAACAGCGGAGGGATCCACCATGGAGGATATCACAAAAGAATTTCAGGGGAACTTTGGCTTTGGCTGCATGCGCCTTCCCATGATGGATGGGCAGGTAGATACCAACGAGTTTTCCCAAATGATCGACGCCTATTTGAATGCAGGGTTCTGCTACTTCGACACCGCCCATGGCTATCTGGAGGGAAAAAGTGAAACAGCGCTGCGGGAATGTCTGGTACAGCGCTACCCCAGAGACCGGTACTTTCTGACGGATAAGCTCAGCGGCAGCTTTTTAAGCACCCCGGATGACGTGGTTCCCTTCTTTGAAAACCAGCTGGCCGCCTGCGGCGTCGACTACTTTGACCTGTATCTCATGCACTCCCAAAGCGCACAGGTCTTTGAAAAATTCCAGAAGCTCCATTGCTATGAGACCGTTCTCCAATTAAAGCGTCAGGGGAAGCTCCGGCACTTCGGCATTTCCTTCCACGACACCGCTCCGGTATTGGAGCAGATTTTGAATGCCTACCCGGAAATTGAGGTAGTGCAGCTCCAGTTCAACTATGTGGACTATGAGGATCCTGCGGTTCAGAGCCGCAAGTGCTATGAGGTGTGCCGGAAATACGGAAAGCCCATTCTGGTGATGGAGCCGGTGAAGGGCGGCCACCTGGCCGATCCTCCCGAAGCCGCAAAAAAGCTGTTTGCAGATCTCCACGGGGGCAGCCCCGCCAGCTATGCCATCCGCTTTGCCGCAGGGTTCCCGGGCATCGCCATGGTGCTCTCGGGCATGAGCACGCTCCCCCAGATGCAGGACAATCTCAGCTTTATGAAGGATTTTCACTCGCTTGCCGCAGCAGAGCTGGAAACCGTTTGGCACGCTGCTGAGATCATCCGCCGTGAAAACCTGATTTCCTGCACCGCCTGCCGGTACTGCACCGCCGGATGTCCCCAAAAGATCTCCATTCCCGACCTTTTTGCCTGCATGAACGCCCGGAAAAAATATCAGGACTGGAGTTCCCTGTACTACTACCAGCAGGTCTATACCGTCCACGGGGGCAAAGCCTCAGACTGTCTCCACTGCGGGAAATGCGAAAACATCTGTCCCCAGCACCTGCCCATCCGGCAGCTGCTGGCAGAAGTGGCGGAGACCTTTGAAACCCAATAAGCCGCCTTGCGTCCGGCTTTTTGCCATGCTATAATGGCCGCAAAGAACATATACTATATATTTATGAGGTAACCATATGAAAAACCAGTATTTAGAGGCCGGAGAGATTGTGGGCACCCATGGTATCCGAGGCGAGGTCAAGATCATGCCATGGTGCGACGGCCCGGACTTTTTGAAGGCGTTCCACTCCTTTTATATCGAAGGCACCCCCTACAAGGTGGAGGCTGCCCGGGTCCACAAGAACATGCTGCTGTGCAAGCTTCAGGGCGTTGACGATGTTTCCATCGCCCAGACCTTCAAGAACAAGGTCGTCAAAATTGACCGGGACAGCGCCCCGGTGGCCAAGGGGCGGGTATTCATCGCCGACCTGATCGGTCTGCCGGTATATGCAGAGGGCGAAGAGATCGGCACCTTGAAGGACGTCTATTCCGGCCCCGCCAATGATGTTTATATCGTAAAGGGCAAGCGGGAATACATGATTCCCGCAGTCTCCGAGTTTCTGGAGGACGTGAACCCGGACGAAGGCTATATCAAGGTAAAGCTGCTGGAGGGAATGGCCACCGATGAGAATTGATGTACTGACCCTGTTCCCGGATACCATGAATGCGATCTTTGGCGAAAGTATTTTGGGCCGAGGACAGAAAAAGGGCGTCATCGACCTACAGGCCCATCAGATCCGGGACTACACCACCAACCGGCAGAATCAGGTGGATGACTACCCCTATGGTGGAGGACAGGGGGCCATTATGCAGGCCGATCCCCTCTATCGCTGCTGGTGCGCCGTACAAGATGACATTGGCGGCCACGCCCACACCATTTATATGTCCCCCTGCGGAAAGACCTTTTGTCAGGAGGATGCCAAGCGGCTGGCCAAAATGGACAACCTGATTCTGGTCTGCGGCCACTACGAGGGCGTGGATCAGCGCTTTATCGACGAATGTGTGGACGAGGAGATCTCCATCGGGGATTTTGTCCTCACCGGCGGGGAGCTGGCCGCCATGACCGTGGCCGACGCCGTGTGCCGTCTGGTGCCCGGTGTACTCTCCGAGTCGGTATGCTACGAGGACGAGAGCCACTGGAACGGCCTTTTGGAATATCCCCAATATTCCCGGCCGGAGGTCTGGCACGGCATGGCAGTGCCTCCGGTGCTGCTGTCCGGAAACCACCAGCTGGTGGAGCGCTGGCGCAAAAAGCAGTCCATCTTCCGCACCCGGGAGCGAAGACCCGATCTGGCAGAGCATATTACCCTGCCCCACAAGACCCGGGCAGAGAAGAAATTTATTCATGAACTGGAATCCGAATGGGAGGAATATTGTCATGAACGAAGCGATAAAAACGCTGAAGCAGTGGATTGACGACTCGGACAACATCGTGTTTTTCGGAGGTGCTGGTGTCTCCACAGAATCCGGCATCAAGGACTTCCGCAGTGTGGACGGCCTGTACCATATGAAGTTCAAGTATCCCCCGGAAACCATGCTGTCCCACAGTTTTTTCGAGTCCCATACTGAGGAATTCTATAATTTCTACCGGAATCAGCTGATGCCCCCAGAGGACATCCAGCCCAATACCGCCCACCTGCGGCTGGCCCAGCTGGAGCAGGAGGGGAAGCTTCAGGCCATCGTCACCCAGAACGTGGACGGTCTCCATGAAAAGGCAGGCAGCAAAAAGATCTTCAACCTCCACGGCTCCATCTATGAAAACCGCTGCCTCCGCTGCGGGCGGCGATTTGACGGTCTTGCCGGTGCCCGGGTGATCCGCAATGCCCCGGACATTCCCCGATGCGACTGCGGCGGCATCATCAAGCCAGATGTGGTGCTCTACGAGGAGGGGCTGGATCAGGACGTGCTGGAAGGCGCCATCCACGCCATCTCTCAGGCCGATGTGCTGATCATTGGCGGCACCTCCCTGACGGTCTACCCCGCCGCAGGGCTCATCCGCTACTACCGGGGCAAAAAGCTTGTGCTCATCAACCGGGACGAGACGCCCTATGACAGCGAGGCCGATCTGGTGATCCGGGAGCCCATTGGTGAGGTCTTTGGGCAGATTTGAATATTTTTCTCCGCTTCTCTCCGCTTTTTCGGAGGAAGCGGAGTTTTTTTAGCTGGACGCTTTTCAACCGGATGGCAATGTGTTATAATGTGAAAATTAGGATGGGGTAGTTGTATGCAGCCCCAAGGGCAATACCGCATCATTCGGCAAGGAGCTTTGGCGGGGAATTTTGCATCACAGATTTGTTGCGAAAGTGCAGGAATACTTTGCGCATTTCAAGGTTTTCGCAGCGGATCTGCGGGGGTAAAAGAACCGACAAACCATGCAGACGCAATTGTGCGGTGTTTCCCAAGATTAAGAAATAATTGTACGAAAGGACATTCATTCATATGGGTTTATTTGCAAATACCATGAACAAGCTTTTTGGTACCCACTCCCAGCGTGAGGTCAAGGCCATCACGCCCACCGTGGATAAAATCGAAGCTTTGAGTGACACCTACAAGGCCATGAGCGAGGCTGAGCTGAAAGGTCAGACCGATGTGCTCAAGGGCCGTCTCCAGAAGGGCGAGACGCTGGATGACATTCTGCCGGAAGCCTTTGCCACCATTCGGGAAGCTGCGGATCGTGTCTTGGGCATGCGCCCCTACCGGGTTCAGCTCATCGGCGGCATTATCCTTCATCAGGGCCGTATCGCCGAGATGAAGACCGGCGAAGGCAAGACCCTCGTCGCCGTTTTGCCGGCCTACCTCAACGCGCTCACCGGCGAGGGCGTGCACATCGTCACCGTCAATGACTACCTCGCCCGCCGCGACAGTGAGTGGATGGGCAAGGTCTACCGCTTCCTCGGGCTGAGCGTCGGCCTGATCGTGCACGATATGTCGAGCGCCGAGCGCCAGCAGGCGTATGCCGCCGACATCACCTACGGCACGAACAACGAGATGGGCTTTGACTACCTGCGTGACAACATGGCCATCTACAAATCCCAGATGGTGCAGCGCGGCCACGCGTTCGCCATCGTTGACGAGGTGGACTCCATCCTCATCGACGAGGCGCGCACGCCGCTCATCATCTCCGGTCAGGGCGATGAGAGCACCGACCTCTACCGTCAGGCGGAGAACTTTGCCGCCCGCCTCACGTGCAAGGCCTACGCCTCCATCGACGATAAGGAAGAGGAGGACGAGGATCTTGACGCCGACTATGTCGTCGACGAGAAGGCGCGCACCGCGACGCTCACCGCCCGCGGCATCGCCAAGGCGGAGGCTGCTTTCGGGCTGGAAAACCTCGCCGACATCGAAAACGCCACCCTCGTGCACCACATTGATCAGGCCATCCGTGCCCACGGCATCATGAAGCGCGACATTGACTACGTCGTCAAGGACGGCGAGGTCATCATCGTCGACGAGTTCACCGGCCGCCTCATGCTCGGCCGCCGCTACAGCGACGGTCTGCATCAGGCCATCGAGGCCAAAGAGCACGTGCGCGTGCAGAGCGAGAACAAGACGCTCGCGACCATCACGTTCCAGAACTACTTCCGTCTCTATGGCAAGCTCTCCGGCATGACTGGCACGGCCATGACCGAGGAAGAGGAGTTCGCGGCCATCTATAATCTCGACATCATCGAGATCCCGACGAACAAGCCCGTCATCCGCATCGATAACTCCGACGTCGTGTATAAAAACGAGGCCGGCAAGCTGCGCGCCATCATCGAGCAGATCCGCGTCTGCCACGACAAGGGGCAGCCGGTGCTCGTCGGTACGGTGTCGATCGAAAAGAGCGAGCAGCTGTCAAAGCTCCTGCGTAAGGCGGGCATCCCACACAACGTGCTCAACGCCAAGCACCACGAGAAGGAGGCCGAGATCGTCGCACAGGCCGGTAAGTTTGGCGCTGTCACGATCGCGACGAACATGGCCGGCCGCGGCACGGACATCATGCTCGGCGGCAACGCGGAGTACCTGTCCAAGGCGGACCTGCGCAAGGCGGGCTTCACCGAAGAGACCATCGCCGAAGCCACCGGCTACGCCGAGACCGAGGACGAGGAAATTCTCAAGGCCCGTGCCCTGTTTGCCGAGCGCATGGCCGAGCACAAAAAGAGCATCGACGAGGAAGCGGACCGCGTGCGCGAGGCCGGCGGCCTGTATATCATCGGCACCGAGCGGCACGAGTCCCGCCGCATCGATAACCAGCTGCGCGGCCGCTCCGGCCGTCAGGGCGACCCCGGCGAAAGCCGCTTTTACATCGCGCTCACGGACGACGTCATGCGCCTGTTCGGCTCGGAGCGGATGCAGAGCATGATGGAGACGCTGCGCGTCGACGAGGACACGCCGCTCGACCACAAGATGCTCTCCAATGCCATCGAGCAGGCACAGCGCACGGTCGAGAGCCGCAACTTCCAGGCGCGTAAGAACGTGCTGGAGTATGACGATGTCATGAACGTGCAGCGCAACGTCATCTATGAAGAGCGCCGCAAGGTGCTCGACGGCGAGGACCTGCAGGAGCATGTCCAGCACATGATCCGCACCGTTGTCACCGGCGAGATCGCCGCCGGCATGGCCGAGCATCACCCCGAAAACGACAAGGATCTGCAGGAGATCCTTGCGCCCATGGCAAAGCTCTTCCCGTGCGAGCTGCACTACACGGCGGATGAGCTGCACAAGCTCACGCCCGACGCGCTCGCGGACGCGGTCTATGACTGCGCCATGAAAGCCTACGCCGCGCGTGAGGAGGCCTTCGGCCTGCAGCCGGACGGCACGCCGCTCATGCGCGAGCTCGAGCGCGTGGTCATGCTGCGCGTGGTCGACGAATACTGGATGGATCACCTCGAGGCTATGGACGACCTGCGTCAGGGCATCGGCCTGCGCGCTTACGGCAACGTCAAACCGGTCGATGAGTATAAGCGCGCCGGCTTTGACATGTTCGATGAGATGGTCAACGGCATCCAGACCGAGACGGTGCGCCGCCTGTTCACGGTGCGCGTGCGCCGCGAGCAGAAGCTCGAACGCAAGACCGTTGCCCGCGGCGCCGTGGCCAATGCCGGCGGGGACGACAGCGAGAAGAAGCGCCCCGTCCGCCGTACCAAGAAGCCCGGCCGCAACGACCCGTGCCCGTGCGGCAAGCTGCGTCCGAACGGTCTGCCCATGAAGTATAAAGACTGCTGCGGCAAGGATCAGTGATGTACGCAGAGATCACATTCCCGCTGCACGCACAGCGCGGCGCAGCGTATCTGACCGCACCGAACATCCCGGCGCGCCACGCCTTTTCCACCCGCCTCGGCGGCGTGAGCACCGGTGTGCTCGAGAGCCTGAATCTCAGCGTCCGGCGCGGCGACACGTCGGAAAACGTGCGCGAAAACTGGCGGCGGCTCGGCGCGGCCGCCGGGCTGGATCTGACACGCGCGGTGTATGCGCGGCAGGTCCACAGCGCGGACGTGCGCATCGCGCACGCCGCCGACGCGCAGCCGCCGGAGCATGAGCCGCGCTTTACCTGCGACGGTTTTGTCACGAACGAGCCGGACGTCCCGCTTGCGGTTTTTATGGCCGACTGCCTGCCCGCACTGCTGCATGATCCCGCCGCCGGAGTCATCGGCGCGGTGCACTGCGGCTGGCGCGGC
>ERZ838118.4291-NODE-4291-length-12498-cov-3.233786_pt1 | contig 12498 bp, 8 predicted proteins | sample MGYA00519863_ERZ838118 | MGnify/ENA primary metagenome ERZ838118 (study PRJEB31850, sample SAMEA3708827) | human gut metagenome | biome: human gut; feature: human-associated habitat; material: faeces | place: China | collected 2014 ...
CTCGCTCCAAACCCCCGAGCAGGCCTACACGATGCTCGACGGCGCACAACTCGCGCAGCTGGGCAAGGAGGCGTACGAGAATGCCGGCATGTCCGTTCCGGCCTATTTCCTGATTATGCTGGCCCAGAGCCAGTACAGGTGAAAGAAAAACGGGGACTTGGTGTGTTTTCTGCATACCAAGTCCCCGGCGTCTATCCGGTTACAAATACCTTTGAGACATAGCCCTCCTGCCCGTTGTGTCGGACCCGGTACCAGTCGCCGGATTCCCCCAGCAGCTCGATGGAATGGCCGTTGGGAATGGAACCGATGATCGGGTATTCGAGCCCCGGGCCGCTGCGGAGGTTCAGGGTGCCGTAACTGAGGGTAACGGTGCCGGTGCGGGGGAATGCTTCATTTGGCTCCCGGAATGGAATGCCAAAATACTCCGTCAGAGCCTGCACGATGGTCTTTGCAATGAGATCGAGGTTCTCGGTGATCCAATTGGCGTCGGCCACATTGTCGTGATAGGCCAGCTCAATAAAGACCGAGGGGGCTTTGGTCTGCCGGACTTCGCCGATGGCAGTGGTACCCAGAGCACGCACCTTGCCCGGCTCCGGGTAGATGGTCTGAAGGGCCTGTGCAATGAGATCGGCTGCCTTCTTTCCCTGCACACTGGAGGGGTAGTAGTACACGTCGCTGCCCTGCACCTGACCGTAGATGGAGGGCGGCGCGGCGTTGGAGTGAAGGGCCAGATGGAGATCGTAATTTCCGCTGTTGCTCTGACGGATGGACTGAGCGGCGGAGCCGGTGGGAGAGTTCCGGGTATAGCGGATGCCGGAGGCTGTGAGATAAGGCTCCATGGCATCTGCCAGCCGATTCATCCAGTACTCCTCGGAGTTCCCGGTGACGTATAGATTGCCCTCCTGGGTAGAGGGGCTTAAAAAGATGCTGGGCATAATGTGCTCCTTTCCTGGGGGATGATACTCTAAGCCCATTCTATGCACCGGAGGGCGATTTTTTGCCTTCCGGTGAAATAAAAAAGGATCAGACGCCGACGATGCATATTCTGCGTATTTTTGCGGATACTTCCCAGAAGAAATTACAGAAAAACAAAAACTTTATGCAATTAGCCCCTTGACCGGGATTTCCTTTGCCTGTATAATTGGCAGTAATCTCATATTCCGAAAGGCTATGATGGGAAAAAGTAGTGGTATTCTCCGCCGTACAGAGAGCTGGGTAAGCTGAAAACCAGTCGGCGCATTCCATGAACGAACATCCCGGAGCCGCAGCTCGAACATTCCGGCGGAATTAGTAGGGTGCGCCGCGGTCAGCGCGTTACAGCTGATGCTTAATCGCAATGAGCGGATTCGCAAGAATTCATATGGGTGGTACCACGGAAGTATGTTATGCCTTTCGTCCCATGTTTCCCCTGGGGGAGACGGGACGGAGGGCTTTTTGTTTTGCTATGGACAGTGTATCAGAAAGGGTGATTTTCATGCTCAAGCGCACGATTTACTGCGGAGCCATGAGAGAGGCGGCCATTGGCCGGGAAGAGACCGTCTGCGGCTGGGTGCAGACCAAGCGGGACATGGGCGGTGTAGTCTTTATTGACCTGAGAGACCGGGAAGGGATCCTTCAGGTGGTGTTTGATGCCAGAGAGCTTTCTGCGGAGGAGTTTGCGGCGGCGGACAAGCTGAAAAACGAAACGGTCATTGCCGTACACGGCTATGTGCGGAAGCGTGACCCGGAGACGGTGAACCCCAAGCTGGAAACCGGCACGGTAGAGCTCCGGGCAAAGCAGCTGGAGGTGATCTCCGAGGCTGACCCGCTGCCCTTCTCGGTGGAGGACAGTACCAGCAATGAGGCCCTGCGGCTCAAGTACCGGTATCTGGATCTCCGCAGACCGGAGATGATCGGACGCCTGAAGTTTCGGCACCGGGTGCAGAAGTGTGCCGAGGACTATCTGGATGCCCACGGCTTCCTGTCTGTGGAGACGCCCATGCTCACCAAGTCTACCCCCGAGGGCGCAAGAGACTATCTGGTTCCCTCCCGGGTTCACAACGGTAAATTCTATGCGCTGCCCCAATCCCCGCAGATCTTCAAGCAGCTCCTGATGGTGGGCGGCATTGACCGGTACTATCAGGTGGCTCGGTGCTTCCGGGATGAGGACCTTCGTGCAGACCGCCAGCCTGAGTTTACTCAGGTGGATATGGAAATGAGCTTTGTGGAGCAGGAGGATGTGCTCCAGCATCTGGAGAGCATGTTCAAATACATGTTCAAGGAGCTCATGGGCGTGGAGTTCCCCGGCGCATTCCCCCGGCATACATGGACAGAGTGCATGGATAAGTACGGCTCTGACAAGCCGGATCTCCGCTTCGGCCTTCCGATCGTAGATCTGACGGAGACCGTAAAGGACTGCGGCTTCTCGGTGTTCAAGAATGCCCTGAAAAAGGGCGGCGTGGTTCGGGCCATCAACGTTCGGGGCCATGCGGACTTTACCAGAACTGAAATTGAGATGCTCACGGATGAGGCCCTGCATCTGGGGGCCAAGGGCATGGCATGGATCGCATGGCGGCCCACCGGTGAGATCTACTCTATCCTTACCAAGTACTTTACGGAGGAGCAGATGGATGCGCTGCTGTCGGAGATGGATGCGGCGCCCGGCGACTTTATCCTGTTCTCCGCCGACAAGCTCGCCACCGTTCGGAAGGTGCTGGGCGGTCTGCGGCTGAAGCTGGCGGATCACCTGAATCTCCGCCGGGACGAGTGGAACATTCTGTTTGTGACGGACTTCCCCCAGTTCGAGTACTCCGAGGAGGAGGAGCGCTGGGTATCCACCCATCATCCCTTTACCATGCCCTATCCCGAGGATGTACAGTATCTTCTGACAGATCCCGGACGGGTTCGGGCGCAGGCCTTTGACGTGGTGCTCAATGGCATTGAGCTGGGCAGCGGCTCTGTCCGTATTCACCAGCGGGAAGTGCAGAACAAGATGTTTGAGGCGCTGGGCTTCTCTCAGGAGCAGATCGATGAGCGCTTTGGATTTATGGTCAATGCCTTCCGCTATGGCACGCCGCCCCATGCGGGCTTTGCCTTTGGCCTTGACCGGTTTGTGATGCAGCTGACCAAGGCTGCCTCCCTCCGGGATGTGATCGCATTCCCCAAGCTCAAGGACGCCTCCTGCCCCCTGACCGATGCGCCCGACACGGTGGACGAGGAGCAGCTGGAGGTGCTGGGCATCGGCACCCGGGACGAAAGTGGTGTGATGCACGGGGCCAAGGCGTCCCGGCAGACGGAGTCCGGCATCGACATTCAGCATGTGGCAGATCTCTCCATGCTGAAGATTCCCGCCGGGGAACAGGAGAGCATTCGCAAGGACCTTTTGGAGGTCGTGGCATTTGCGGATCAGCTGGCGAAAATCGACACCGAGGGCGTAGAGCCCATGGCACACATTGCCGGACTGCAAAATGTCTGGCGGGAAGATACGATAAAAACGTCTGTGGACCGGGATCTGCTGCTGGAAAATGCACCGGCCAAGCAGGATGGATATATCTTTGTACCCCAGGTGGTCGAGTAAGGAGGCAGAACAATGAACATGACAGAACTGACAGTGAAGCAGCTGGCGCAGGCTCTGGACCGGAAGGAAGTATCTGCCCGGGAAGCTGCGGAAGCCTACCTGCGGGCCATTGAGGAAAAGGATGCGGCAGTGGGGGCCTATTTGACGGTGACCCGGGAGCTGGCGCTGAAGCAGGCTGATCTGGTGGATGAAAAGCGGGCCAGAGGCGAAAAGCTCCCTGCGCTGGCCGGTGTGCCCTGCGGCATTAAGGACAATATCTGCACAAAGGGAACCACCACCACATGTGCCTCCAAAATGCTGGAAAACTTTGTGCCGCCCTACGATGCGGCGGTGATGGAGAAGCTTCAGGGGCAGGAGGCCGTCATGCTGGGCAAGCTCAACATGGATGAATTTGCCATGGGCTCTTCCACGGAGAATTCCTATTATAAAGTGACCCATAACCCTAGAAATCTCGGCTGTGTGCCCGGCGGCTCCTCCGGCGGCTCCGCAGCGGCCGTGGCGGCAGGAGAGGCGGCCTTTGCGCTTGGCTCTGATACCGGCGGCTCTATTCGGCAGCCTGCGGCCTTCTGCGGTGTGGTGGGCATGAAGCCTACCTACGGCCTTGTAAGCCGTTACGGACTTGTGGCCTTTGCATCCTCTCTGGATCAGATCGGGCCGCTGACCAAGGATGTCTATGACAATGCCATGGTGCTGGAGACCATCTGCGGCCATGATGGCCGGGACTCCACCAGCCTGCCGGACTCCAAGCTGGATCTGCTGGGGAATATTGAGGGCGGCGTAAAGGGCATGCGCTTTGCACTGCCCAAGGAGTATTTCTCCGAGGCTTTGAACCCGGAGATCGCCGCAGCCATTCGGGCGGCGGCCCATCGACTGGAGACCCTTGGTGCTCAGGTGGATGAGGTGAGCATCCGGGAGCTGGAATATGCGCTGCCTGCGTATTATGTCATTTCTTCTGCGGAGGCATCCTCCAATTTGGCACGGTTTGACGGTGTGAAATACGGTTTCCGTGCCCAGAACGTCAAGGAGATCCATGACCTCTATAAAGAGACCAGAACCCAGGGTTTTGGCCCGGAGGTAAAACGCAGGATCATGCTTGGCTCCTTTGTGCTGTCGGCGGGCTACTATGATGCCTACTATAAAAAGGCGCTGCAGGTGCGCACTCTGCTGAAAAATGCCTTCGATCAGGTGTTTGCCGGCTATGATGCCATTCTGGCGCCGGTGGCGCCTACCACGGCCTACCGGATCGGAGAGAAGACCAAGGATCCGCTGGAAATGTATCTGGGGGATGTATATACGGTTCCGGTGAATATTGCCGGACTCCCCGCCCTGTCGCTGCCCTGCGGCACGGACAGTCAGGGGCTGCCCATTGGAATGCAGCTGATCGGAAAGGCATATTCGGAGCCTACCCTTTACCGGGCCGGATTTGCCTTTGAGCAGGAAGGAGGCGCTGAGGCATGATCGCAAATTATGAGATGGTCATTGGACTGGAAGTCCATGTAGAACTGAAAACCGCAACGAAGATCTTCTGCGGCTGCTCTACCAAATTCGGTGCGGCACCCAATACCCAGTGCTGCCCGGTGTGCACCGGTATGCCCGGCTCTTTGCCGGTGCTCAATGGCAAGGTGGTGGAGTATGCGGTAAAGGCCGGCCTTGCCACCGGCTGTAAGATTGCCACCTATTCCAAGCAGGATCGGAAGAACTACTTCTATCCTGACCTGCCCAAGGCCTATCAGATCTCCCAGTATGACCTGCCCCTGTGCAGCGAGGGCTATCTGGACATTGAGACGGAAAACGGGAAGAAGCGCATTGGCATTACCCGGATCCATATCGAGGAGGATGCGGGCAAGCTGGTGCATCAGGAGGGCAAGGGAACCTTTATCGACTGCAACCGCTGCGGCGTGCCCCTGATCGAGATCGTTTCCGAGCCGGATATGCGTTCGGCGGAGGAAGCCAGAGCCTACCTTCAGAAGCTCCGTGCGATCATTCTCTATACCGGCGTCTCGGACTGCAAGATGAACGAAGGCTCTCTCCGGTGCGATGTAAACCTCTCCATTCGGAAGAAGGGCAGTGATAAGCTGGGCACCCGTACGGAGATGAAAAACCTCAACAGCTTCCAGAACGTGGTCAAGGCCATTGAGTATGAATATGCCCGTCAGGTCAGTGTACTGGAAGAGGGCGGCGAGGTAATTCAGGAGACCCGGCGCTTTGATATGAACACCGGCAAGACCTCCTCCATGCGTTCCAAGGAAAATGCCGATGATTATCGCTATTTCCCGGACCCCGATCTGGTGCCCATTGTCATAAGCCCTGAGTTCTTGGAAGAAATCAAGACATCCATTCCGGTGCTTCCGGATCAGCGGAAGCAGAGCTATCAGGAAAAGTATGGCCTTTCCTCTCTGGCGGCGGAGACGCTGGTGACCCGGAAGGATATCGCCGACTACTTTGAGACGGCAGCGGGGATGACGGAATATCCCGTTTTGGCGGCCAATCTGGTGTCCGGCGAAGTGGCACGGCTGTGCCCGGAGGAGCAGGCTGTGCCGGTGGCGCCGGAGCATATTGCGGTTTTGGCAGATCTGCTGGGGCAGGGGAAGATCAACGGCGGCACCTGCAAAAAGGTCATCGCCCAGCTGTTCCAGCAGGACGGCGATCCGCTGAAGATCATTGAGGCACAGGGCCTTCAGCAGATCAGCGATCCTGCGGTACTGCGTCCCATGGCAGAAGAAGTTCTGCGCCAGAGCCAGAAGGTCGTAAACGACTATCAAAACGGCAATAAGAATGCATTCCATGCACTGGTGGGTCAGATGATGAAGAAGACACAGGGCAAGGGAAATCCGCAGGTCATCGGTCAGGTGCTGACAGAGCTGCTGGAGCGGAAATAAGACAGAAAAAGAAAACACAGCCACCGGCCCATGCCGATGGCTGTGTTTTTGGTCAATTGAATTTGAAAATTTTATGGGCCAGCCGGTAGGCGCTGACTTCCACCCTGCGGCCAGCAGACCCCGGAAGATTGCTGAGGGCGGCCAGAGAAAACAGCTTCAGCTTTCGGTACAGCTCCGGATGTTCGCCCAAAAGCTCCGTCCACAGCGCCTGCTTCTTTTTCAGCGCCTCAGGAGATCCGTCCAGATTCAGCAGTGTGGAGCAGATGGAAAGCATCATGGAGAGATACCGGAACATATACCGGGCCAGCTTGGGCTCCATCTGCCGCAGATCCTCCAAATTGTAATAGCCAAACATCAACCGGGTCACAAGAATCTGCTGATCCACCCGCTGTACCATGACCTTTTCATTGACGGACTGATCTTCCCGGCCAATGAAATACCGGTAGAGATCCACGTCCATATAGTACAGGCGCTTTACCTGGGGCAGCGGATAGTAGACAAAAATGTTGTCCACATAGAAGGTGTGCTTGGGCAGCTCCAACCCGCAGCGCCGCAGCAGCTCCGTCCGGTAGATGACAGAGTGCATCAGGATATACTGACTGGGGAGAAAATGACCGCAGTCCTCCCATGAAAATACCTGGTTTTGGGGGAAGACATTGTGGTAATCAATGGTGTGAGAGGTGTTGTCCACCGCATGCTCATAGACGTAGTTGCACAGCATCATGTCCAGGGGAGTATCCAGAGACTGGATCCGAAGCTGCTGCAAAACCTTTTGGAGTGCGTCGGGATCCAGCCAATCATCGGAATCCACGACTTTGTAGTAGAGACCGGTGGCATGGCGAATTCCCTGATTCACGCCTTCGCCGTGACCGCCGTTGGGCTGATGGATGACCCGGACAATGTCCGGATATTGGGCGGCATACTGGTCACAGATGGCAGGGGTATCGTCTTTGGTAGAGCCATCGTCCACCAGAATAATTTCAATGTCCTCACCGCCGGTCAGCAGGGAGTCCACACACTTGTGCATATAAGCGGCACTGTTATAACAGGGCACGGTAAATGTAATCAGTTTCAAAAAATCTCTCCGTTCCGCACAGCTCCTCTGCGCAGGGTAATAGTACCGGATAAATATGAACAAAATATGAACAAAAACTTTAGATTAGGTAAAACATTATCGAAGGCTTTTGAAACCGTCATTATGGGAAATCAGAAGCGGGAAACGGTTGTGGATCGCAGAGAAACATGCTACAATAAACCGTACAATGGCCGGTGAATGGATGGTATGAAATGCCCCCAAGCTCTTGCCGGCCATGCAATATGGAAAGGATGATGAGAAATGGCACTGAAAGACCGCAGGGAAATGGATCCCAAGTTCCAGTGGAAGCTCAGCGATATATTCGAAACACAGGCCGCATGGGAGCAGGCCTTTCAAAACGCAAAGAAGGCAGTGGATACGCTGGGAGCGCTGGAGGGAACGCTGAAGCAGTCTCCCCAGCAGCTGAAGGCGGGACTGGATCAGATCTATGCCGCCACCCGGCAGGTAGAACTGGTGTATCTCTATGCAAATCTCTTCAAATCCGGGGATAACGGAGATCCGGAGGCCCAGCGGCTGGAGGGCCGTGCCATGAGCCTGTATGTGGCGCTGTCTACTGCACTGAGCTTTGTGGACCCGGAGATTTTGTCCATTCCCAAGGCGGAGCTGGATGCGTGGCTCCAGCTTCCGGAGCTTCAGGAGTATCGTCATATTTTGGAGGATACGGACCGGATGCGTCCCTACAGTCTGCCCAAGGAGCAGGAGAAGATGCTGGCACAGCTGGCAGATGCCGCCGGCGCACCGGACGAGGCGTTTACTATGCTGGAAAGTGTGGACATGACCTTCCCGGATATCACCGGTGAGGACGGGAAGCCTGCATCCCTGAGCCATGGCACCTATGGTCTCTATCGGGACAGCCGCAATCGGGCCGTCCGCAAGGAGGCCTTTGAGACCTATCACGGGGAGTTCCAGCGGTATATTAATACCATTGCTGCCATGTACAGCGGTCAGGTGAAGCTGGACGAGTATTATGCCAATGTCCGTGGATACAAGAACGCATTGGAAAAGAGCCTCTTTGGCAACAATGTACCGGTTGCCGTCTATGATTCGCTGGTAGAGGCTGTCCATGGGGGCCTTCCGATCATGGAGCGGTATCTGAAGCTTCGGAAGAAAACCCTGAAGCTCGATGCGCTTCATATGTATGATCTCTACTGCCCCATGGTGGACGAGGTCAGCTATGACATCGACTTTGAGGACTGCAAGGCACTGGTGAAAAAGGCGCTGGCGCCGCTGGGCGAGGACTACGCCAAACTGCTGGACAAGGCTTACCGGGAGCAGTGGATGGATGTCTATGAGAACAAGGGGAAGACCACCGGCGCCTTTTCCTGCGGCGTCTTTGGCGTACACCCCTATGTGCTGCTGAACTACACCAGATCTCTGGAAGATGCATTTACCATGGCCCATGAGCTGGGACACGCCATGCACTCCTATTATTCCGCTGCCAATAACAGCTTTGCCAACCACGACTATCGGCTGCTGGTGGCAGAAGTGGCCTCTACGGTCAATGAGGTGCTGCTGACCAAATATCTGCTGAAAACGGAGACGGATCCCAAGCGTCGGGCCTACCTGCTCAATCACCTGCTGGAGAGCTTCCGCACCACGGTATTCCGTCAGACGCTGTTTGCGGAGTTTGAACGGGATGCCCATGAAATGTATCGAAATGGGGAGCCCCTGACCGCAGAGCTCCTGAGCCGCCGGTATCATGAGCTCAATGAGCTGTACTACAAGGGGGCTGTGGTCGATCCCTTGCAGGACGCCGAGTGGGCACGGATCCCGCACTTCTATTCTGCATATTATGTCTACCAGTATGCCACCGGCTTCTGCTCTGCCGTTGCCATTGCCGACGGTATTTATGAGACCGGTGACCCCTCCGGCTATCTGAAATTCCTGACCACCGGCGGCAGTGATTACCCGCTGGAGGAGCTGAAGATCGCCGGGGTAGATCTCACCAAGCCTCAGGTCGTGCAGCGGGCCTTAAAGGTCTTTGAAAGCACGCTGGATGAGCTGGAAGCACTTCTGGAAACATTTTAACCGCCTGTGCGGGCAGTTGGAGCGCATCTGACTGCCCGCCGTGCTGCGGGGGAGAGGTACGTTACTTTTGAAAGAACACTTAAAATCGTGGCTGCTGGCAGTGGGCTGCCTGCTGCTGACGAGCTTGTATCCCTGCCTGTACCAGTACAGCAGCAATCTTCCGGAGTCCAGAGGGCGGGATATGCTGCTGTTTTGGGGGATCTTTCTGGGGATTGGAATTGTCCTGTTTTTGCTTTGGCTGGTGATCCTGCGCCGGGCAGAGGCGGCAGGGGTGCTGTCTGCGCTCAGCCTGCTGGTCTGCATGAATTTCGGGCTTATCAAAACCGGAGTGCAGCGGCTTTTGCCTATGGTCTCAGGCCGATGGATTCTGGGGCCTCTGGGCTTGCTGCTGCTGCTCCTTGGGGGACTGGTATTCCTGCGGAAGTGGAGGTGCCGTGTTCCGCTGATTTTGCTGACCTGCATGTTTGGCGGGCTCTGCGCCGTCAGCGGCATTGCGGCACTGCCAAAGCTGGCTGAAAGGCATATTGGGGGGCAGGAGTCCTCGCTTCTCTCGGCGGCGGAGACTGCGGATGGGGCAAAGCGGCCCAATGTATATTATTTCCTGTATGATGAATACTCCGGGCCGGAAAGCCTCCTATATTATTACGGCTTTGACAACAGCGCATTCTATGATCAGCTGGAGCAGCGGGGCTTTGACTGCTCCGGCAGCAGCTATAACACGGAGTCCTGCGCCACGGTGCAGCTGGTTCCGGATCTCTATGCCCTGAGCTATGATGCTGCGCCATTTCAGAGCGGCGATGGAGAGATGCCGAATCTCTACCGGATATTTCAGGACTTGGGATATCAGATCAACCTGATCTCCCACAATGACTTTCTGGACACGGATGGCGCCAGAAGCCTTACCAGCGGTCAGGCGGAGGAGTCCATCTGCCGGTATCTCTATGCCAACAGCATCCTGCCCTATACGCCTGCGGCAGAGTACATGGAGCAGCACCTTCGAGCCCTGCGAACCGCCTATCAGTATGTTGCAATGCTGGACGAGGTGCTGGATACCATGGATCGGGCATGGGAGGAAACCGTAGGAGCGCCAACCCTGACGCTGGGGTATGTGCAGTGTCCGCATCCCGGATTTATCTACGATGAAAACGGCGGACTGGTATCGGAGGACAACTTTGTAAACTGGCGGGATCCCCAGTATTACCTTGGCCAGCTGCAATATACCAGCAGCCGCATCCTCAAAGCGGTGGACAATATTCAGGCCCACGATCCCGAGGCGGTAATCATCCTTCAATCAGACCATGGAGCACGGCTGGGGCACCATCTGGCAGAGCTGTATGGAGACCCCTATGACGCAGAGACGGACACCATTCACCAGCAGAATATTTTGAACTGTGTCTATCTGCCCGGGGAAACCGTGGATATTACGGGGCTCAATGGCATCAATACGCTGCGGACGGTGCTGAACCGGCTGTTTCAGCTGGACTACGCCATGGTGGAGCCAAGAACCGGGTGCATCAATTACTATCCATAAGGAGAACGATATTATGAAAGATCTGAATCAGGGACTGTTTGATTTTATTGCAAAGAGTCCGACCTGCTTTCAGGCGGTAGAGACCAGCGCAGAGATGCTGGAACAGGCGGGCTTTGAAAAGCTCACAGAGGCGTCTGCATGGGAGCTGAAGGCGGGGAACGGGTATTTTGTAACCCGAAATCAGTCCAGCCTCATTGCGTTTCGGATGCCGGAGCGGCTGGAAAGCTGCATGATCGGCGCAGCCCATACAGACTCTCCCTGCTTCCGGCTCAAGGACAATGCCACGGTGGCGGCGGAGGGCTACAGTAAGCTGGATGCCAATAAATACGGCGGCATGATCTTTTCCACGTGGCTGGATCGGCCGCTCTCCGTTGCGGGGCGTATTCTGGTTTCCACCGGGAAAGGGGTAGAGTCCCGGCTGGTGGATCTGGATCAGGATCTGATGGTGATCCCAAGTCTGGCCATTCACATGGACAGAACCACCAACGATGGCAAGCGTCTCACCGCACAGACAGATTTGATGCCGCTGCTGGGCAAGGGCAATCTCGATATTCTGGCGCTTGCGGCAGAGAAAGCGGGGGTTCAAAAGGAGCAGATCCTCTCCCATGATCTGTTCGTATACAATCGGGAGAGAGGAACCCGGCTGGGGCCGCAGGGGGAGCTGATCCTGTGCCCCCGGCTGGATGATCTGCAGTGTGTTTACGGACTGCTGGAGGGCTTCCTGGGGCAGAGAAGCCCAATGCAGATGCCGGTGCTGTGCCTGTTTGACAACGAGGAGATCGGCAGCTCCACGGCACAGGGTGCCATGTCTACCTTCCTGCAGGATGTGCTGCTTCGGGTATGCGCCACACAGGGCATGGGGAAAACGGAATATCTCCGGCTGCTGGCAGGCAGCATGATGGTATCGGCAGATAACGCCCATGGCGTCCATCCCAATCACCCGGAGAAGGCGGCGCTGACCAATCGCCCCAAGCTGGGAGAAGGCGTTGCGGTCAAGTACGGCACCGGATATGCCACCACCGGCGTTTCCGCAGCACTGCTGCTGGATATTCTGCGGAAAAAGAATATTCCGGTGCAGAGCTACTTCAACCACTCGGATGTGGCCGGCGGCAGTACGCTGGGCGCACTGTCTGTGACGCAGGTGTCGGTGAGAACCGTAGACATCGGCCTTGCACAGCTGGCCATGCATTCTGCCAACGAGACGGCAGGGGCGGCGGATATCGGCTATCTGGTGTCGGCCATGGAGGCGTTCTTCGGCGCTTCCATTCATGAGCAGACGGACGGCAGCTATCTGGTCGACATCGACTGAATACAGGCAGAAAAAAGACGTGCACAGCGTAGCGGATTGCTTGCTGTGCACGTTTTTCTCATTCGTCTTTATCACGCTGAAGCATAGGCTTCAGATACT
>ERZ838118.4295-NODE-4295-length-12491-cov-4.857028_pt1 | contig 12491 bp, 10 predicted proteins | sample MGYA00519863_ERZ838118 | MGnify/ENA primary metagenome ERZ838118 (study PRJEB31850, sample SAMEA3708827) | human gut metagenome | biome: human gut; feature: human-associated habitat; material: faeces | place: China | collected 2014 ...
ACCCTGATGACGATGGAATTTAGAACCATGAGCCATAGGTCCTCTGTGCTGACCAAATCTCTTAATTGCGCCCTGGAAACCTTTACCTTTGGAAATTGCTGTTGCATCGATCTTGTCGCCTTCAGCGAAGATATCAGCTTTGATCACATCTGCAAGGTTGTATTCCTCAGCATTGTCAAATTTGAACTCGCGAACGAATCTCTTACCAGATACGCCAGCTTTGTCAAAGTGACCTTTCTCTGCTTTGTTAACACCATGTCTGTGTTTGATTTCTTTTTTACCGTTGGCATCTTTTGTAACAACTTTCTCTTTTTTGTCAACAAAACCAACCTGTACAGCGCTGTATCCATCGTTATCAACAGTTTTGATCTGTGTAACGTAGCACGGACCAGCCTGTAATACAGTAACCGGAACTAAAACTCCGTCTGCGTTGAAGATTTGAGTCATTCCGACTTTTGTAGCTAAGATAGCTTTCTTCATCTCATTTACCTCCTGTTTACTCTACAGCGGAGCGCTTTATGCGCTCATCCTAGAACAGTGATATATAAGTGGAACATTGAATCCATTGTTGTTTTGCAACGTGGGTTAAAACGGATTCGAAGAATGCTGCTTCTATATATAACCCTTCAGGATTTTACCTTAATCATGTTGCTTCCTATTATATAAGGAAGACTTTTTACCAGATGAATTATTTATTTTTCATCTTGATGTCGATGCTGACACCAGCCGGCATTTCTAATCTTGACAGTGCATCAACAGTTTTCTGTGTTGGTGCTACGATGTCGATCAGTCTCTTGTGTGTTCTCTGCTCGAACTGCTCTCTGGAATCTTTGTATTTGTGAACCGCTCTTAAGATTGTTACAACCTCTTTCTTAGTAGGAAGTGGTACCGGTCCGCTCACCTGTGATCCGTTTTTCTTTACAGTTTCGATAATTTTCTTTGCTGATGCATCCACCATCTCGTGGTCATAAGCCTTGAGAATGATTCTCATTACTTGACTTGCCATAAAAAAAGTCGCCTCCTTTTCGCACTTTTGATTAGTACGACAAGCGGTGACTGTACACTCTCCCGTGTGTATCATTCAATCTCACACACGTTGTTTTCAACCATTTCATGGTCTTCAGTTTCAGTACAGTGACTTGTCGTCAGTTTCCTAACTTGACATTCGCTCCACGGAAAACCTGCCATTTTGGCAGCAACCTCGCGCTTCATTGCTATCATGTCACAGCCTTTGTATGATATCATAGTCTTTCCAAAAAAGCAAGTATTTTATCTATTATTTTAATGTTTTTATTCTCATGCAATTTTCCGTGCATTGGCCAGAGCTGTGTTTCTTCTATATATAATGCAGTAAAGAGGCCGATACAGCTTTTCCCTGTATCAGCCTCTGTTTCTGTAATGGTATTCTGTTTTATTCGTTATCCCATTCCGGTTCTTCCGGGCTGCGGTAGCTTCCGCCGTCTACGCTCTCGTCATCTTCTTTGGTCAGGACCCCACTGCTGTTGGTTTTGTATTTTACGCCATTGCTGTCCTTGACCGTAGTGTTCTTGGCAATCTTACCGGAAGTGTTCACTACATAGTTCTTATAGCTGTTTCCGTTCGGAACGGAGAAGACTTCGTATTTGCTGCCGGAATCTGCCTTCTGCAGTTTCCCCATATAATATAGATAATTGTCATACACACCGGTATAGCCTTTTCCGGTAGAGTTGAAATAATACGGCCAGGAGACTCCTCCCTCCGTGATATTGTACTTGCCCGTCAGCATACTGCTTTGCGGATAATTGCCAAAGTAATAGGCGGTATACTCACTGCTGTTGGTATACACCTTCTGAACGCCATATACAGGAGTTCCATATTCATTGAACAGATGTGTATATCCGTTGATGCGCTTTAAATCACTGGTTTTCGCACTGCCCTTTGCCGGTCCCACTTCCGGAACACCCTTGGAATTGAAATAAAACCACTCGACGTCATGATCATAATGCCCCGCCAGATATTCCGGCGGCTCGGCAGAATACCAGCCGGTGCGGACTTTTCCCTCGGCATCTACCAGGCGGTAATCCTCAATGTTGTCGGATTCATCGCCGGTGACGCAGACCCAGCCGGTCTGAACAGCACCGTCCTCGCGCAGGCAATAATAGGTTCCGTTGATCTTTTTCTGTTTGATATTGGTTCCGTTCTCGCTTGGAACCGTTTTCTTTCCGTTGGTTCCGAAATAGTACCAGTACTGACCATCACTGGCAGTTTCAAACGGACCGGTGTGCTTGTCCTCATCCTGATATTCCTCCGGCGGGGTCAGTTTCTTCCATCCGGTCACCATAACGCCCACATCATCGCAGTAATACATGTCATCCAGGATCCAGCCAGTCTCCATGGCGCCGGTATCTCCAAAATAATAATACTTACCATCGATCTGCACCCATTTTTCTTTCGAGCACTTGCCGTTATTTCCGAAATAATACCAGTCATACCCACTTGTTTTCCGGCTGTTTGCCACCTGAAGCCATTTATTGGTGATCATGATACCGCTGGCATCTACATAGTAATCATCGTTATCGACCCATTTGTTGGTTGCCATGGCTCCGCTGCTTTCCAGATAACGCCAGGTTCCATCCTGTGCCTGACGCCACGCATTGGTTACCTTGCTTCCATTGTTATTATAGTATACCCAGTTGCTGCCTTCCTGTGACCAGCCGGCCGCAAACGCTGTAATCCCCACCGCGCCAAGGCTCATGACTGCTGCCAGGGCAAACATTGCCAAACCCTTTTTCTTCATATATAAAAGCTCCTTCGTATCGTTGCGCCGCCGTTTCTTCTTTTCGCAACCAGCCTGCCTGCGCAGATGCCTGCTTTCCCCGGGCGGTCTCTTATACGTTTCATTTTAACAATAACGGCATAAATATTCAACCAATTCGCGCAAATAGATTCTTACGATTTCCTATCGGCCAGAAGGTCCGATTCAGGACAACAGCAAAGCAGGCCTCCGCCAAACAGCGGAAGCCTGCTTTGATTTTTTATAATAGTATTAGAGCTTATACCTCGAAGATCAGATCGCCGTAGCTCGGGAATGGCCACAGGTCTTTGTCCACGATCATCTCCAGCTTATCGGCCGGTGTGCGGAGCGCTGCCATAGCCGGAACCACCTTCTCATGGTAAACGCGCGCCTGAGTCTCAGCACCATCAACACATGCTGCCTCTTCCGTAATATCGATCAGAGCTGCCAGGGCAACCTTCATATCAGACAGAAGATCAGAGGTCTCTGTCAGCAGTTCAGCCTGTACGCTGGTATCTGCCTCCGGGCATGCAGCCTTGACTGCACCAAGAGAGCCTGCCAGCTGAGTGGTGTACTTGATCACAGCCGGAATGATCTGCTTGCTCGCCATATCGATCATGGTTCTTGCCTCGATGTTAATCATCTTGCCATATGCCTCATACTCAACCTCGGCACGAGACTCAAGCTCTGCCCTGGTAAATACGCCGAAGGACTCGTAGAGTTTTACTGCCTTCTCGGTAGTGAGGGCCGGGATTGCGTCTACCATGGAGCGGATGTTCGGAAGGCCGCGTCTTTCTGCCTCTTCTACCCATGCATCAGAGTAACCGTTGCCGTTGAAAATGATGCGCTTGTGGTCGCGAAGCAGTTTCTTGATCATGTCATGTACTGCAGTATCGAAATCATCTGCCTTTTCCAGCTCATCTGCTGCCTCTTTGAAAGCCTCTGCCACGATGGTGTTCAGGACTACGTTGGCCGGAGCAACAGAATCGGAAGAACCTACCATACGGAACTCGAACTTGTTTCCGGTGAAAGCGAACGGTGAAGTACGGTTACGGTCGGTTGCATCCTTATCCAGATCCGGAAGGGTTGCAACACCAGTCCTTAACGTACCGCCGCTCTTAGAGTGAGTTGCCTCACCAGTGCTGCACAGCTGATCGATCACATCCTCAAGCTGCTCACCCAGGAATACGGAAATGATTGCCGGCGGTGCCTCGTTTGCCCCCAGACGGTGATCGTTTCCGATATCAGCCGCTGATTCACGAAGCAGGTCTGCATGAATATCGACTGCCTTTAAGATGCAGCCCAGAACAAGAAGGAACTGAATGTTCTCGTGCGGGGTATCGCCCGGGTTTAACAGGTTCACGCCATCATCAGAGGTAAGAGACCAGTTATTGTGCTTACCGGAACCATTTACGCCTGCAAATGGCTTCTCATGAAGCAGACAGGTAAGGCCCTGACGTCCGGCAACCTTCTTTAAGGTTTCCATAACCATCTGGTTGTGGTCAACCGCCAAGTTTGCCTGGTCGTAGATCGGAGCCAGCTCATGCTGTGCCGGTGCTACCTCGTTGTGCTGGGTCTTAGCGGTAACGCCAAGCTTCCAGAGTTCCTCGTTAACCGCCTTCATGTAAGCACCGATACGCTCACGGATGACACCAAAGTAATGGTCGTCCAGCTCCTGGCCCTTCGGAGGCATGGCGCCAAACAGGGTACGGCCGGTGTAGATCAGGTCTTTTCTCTGTAAGTATTTCTGACGGTCTACAATAAAGTACTCCTGCTCCGGTCCAACAGACGGGCAGACACGCTTTGCGGTGGTGTTGCCGAAGAGTCTTAAAATCCTTAAAGACTGCTCGTCAATGGCCTGCATGGAACGAAGAAGAGGGGTTTTCTGATCCAGCGCCTCACCAGTGTAGGAGCAGAACGCGGTCGGAATGCAAAGAGTCACACCGCAGGCATCTTCTCTTAAGAATGCCGGGGAAGTGCAGTCCCATGCAGTATAGCCTCTTGCCTCGAATGTAGCGCGCAGGCCGCCTGACGGGAAGGAAGATGCATCCGGCTCGCCCTTGATAAGCTCCTTGCCCGAAAATTCCATGATAACCTTTCCCTCCGCATCCGGTGCGGAAATGAAGGAATCATGCTTCTCTGCGGTTACGCCAGTCAGCGGCTGGAACCAGTGGGTGTAATGGGTTGCCCCTCTCTCGATTGCCCAGTCCTTCATTGCGTGCGCAACCACATCTGCAATGGACGGATCCAGCTCAGCACCATCTTCGATGGTCTTTTTCATTTTCTTGAAAACGCTCTTTGGTAAGCGTTCTTTCATAACAGTTTCGTTGAAGACGTTCTTGCCAAAAATCTCAGCTACATTCATAACTTCGCTCATAGACTTTTCCTTCCTCTCACTTAGAATTGCCGTTCCCGGTCTCCTCACCCTGCCCTAAATTATTTTTATGTATACTTAATTTTCTTAAGCTGGGTATCTGGTTAAAAAAAAATGGTGCTCTTCCTTTTTGGAAGAACACCATTGTTCCCTAATTAAAATAAACCATCAGGTTGGAAAAAGCAAGTGTTTTTTTGCATTTTCCCGTATTTTTTTCAAAGCACTGATTTTCAGGCTTTTCCAACGGAACCGAACAGCTCCATTTTCTCTTTTACAGTTGCCTTGATAGCCTCTGCGCCCGGTGCGAGCAGCTTACGCGGATCGAAGCCCTTGCCCTCTAAATCCTTGCCTGCCTCGACATACTTACGGGTAGCGTCTGCAAAGGAAAGCTGACACTCGGTATTTACGTTGATCTTTGCCACACCAAGATCGATCGCTTTTTTGATCATGTCAGCCGGGATACCGGTACCGCCATGAAGAACTAACGGCAGGTCGCCCACCTTCTCCTTGACTGCTGCCAGAGTCTCAAAGCTTAAGCCCTGCCAGTTTGCCGGATATTTGCCGTGAATGTTGCCGATACCTGCTGCCAGGAAGTCTACGCCCAGGTCTGCGATCATCTTGCACTCGTTCGGATCTGCGCACTCGCCCATACCGATCACGCCGTCTTCCTCACCGCCGATGGAACCGACCTCAGCCTCGATGGAAAGACCCATAGCGTGAGCAACTTTTACTAACTCTTTGGTCTTCTCTACGTTCTCTTCGATGGCATAGTGGGAACCATCGAACATGATGGATGAGAAACCTGCCTTAATGCACTTATAGCAGCCATCGTAGGTGCCGTGGTCTAAGTGCAGTGCTACCGGAACGGTAATGTTCATTTCCTCGATCATGGCTTTTACCATAGCGGAAACGGTCTTAAATCCGGTCATATATTTTCCTGCGCCCTCAGATACGCCCAGGATAACCGGGGAGTTTAACTCCTGTGCGGTTGCCAGGATGGCCTTGGTCCACTCCAGGTTGTTAATGTTGAACTGACCTACTGCATAGTGTCCTTCTACTGCCTTTTTCAGCATTTCTGTTGCAGATACTAACATGTTCAAAACCTCCGTTTTTCTATAGTTTGCCCCACAGCCTGTCCCAAACACAGGCTATAGGCTTACAACTGTCTTTATTATATTACAAAAACAGTTTTTTGTGAAGCAGATAACGAATTATAAGCCCAGAATCTCTGCCACTGTCTTTTCCATGTCGGCTGCGTCGCACTCTCTGTTGTGACGGATCTCTGCGTTGCGGATCTCCTCCACTGCGCGCGGGATGGCTACGCCAGATGCCTTGCACAGGGCGTCGATGGAAGCGAACTCATCGGCTTCTGCCTCTTTGCCTGTCACAGCTGCCATAACGCTGTGGGAGAACTTGTACGGGCTTGCGGTAGACGCAATGACGGTCGGAGTCTTGTCTCCGGTCTCTGCCACATACTTTTTATATACGCAGGAAGCCACGCCAGTATGCGTATCAATGATATATCCGGTTTCATCTGCCAGATGCCTGATGCCTGCAGCATTCTCAGCCTCAGTAGCATAGCCGCCTGCAAAGTCCTTCATAAAAGCTTTCATGGAATCGGTAACGGTGTAAGCTCCCTTCGTGCTCAGATCTTCCATGAGCTGTTTATTGACCGCAGCGTCACAACCAGTGCTTAAATAGATCAGCCGCTCTAAGTTGCTGGAGATGAGGATATCCATAGACGGAGAATTGGTCAGGATAAAGTCTCTCTTGCGGTCATAGGTTCCGGTCTTAAAGAAATCATACAGAACCTTGTTGTCGTTGGATGCGCAGATCAGGGTCTTGATCGGCACGCCCATCTGTTTTGCCAGGTAGGCAGCCAGGATATTGCCGAAGTTTCCGGTCGGAACAGTCACATTGATGAGATCACCGTTCTGGATTTCTCCGTTCTGCACCAGCTTGGCGTAAGCATAAACATAGTAAACCACCTGCGGGACCAGACGGCCAATGTTGATGGAGTTTGCGGAGGAAAGCTGGAAGCCCTTTGCAGCCAGCTTTGCAGCAAATTCTCTGTCGCCAAAGATCTTCTTCACACCGGTCTGGGCATCATCAAAGTTGCCGTGAATGGAGACAACCGCGGTGTTGGCGCCCTTCTGAGTTACCATCTGCAGCTCCTGAACCTTGCTGACGCCGCCCTTCGGATAGAACACGATGATACGGGTTCCCGGTACATCCGCAAAACCAGCCATAGCAGCCTTACCGGTATCTCCGGAGGTTGCAGTCAGGATAACGATTTCATTCTCCACATGATTCTTCTTTGCAGAGGTAGTCATCAGATACGGAAGAATGGACAGTGCCATGTCCTTGAAGGCGATGGTACTTCCGTGGAACAGCTCCAGATAATAAGCGCCGTCCGCCTTGACAAGCGGAGCGATCTCCTCCGTGTCAAACTTGCTGTCGTAAGCGTGGTCGATGCAGTAACGCAGCTCTTCCTCGGTGAAGTCTGTTAAGAACTGTTTCATGACACGGTATGCAGTCTCCTGGTAGGTCATGCCTGCCAGCTCTTCCATCGTTACATCCAGTTTCGGGATTGAAGTCGGCATAAACAGGCCGCCGTCGTCAGCCAGTCCTTTTAAGATTGCCTGAGATGCAGTCAGTCCGCTCTCTCCGCCTCTTGTGCTCTGATATGTTAAGTTCATAGCTTTCTTTCCTTTCTCCCTTTTCAGTGAATACATTTTTATCCAGCTACAATTTATGTAACTACATTTTTGTTGATTGTAGCACAGGCAAATATCATTTGTCCATGTTTTCTTTCTAAACAAAAGGCGTGGAATGTGTATTGAAGGTTTTTTTCGGATATGCTAAACTGAGGAAAATTGTTGATTAGCAAGAGAGGACTACGATTATGTACACTTACGCCTGGTATCACTGGCTTACTTTCTTCTATATTTACTGCTTCTGCGGCTGGGTTTTTGAATCCACCTACGTTTCCTTAAAGCAGCATCACTTCGTCAACCGCGGCTTCCTGCGGCTTCCCATGCTGCCTCTGTACGGCACCGGGGCGGTGATGATGCTGTGGGTATCCCTGCCCGTCAAAAACAATCTGTTCCTGGTTTACTGCTCTGGCGTGGTGGCAGCCACCCTGCTGGAATACGTAACCGGCTATGTGATGGAGCGGCTGTTCAAAGTCCGCTACTGGGATTACAGCAACCAGAAATTTAACCTCCACGGTTACATCTGCCTGACTTCTTCGATTGCCTGGGGATTTCTAACGATTTTTATGACTGAGGTCATTCACAAACCCATTGAACACTTTGTTCTGAACCTGCCTCCGGCACTGGAATGGTGCCTCTTAGGCGCAGTCAGCGGATGCTTTGTCATGGATACCATCCAGTCCACGAAGGAAGCGCTCAGCCTGGCCAAAGCACTGGAAAGTGTTGCGAAGCTGCGGGCCGAGCTGGAGGAAATGCAAGTACAGCTTGCCCTGTTAAAAGCTGAAACCGCCCAGAATATTGAGAACGCAAAAAAAGAACTGCGTGTAGCTGTTGCCGAAAATGTGGAAGCTGGCAAAGAGAAGGCTGCAGCACGCAGGGAAGCGCTGGAAGAGGCTGTTGCAGCCCACAAAGAGACTGTGGCCGCACGCCGGGATGAACTGGCTGAGACTGCTGTTGCTCACAAAGCCGCTCTGGCAGCCCGTATCAGCTCCCTGAACGAAAAGATGGCCGATACCGCCCGTCTCTTAAACAGCAAAAAGCCTATAGTCCGCCCGTCTATCCTGCGGCGTAACCCAACCGCGATATCCAGACACTTTGCTGATGCCTGGAAGGAGCTTTACAATGAATGGGAGGAACAGAAGCATGCGTAACCGGAGGCATTTCTTATGGATTTAAAACAGATTGAATATATTGTGAAAATTGATGATGAGCACAGCATTACCCGCGCGGCGGAGAAGCTGTTCGTGACCCAGTCCGCCTTAAACCAGCAGCTTCTGCGGCTGGAAAAGGAGCTGGGCGCACCGCTTTTCCACCGCAGTAAGGTGGATATGCGCCCCACCGAAATCGGACAGGTTTATTTAGACAACGCGAGGGAAATCCTGCGGATTAAGCAGCGCACCTACAACCTCATCAACGACATGACCGATGCCAAGAAAGGACGCCTCTCGATTGGATTTACCCCAGGCCGCGGCAGCGAAATGTTTACCCATGTCTACCCGTCTTTTCACCAGGCTTATCCCAACGTCATTGTGGAACCTCATGAACTAAGCGTGCATCGCCAGCAGCAGATGATATCCCAGGGCAACTTGGATATTGGTTTTCAGACACTTTCCGAACGCCAGAGAACCGACAGTGAGTACATAAAGCTTGGTGAGGAAGAAATTTTTCTTCTGGTGCCCAGCATTCACCCGGCCGCTGAGCAGCTGGCAGCCACACAGACAGCATCCGCACCTTTCCCCATCGCAAACCTGACCCTCTTTCAGTATGAACCCTTCGTTCTGATGTATAAGGAATCTACCATCCGGGCCATCACCGATGAGATTTTCCGCAAGTCCGGCTTCACCCCGAATGTGCTGTTTGAAACCGCCAGCAACAACACGGTATTGTCCATGATCGAAGCAAATCTCTGCTGCGGCGTAGTGCCGGAATACTATGTGCGCAGACTGCCAAAAGGGATCAGCTGTTTTGCATTTCCAACTCACCCATCCTGGGACATTGCGGCCAATTACCGCAAGAACGGCTACTTAAGCGAGGCTGCAAAGTACTTTATTGAACTGGTCCGGAATTTCTGGACATAAATTTCCCATCATACAAAAAGGGGCCCTGGAAAGGCTGCCATATGTGGCTCTTTCCAGGGTCCCTTTGAAATATCGGAATATAAAATTTTAGTATGCTCTGCCCCAGTAAACCATCTTCTTGGCCGGTTTTCCACAGCATACGCACTTGTCGGAGAGGTTCTCCTGCGCGAACGGCATGCAGCGGGAGGTTGCTGCAGTGTCTTCTTTGATCTTGTCCTCGCAGGCCTGATCGCCGCACCACATAGCTTTTACAAAGCCCGGTTTCTCGTTGATGGTTTTCACAAACTCATCGTAGGTGGTTGCAACGTAGGTGTGGGAATCGCGGTGTGCTCTTGCGCGCTCCAGCATATCGTTCTGAATGGTGTCTAAGAGTTCGCTTACCTTTGCCTCGATCTCATCTAAGGAAACGGTAATCTTCTCGTGGGTATCACGGCGAACCAGAACCGCCTCGTTGTTTTCGATATCTCTCGGTCCGATCTCCACACGTACCGGGATTCCGCGCATCTCAGACTCACTGAACTTCCAGCCCGGGCTCTTGTCGGAATCGTCCACTTTTACCCTGAAGTTGGAAAGAACATCTCTTAACTCAAAGGCCTTATCCAGAACGCCCTCTTTCTGCTGCTGAATCGGAACGATCACAACCTGAGTCGGAGCGATTCTCGGCGGCAGCACCAGACCGTTGTTATCGCCGTGTACCATGATGATCGCACCGATCATACGGGTCGTCATACCCCAGGAGGTCTGATGAACATACTGCAGGGTGTTGTCCTTTGCTGCATACTGAATGCCAAATGCCTTTGCGAAACCATCGCCAAAGTTGTGGCTGGTTCCGGACTGCAGTGCTTTTCCGTCATGCATCAGGGACTCGATGGTGTAGGTAGCCTCTGCGCCTGCGAATTTCTCTTTATCGGTCTTCTGACCGCGGATTACCGGGATAGCCAGTACCTGCTCACAGAAATCTGCATAGAGATTCAGCATCTGGATGGTTCTTGCCTCAGCTTCCTCTGCGGTTGCGTGAGCGGTGTGGCCCTCCTGCCATAAGAACTCTCTGGAACGCAGGAACGGACGGGTGGTTTTTTCCCATCTGACTACAGAACACCACTGGTTGTATACCTTCGGCAGGTCACGGTAAGAGTGGATATCCTTTGCATAGAAATCACAGAACAGAGTCTCTGAGGTCGGGCGCACGCACAGACGCTCCTGAAGCGGCTCCAGGCCGCCGTGGGTTACCCATGCAACCTCCGGCGCGAAGCCTTCTACGTGATCTTTTTCTTTCTCCAGAAGGCTCTCCGGAATGAAAATCGGCATATATACATTCTGAACTCCGGTTTCCTTAAAGCGGCGGTCCAGCTCATGCTGGATGTTCTCCCAGATTGCGTAACCAGCCGGTTTGATGACCATGCAGCCCTTTACGCTTGCGTAATCACACAGCTCTGCTTTTTTTACCACATCCGTATACCACTGGGCGAAATCCTCTTCCATGGAAGTGATCGCTTCCACCATCTTCTTTTCCTTTGCCATGATGATCCTCCTTTATATTCTGTGCTGTCCGGGCGGCCGTCGGTTCCCATAAAGCGGGCCGGCTAAAACAAAAAAGCTGCCAGCCCCATAAAGGGACCGACAGCCGGCGTTACCACCCAATTTAGTTCCCGGACCTGCCGGAAACTCTCTCTTTTTCCGCTAACGCCAGAAATACGTTATGCTTCACAGGAACGGGGACATCCGCTTACTCCTCCGTCCGGTTTCCTGCCCGCATAAAGCTCCGGGACCGGTTTCAACGACGCGTACATAAAGGCTCCCACCGCCGCCTTCTCTCTGGGATGCCGCATTCCGCTTACTTTTTCCCTTCACTGCTTTTTCATATAGGTCTTATGTCCACTGATTTTAAAGGATTTTCAGTGGTTTGTCAAGTACCTGGATGGCCTGCCGGAGACAGCTTTTTCCGTTCCCGCCATCCGGGTCATCTGTTTTCCCGGCTGCAGGCCTGCAGCCGGTGCTCATATTTCTCCTTGGTGGCCAGTCCGCCGCGGATGTGGCGCTCCGCCTTGTTGATGTCCAGCACCACCCGGGCCTGGGCCGCCAGGGCGGGATTGATGTGGGTGAGGCGGTCGGTGACGTCTTTATGTACCGTACTCTTCGATATCCCAAACTTTTTCGCCGTCTGGCGCACCGTAGCATTCTCGTCTATGATGTAATTGGCGATCTGGACCGCCCGTTCTTCGATATATTCCTTCATGGGTCTTCCCCTGGGAACGTTTTGTACATCATATGAAACCCGTGGAGCTGTTATGACCGCAGACCGGCGGCTTTCTTACGTTTCTGCCGGCTCTCTCCACAAAAATATCCGCAGAAGTGAAGCTGTTTTTCAGATAGAACCAACTTCTGGCAATCCTCTGCTCCAGAATCTTAATAACTAATCGTTTCTTTACACTTCCTTCACTGGAAACCGATCCGGTGTGATACACCGCTCCCCATCGCAGCCGATACATACCTAGTCCGTCGTTCCCTGTTACAGGAAAATAAAAATATTGATCTCGAGCATTCCAGCTTTT
>ERZ838118.4305-NODE-4305-length-12472-cov-4.379963_pt1 | contig 12472 bp, 10 predicted proteins | sample MGYA00519863_ERZ838118 | MGnify/ENA primary metagenome ERZ838118 (study PRJEB31850, sample SAMEA3708827) | human gut metagenome | biome: human gut; feature: human-associated habitat; material: faeces | place: China | collected 2014 ...
ACAGTAACTATGTGGCTTTCAGCCACGATTACGGCTTTGCCGTGAATAATTCAGGATAATGATACTTCAAAATTATATACAAAGGAAGAATTATTACAATCTGGCATTCGAGATGAAGATTGGATAAGAAGATCGGTTGCATTTTCAAAAGAATGTTCAGAGAGCGTTGTTAATGAAAGTTTAAAATTACTGGAGAAAAAGAGAAAGCTTACAACAGTCCCACATAAAATCATAGCTGTTGCGTGTAGTATTGAGCATGCGGAGCAAATAAAGCAATTGTATCTTGCGCATGGCTGTAGAGCAGAAGTAATTCATAGTAAGCAAGATATTGAAACTCAGATAGAGATAAAAAAAGATATTGAAAATAATCGCTTGGATGCTATAATTCATGTGGCAATGTTAGGAGAAGGGTATGATCATAAATATCTGAGTATTGCTGCTATTTTTAGACCATTTAGAAATGAACTTCCGTATGAACAATTTATAGGAAGGGTGTTAAGGGCCATTCCAGAAGATGAGGTTCAAAAAACAGAAGATAATATTGCAGATGTTGTTTCTCATCAGGAATTGGAATTAGAAGAATTATGGGAAGCCTATAAAGTCGAAATTCAAGAGAGTGAAGTTATTAAACATTTGCAGGATGAGAATATTGCGGATGAAGATGGAATAATAACTTCAACAACGAATGGCAGTCTGGATGGAAAAATTATTCCTTTGGGAACAGCGCGTGAGAGTGGTGATGGAGTACTTAAAGAAGATACATATTTGAGTACAGAGTTAATAAAGAGGCAACAGGAAGAGGAAAAGAAACAAAGAGAAGATGTAGACAAATTACAAAAATTATTAAATATTGAATATGATCAGGCATTGGCAATTTATAATCAGTCCCAGACGCAGGAAAATAGTGCATTAAAACGGCCAGATATATTATATGCAAACAGAAAAAAGGATCTGGATCTTGAAATCAGAGAAGTGTTAGTCCCAGAATTGATTACAAAATATAAAATAGATCAAGAAAAAAATGATTTATCTGGTTGTCGATTATTTAATGGTAAATATGCATGGATAAAAGCTAAAGCTTCCAATAATGGTGCTTTATTAGCCATGTATCTTAATACTTATATGAAAAATGAAATTGGTAAAGCAAGAAATGAGTGGACTTTATCGGATTATGATAATGCATATCAAAAATTGCCAATTATTAAAGAGTTTATAGAAACAATATTGAGTGAATATTTAGAAACAGAAGAAAAGGGGCAATAAATATGGATGATTATGTAAAGAAAATATATGATATGTTATATTCGCCGATACTTACGCCATACAATTTAATTGAAAATATAAAACTGCCTAATTATAAATATTTGAAATATTATACGAATGACATTGGTATAGTTGCTGAGATGAAATGTTTGGTAGATGGGTATGGAGAAAAAATTTTTTATTATCAATTTGATGAAAAAGATTTTCTCCAAAGAATATATTATTTTGACAATGATGCAGAGGAAGAACTTTTTGATAGAAAACAAGAATTAGAAGAAGCAAAAAAGAGTTATTATAAAAATAAAGATAATTGTTCTGCTGTAGGGTAGATATGGGCTTGGGGGATTGACATGAAGCATAATAAAACAGATAAAGATTTAAAAAGTTTTACCCGCCGAATTATCATTGCTGTTCTTCTGGTCATCATCATCGCCAGTGCCATCAGCCTGGTAAAGGAATGGATGGATGCCGCCGCGCAGCGCCGGCTGGAGGAGAGCCTGGCTGAGGCGGCAAAGCAGACGGAGACTGAACCGCCGAAAACAGAGAAAGAGACGGAAGCCGAGACCGAGGCGCCATATGTCTCACCCATTGATTTTACACCGCTTCTGGAAACGAACCCGGACACCATCGGCTGGATCCGCGTGCCGGATACCAAGATCGACTATCCGATCGTCCAGTCCCCGGATAACCAGTATTACCTCCACAAAGATTTTGAAGGGAACGACAGCGTATATGGGGCCATCTATCTGGATGCCGACAGCAAGTCGGACTTTAGCGGCTGGAACAACCCGATCTATGGCCACCATATGAAGGATGGCTCCATGTTCAAGGATGTAGTCAGATTCAAGGATCAGGCTTTCTTTGAAAGCCACCGGTATTTTGAAATCTATACCCCGGAGCGCACCATTCACTTAAAGACTCTGGGCTGCTACTACAGTGACTCCAACGGCATTGTCCGCAAGACCTCCTTCAAGTCCCAGGCCTCCTTTGACAAATGGGTCAGTGAGCGCCTGGCACCCTGCAGCTTTGCGGAAGTCCCGGAGCAGCCCTTCGATTCCATGTTCGTTCTGGTTACCTGCAGCTACGAGCAGAACGATGCCCGCACCCTGCTGTTCGCGGCAGAGGTAGATGAAGACGGCAGCTTCCTCTCGGCCACCGGAAGAAACGTGCCGGAGGCAGGTGCGGCTGAGATGGAGACATCGGCGGCAGATTCTGCTGCAGTACAGACAAATTAATAAAAAATTTCGAATTCCCGCCCGGTCTCTTTCCGGCCCCAGATTGCAATATCGGCGCATCTGTGGTATAGTACAAACTAGCTTAAACTGTCCGTTTGTACAAAAGAGACCCGGGCGGTATTTTATGTTTTTAAAAGGAGAAAACTATGAAAGGTATCATTCTGGCAGGCGGCTCAGGCACCCGTCTGTATCCGCTGACCAAGGTAACATCCAAGCAGTTGCTTCCTATTTACGACAAGCCTATGATCTACTATCCGCTGTCCGTTCTCATGAACGCCGGTATCCGGGAGATTCTGATCATCTCTACCCCGGTAGACACGCCGCGATTTGAGGCGCTTCTGGGAGACGGCCATCAGTTTGGCGTGGAGCTGTCCTATGCGGTACAGCCGAGCCCGGACGGACTGGCACAGGCCTTCATCATCGGCGAGGAGTTTATCGGCGGAGAGCCGGTTGCCATGGTACTGGGAGACAACATCTTCCACGGCCAGGGCTTAAAGAAGCGCCTGCGCGCGGCAGCTGCCAAGGAAAAGGGCGCAACCGTATTCGGCTATTACGTAGACGATCCGGAGCGCTTCGGTATCGTAGAATTCGACGATCAGGGCAAGGCCGTTTCCATCGAGGAGAAGCCGGAGCATCCGAAGTCAAACTACTGCGTGACCGGTCTGTACTTCTACGACAACCGCGTGGTCGAGTATGCCAAGAGCTTAAAACCGTCTGCCCGCGGAGAGCTGGAGATCACGGATTTAAACCGTATTTACCTGGAAAACGGCGAGCTGGACGTAACGCTCCTGGGCCAGGGCTTTACCTGGCTTGATACCGGAACCCATGAGTCCCTGGTGGAGGCCACCAACTTTGTAAAGACCGTAGAGCCCCATCAGCACCGCAAAATCGCATGTCTGGAGGAGATTGCCTACTTAAACGGCTGGATCACGAAGGAGCAGGTTCTGGAGACCTATGAGGAGTTAAAGAAGAACCAGTACGGCCGCTACTTAAAAGATGTTCTGGACGGCAAATACATCGACAAGCTGCACGGCAACGACATGAAGTAAAAAGAAAAGAGGAACAGACCATGACTATCATCGTAACAGGCGGCGCCGGTTTCATCGGCTCCAACTTCGTTTACCATATGTTAAACAAGTATCCGGATTACCGGATCGTGTGCGTGGACTGCCTGACCTACGCAGGCAACTTATCCACCCTGGAAGAGGCATTAAAGAACCCGAACTTCCGCTTCTGCAAGATCAACATCTGCGACCGCGAGGCCATCTACAAGCTCTTTGAGGAGGAGCACCCGGACATCGTGGTGAACTTCGCGGCAGAGAGCCACGTAGACCGCTCCATCGAGAACCCGGAGATCTTCTTGGACACCAACATCAAGGGTACCGCAGTGATGATGGATGCCTGCCGCAAGTACGGCATCAAACGTTACCATCAGGTATCCACCGATGAAGTATACGGCGATCTTCCGTTAGACCGCCCGGACCTTTTCTTCACCGAGGAGACCCCGATCCACACAAGCAGCCCGTACAGCTCCTCCAAGGCAGGCGCTGACCTTCTGGTACAGGCATACCACAGAACCTACGGCCTGCCAACCACCATCAGCCGCTGCTCCAACAACTACGGCCCGTATCACTTCCCGGAAAAGCTGATCCCGCTTATGATCGCAAATGCGCTGGCAGACAAGCCGCTCCCGGTGTACGGCGAGGGCTTAAATGTCCGCGACTGGCTGTATGTAGAGGACCACTGCAAGGCCATCGACCTGATCATCCACAAGGGCCGTGTCGGTGAGGTTTACAACATCGGCGGCCACAACGAGATGAAGAACATCGATATCGTCAAGCTCATCTGTAAGGAGCTGGGCAAGCCGGAAAGCCTGATCACCCATGTTACCGACCGCAAGGGCCACGACATGCGTTACGCCATCGACCCGACCAAGATCCACAACGAGCTGGGCTGGCTGCCGGAGACCAAATTCGCGGACGGCATCAAGAAGACCATCAAATGGTATCTGGAGAACCGTGAGTGGTGGGAGACCATCATCTCCGGCGAGTATCAGAATTATTACGAGAAAATGTACGGAAACCGCGAGGAAGTGTAAGCCTGCGAAACCGCCATTGAAAAACTGTGAAACAGAAAGAGGAAACAGCATGAAGGTTCTGGTAACAGGAGCAAAAGGCCAGCTTGGAACTGACCTGATGAATGAACTGGAAAAACGCGGCATCGAGGGCATCGGCGTAGATGTCCAGGAAATGGACATCACCGACGCGGAAGCCTGCCGCCGTGTCATTAAAAATTCCGGCGCAGACGCAGTCATCCACTGTGCCGCATATACTGCAGTAGACGCAGCTGAGGATAACGCAGACCTCTGCCGCCGCATCAACGGCGAGGGTACAAGAAATGTGGCTCAGGCCTGCAAAGAGGCCGATACGAAGCTTATGTACATCAGCACGGATTACGTATTCGACGGCCAGGGCACCCGCCCGTGGGAGCCGGACGACGAGCGCCATCCGTTAAATGTATACGGTCAGACCAAGTACGAGGGCGAGCTGGCTGTAGAAGAACTGTCCGACAAATACTTTATCGTGCGCATTGCCTGGGTATTCGGCGTGGCAGGAAAGAACTTCATCAAGACTATGCTGCGTCTCGGCAAAGAGCGCGGGGCAGTCAGCGTGGTAGATGACCAGATTGGATCCCCGACCTACACCTATGATCTGGCAAGACTTCTGGTCGACATGATCCAGACCGACAAGTACGGCCGCTATCACGCCACCAACGAGGGTCTGTGCAGCTGGTACGAGTTCGCCAAAGAGATTTTCCGCCAGGCAGGCATGGATGTGCCGGTTACTCCGGTCAGCAGCGACCAGTTTCCGGCAAAGGCAGCACGTCCGTCCAACAGCCGTCTGAGCAAAGAGAAACTCGGCGAGAACGGATTTGAGCGCCTTCCGGCATGGCAGGACGCGCTGGGCCGCTTCTTAAAAGAAATCGAATACTAATATACAAAAGGTTCCCGGCGGCGCAGGTGTGCCTGCCGGGAATTTCCGGTTTAAGCCAGAAAGAGGAGATTAAAATTATGGGAAAATATTTTGGAACCGACGGCTTCCGCGGCGAAGCAAACGTCAATTTAACGGTAGAGCATGCCTATAAGGTAGGCCGCTTCCTGGGCTGGTATTACGGACAGCGCGCGAAAAAGACCGCAGACAATCCGGAGGGACGCTGCCGCGTAGCCATCGGCAAAGATACCAGACGAAGCAGCTACATGTTTGAGTATTCCCTGGTAGCTGGCCTCACCGCTTCTGGCGCGGATGTTTATCTGCTTCATGTCACCACCACCCCGAGTGTATCCTATGTGGTGCGCACGGAGGAGTTCGACTGCGGCATCATGATCTCTGCCAGCCACAACCCATACTATGACAACGGCATCAAGGTCATCAACGGCAAGGGCGAGAAGCTGGAAGAGGACGTTATCGTAGAAATCGAGCGCTACTTAGACGGGGAGATGGAAGAGATTCCGTTTGCCTTAAAAGATGCCATCGGCCGCACCACCGACTACGCCGCAGGCAGAAACCGCTACATCGGTTATCTGATCTCCATTGCCACCCGTTCCTTCAAGGGCAAAAAAGTGGCTCTGGACTGCGCCAACGGCAGCGCTTCTGCTATTGCCAAGAACGTATTCGATGCTCTGGGCGCAGAGACCCATGTCATCAACAACCATCCGAACGGCTTAAACATCAACACCGACTGCGGCTCCACCCACATCCATGTACTCCAGGACTATGTGAAAGAGACTGGCTGTGACGTAGGCTTTGCTTATGACGGCGACGCAGACCGCTGCATCGCGGTAGATGAGAACGGCAGCGTGGTAGACGGTGATTTGATCCTCTACATCTGCGGTAAGTACATGAAGGAGACCGGCACGCTGCGGAACAATACTGTAGTCACCACCATCATGTCCAACTTCGGTCTTTACAAGGCATTTGACCGGGAAGGCATCTCCTACGAGAAGACCGCAGTTGGTGACAAATATGTGTACGAGAATATGTCCCAGTACGGCAACTGCCTGGGCGGCGAGCAGTCCGGCCACATCATCTTCAGCAAGCACGCCACCACCGGTGATGGCATCCTGACCTCCTTAAAGGTTATGGAAGTGATGCTGGAGAAGAAAGAGACCCTGGGCAAGCTGGCATCTGAGGTGGAGATCTTGCCGCAGGTACTGAAAAATGTCCGCGTCAAAGATAAAAAGGAAGCACAGGATGATCCGGCAGTCCAGGCAGAGGTGGCAAAGGTCACCGAGACTCTGGGCGCAGACGGCCGCATCCTGCTCCGTCAGTCCGGCACGGAGCCGGTGGTGCGCGTCATGGTAGAAGCACCGACCACCGAACAGTGCGAGAAGCTGGTAGACCAGGTGATCGAAGTTATGAAGGCACAGGGACACGTATTGTAAAGAAGAGGGAGCTACAAGAGAAGAACGCATGAAATTCATGAACAATGTTTGATGAATTTCATGCGTTTTTGTTTAAATCGATTTGAATCAAATTGATTTGAATAAAGTTTCGGCTGTAGATGGGTTCTTGTCACATCTGGAAAAATATGCTATTATATGGATTAACGTATCAAATTTTTCAGAAAAAGGAATGATGAAAGATGGGGCTGAATCAGTAGGATCAGTATTGTTCATTGTCCGCTTCTACGGCGTGATCGAGCGACTGCCCGTTATGGGCTGAGCACAGAATCTGCCGGAACTGCCAGAACAAACAGGCAGCAGCCGGAATACACCGTAATACGAAAATATCGCAGCATATAACAGGACAACGAACAAATTGGAGGAAATGAATTATGTTAAACATCGCTAAGTACAAAAGAAACCCGGTCGTACACTACCCGGAGCGCGAGTGGCCAGATAAGGAAATCGAGAAAGCGCCGATCTGGTGCAGCGTTGACTTACGTGACGGCAACCAGGCCCTGGTAGAGCCGATGGTAGTAGAAGAGAAGATCGAGTTCTTCAATATGTTAGTCAAGCTGGGCTTTAAGGAAATCGAGATCGGTTTCCCGGCAGCATCCCAGATTGAATATGACTTTTTAAGACAGCTGGTAGAGCGTCGTCTCATTCCGGATGATGTCCGCGTGCAGGTTCTGGTACAGTGCCGCGAGCATCTCATCAAGAGAACCTTCGAGGCAATCCAGGGTATCAAAAAGGTAGTGGTACATATCTACAATTCCACCTCTACCCTGCAGCGTGACGTAGTTTTCCATAAGAACATGGAAGAGATCAAGCAGATCGCTATCGAGGGCACTGAGCTGGTCAAAAAATATGCCAAGGATTATGACGGCGACTTAATGTTAGAGTACTCTCCGGAGAGCTTTACCGGCACCGAGCTTGAGTATGCACTGGAGGTCTGCACCGCTGTTCAGGATACCTGGGGCGAGGCAACTCCGGAGAAGCCGATCATCTTTAACCTGCCATCTACCGTGGAGATGAACACTCCGAACGTATACGCAGACCAGATCGAGTGGATGCACAAGCACTTCAAGAACCGTGAGAGCATCATCTTAAGCGTACATCCGCACAATGACCGCGGTACCGGCGTGGCAGCCACCGAGCTGGCACTCCTTGCAGGCGCAGATCGTGTCGAGGGAACCCTGTTCGGCAACGGTGAGCGTACCGGTAATGTAGATATCTTAAACATCGCCTACAATATGTTCTCCCAGGGCATCGACCCGAAGCTGGACATTGAGAACGTCCGTGAGATCGCGGAAGTATACGAGCGCTGCACCAAGATGACCATTGACCCGCGTCATCCGTACGCAGGAAAGCTGGTATTCACTGCATTCTCCGGCTCTCATCAGGATGCCATCAACAAAGGCTTACAGGCTCTCCATGAGAGAAACAGCCAGTACTGGGAGGTTCCGTACCTTCCGATCGATCCGTCCGACATCGGCAGACAGTACGAGCCGATCGTCCGCATCAACAGCCAGTCCGGCAAGGGCGGCGTAGCCTTCGTTATGGATACCTTCTACGGCTTCAAGCTGCCGAAGGGCATGCACAAAGAATTCGCGGATGTCATCCAGAAAATCTCCGAGCAGCAGGGTGAGGTTGCTCCGGAGCAGATCATGGAAGAGTTCCGCAAGAGCTACCTGGACAAGAAAGAGCCGATCCACTTCCGCAAGTGCCAGATCACCGATACCGAGTCTGCAGACGGCGAGTTTGCAACCCTTGCCAAGGTTACCTATACCGATCACGGCATGGAGAAAACCTTCGAGGGCGTCGGCAACGGCCCGATCGATGCGGTACAGCGCGGCCTGGAAGAAGCACTCGGCGTCCAGATCAAGGTTCTGGACTACAACGAGCACGCTCTGAACTCCGGTTCCAACGCACAGGCAGCATCCTACATCCACTTAATGGACAAGGACAGCGGCAAGGTGACCTACGGTGTCGGCGTAAGCTCCAACATCACCCGGTCTTCCATCCGCGGTATCTTCAGTGCCGTGAACAGACTGTTCTTCTCATAAAACTGAATTTTTGCAAATAAATATCCCGCATCCGATGAATCATCTCAGTCGGATGCGGGATATTTTGTGCTTACAATCTGTTTTGTTACATTGCCTACGGTCTTGGACCAGAGGTCAGTCCGGCCTTCAGCAGCCCATTGACGTAATTGGAACTGCTGCTGGAATTACTCTGGCTGTTGCCACTGGAAGGCGTGCTTCCATTGAAGCTTGGATTGCTTTTTCCGGTAGCCGGGCCGGTGGATACATATTCATTGTTACTGTTGTTATTACTGTTTGAGTTGAAGCTTCCGGGCGCAGTGCTGTTGCTGGTACTGGTACTGCCCGGAGTCGTGCCCGAGGAAGTGTTGTTTCCCGGAACAGTGCTGGAATTCGTATTGTTATTGTTGCTTACGTTTAGGGCATTCCCATTGCTGGTGGTGCAGGCACCATTCGCCGCAAAGGTATAGGAAACTCCGTCAATCTTCAACGTGGTGTTTGCCGCCATGCGCCCCTTGTCAGATGGGTTCAGGTAATAATAGGTTCCGTCAATCTGGACCCAGCCGGTAAGCTTGTGGCCGGAATTGTTGAAATAATAATAGGAATTCTCAATCTGCTTCCACCCGGTAGACATGCGGCCATTGGCCGGATCCATATAGTAGCTGTTGGTGCCGTCGCTGAGCCATCCGGTGAGCATCCTGCCGTCGGTGTGGAAATAATAGTAACCGCCATCCACCTGCTGCCATCCGGTTACCATCTTGCCGTCGCTGCCGAACATGTACCAGCTGTCCTTGATCTCCCGCGCGCTGTTTACCGTGCACTTGCCATCGTTCGGGTCGAAGTAATACCAGCCATTGTCCATATTCACCCAGCCGGTTGCCATGGCGCCGCTGTCCCCTAAGTAGTAGTAGACACCGTCAATGCTCACCCAGCCAGTGTGCATGGTGCCATCGGTCAGCATATAGTAATACTTGCCATTATCTTTCACCCAGCCGGTCGCCATCACGCCGTTGCCCTGGAAGTAGTACCACTTGTTGTTGATCTTCTCCCAGCCAACGGTCATCTTACCGGTGGATAAATTCAGATAGTAATAGCCGTTCTCTGTGTTGAGCCAGCTCTTGTGCAATTCCCCATTTGCGTCATAATAGTAATAAGTGCTGCCGTTCTGTTGCCAGCCGGTAGCGGCGTAGGCGGTCACGCCGGAAACCAGGGTCATGGCACCAATCAGCCCCGCCATGGCGGCTGCCGTAAATCGCTTTGTATATTTCATACCGTCCTCCTAATCTCATATATTCTGATTATAGCATGGAGCCAATGGAAAATGGTAACATTTTTCTTACAACAAACATACTTTCTTATAATATTTCTTCGCGTACCGATACATGATGAGTGTATACTCCCCAAACTCCTCTCCGAGAGATGCTTTGTACACCGCCCACAGCGCCCACAAGAATCCGCCCAGGGCAATGTAAGAGTAAATGACCTTGCGTTCCAGCAATTCCGGCTCTCTTCCAAAGTAGATCTGCATCAGTTTTTCCACGGCGTCCTCGTCATAATAGGAATAGATGGCACACATGCTGATGTCAATGAGGGGATCGCACATGCCGGAATACTCCCAGTCAATGAGTCGCACAGAGCCATCCGGCAGGAACAGGAAATTATCTGCCACGCTGTCAATGTGGGAGAGGACCTTCGGTCGCTGCAGGGCATCTAACTGGTCCAACAGCTCATTCATGTGGCTGCGCACCTCAGTGTAATCCTCAAACAACGTGCCGCCATGGGCCGCGCAGAGTCCCTCGTAAAAAGCAATCCGCTCCCGCATATTAAATTCATGGTCCGCGGTCAGTTCTGATTCATGGAGCTTATGCAGAACCTCCATGCACCGGCTCACATCCTCCCAGCTGTCCGCCCGGGAATTACGTGCTCCCTCATAATATTCCGCAATCTTGTAGCCAGTCTCCCCGTTCATATAGATGATATGCTCGGAAATGTTTAACGGCTGGATGACGCGGTACACATCTGCCTCTTCCTTCCGGTTGATCAGCAGCTCCGTACCCGGTCCCGGAATGCGGCAGATATAATGCCGTCCCTGAAGCTGAAACAGGAAAGACTTGTTGGTCATGCCGGATTTTAAGCAGCGGATGTCATGAATCTCAGACTCTGGAAGCTCGAAAACCCGGGAAACCAGCTCCAGTGCCGTGTTGTCCGAATGATTCTGGTATCGCGGATCGAACCGCCGCAGCTCCTCCAGATTCTCAAATTCGTAGATCTGATTTTCCGGCTGCCGGTTGATATCCATCTCCAGTTCATCTAAATGCTCCACCAGCACATTCTCCCAGTAAAACTGCTCCGTGCCCGGGGTGTGGTAATACCGCTCTAGAAGCGGCAGGAATTTCTCGGAAAAAGTTCTGGAAAAGAACACTGGGCCATACATCACCCAGGAATCATGCCCGCCCACTTCCACATGGGTGATACGTCCTTTCTTATTATAGGAAAGACACCATTCAGAAGTATCTCCTTCCATATAAGAAGAAGCATACCAGGCACCGCACTCGTAGGCGTGGAACATATTGTTCCGCAGCCAGTTGTCGGAAGAAAGAATGTACATATTCTTACCCGCCAGTACCTGTCGGGCCCGATAGATGGTAGTCAGGGTATTCTTGGTGGCATACTCCGGGTTATAAAGCAGCTTCACCTGATACTTGTCGATCAGGTACTCAAACTTTTCCTTTAAATACCCCACGGCAATGGTAATGTCGGTAATTCCGATTTCATGCAGCTGTTTAATCTGCCGCTCAATCATCCGCTCGCCAAATACCTTCAAAAGCCCCTTTGGAGTTTCAAAGGTCAGCGGCACAAACCGGGACCCAAATCCCGCAGCAATGATCAGCGCGCCGTCCACCCGAAACTGCTCCAGAAACGCGTCCCCGGCACCGGTCAGCTCATAGGTACCAGCCACACTTTTGCCCTGTGCAATGAGCCGCTGCTGCATAGCCTCCTTAATTAAGGTATTCACCGTTCCCACGGAAAACCCTGTTTTCTGCGCCAGATCCCGCTGGGTACTGCGGGGATCTTCCTTAATATAACGACAAATCAAACCAATCCGATCCATAAAAACCTCCATGACTGTTTACAGAACATCCTCTGTAAAGATAAAACTGTTCAAAAACAACTAAAATCTAAAAGATATGAACAATATAGCACAAACCGGCACACAGGTACAGCCTTCAAATAAGATTGTATTAATATTAATACATATTTCACAAAAACTATAACTTCCGTAAGATTTTCGTAAGAAAACGCTTAGGGTTTTGTTATAGCATTTCCCAAAAAACTATACTATACTGTCATTGTGATGGAGAGATGGAAACTTCCAGAAGCAATTACATAGAATTGCATTTATTCTTAAACATGGAAAAAATGTAAAAAACTATTGATAATTTGCCTTATAGGAAGTATAATCGTCTCGTAATGCAATTTAGGAATTTCGT
>ERZ838118.4308-NODE-4308-length-12466-cov-5.367174_pt1 | contig 12466 bp, 7 predicted proteins | sample MGYA00519863_ERZ838118 | MGnify/ENA primary metagenome ERZ838118 (study PRJEB31850, sample SAMEA3708827) | human gut metagenome | biome: human gut; feature: human-associated habitat; material: faeces | place: China | collected 2014 ...
AAATGTATTATGCACAAGCCATGAACCATAAATTGTATAAAGAAAACAATCCGCAGGCCAATGAATGGGCAGACAAGGTAGAACAGACCTTTGCACGGGACAAAGCTTTGAGTGACGATTATAACAACGTTATGTCCGGCGGTAAATGGAAGAATATGATGATTCAGAAACATATCGGTTATACATCGTGGAATGATAACTTCCCCGCTGATACACTGCCCAAAATCTACCGCATCGAGAATCCGGAAAAAGCAGTCGGCGGATACGTCTTCACCGGGCAAGACGGATATATAGCCATAGAAGCCGAACATTATTACAGCGCTAAAGCAGCACCAGGCACGGAATGGACAGTGATCCCCTATATGGGACGTACCCTTAGTGGCATGGCTCTGATGCCTTACACACAACCGACTGACGGAGCTTCCATCTCCTACAAGATAAAATTGCCTAAAGGCATCGACAAGGTGACTGTCCATGTGATAGTAAAATCAACTCTTGCTTTCCATGATCGCAAAGGACATGAGTACAGTATCGGATTTGAAGGAGGAAAGGATCAGACAATCAATTTCAATCATAACTTAAACGAGCTTCCTGAAAATGTATACAGCATATACTATCCGACAGTTGCACGACGCATCGTTGAGAAAAAAGCGAAACTGAATGTACCGAACACATCAGACGGTATGCAGACAATCACTTTCAAACCTCTTGATCCGGGTATCGTGCTTGAAAAGCTAGTCGTAGACTACGGAGGCTACAAGAAATCTTATCTGTTTATGAACGAATCGAAAAGCAAAAGAGAAAGTAAATAAAAAAAGATCAATCCAATCAATGCAGGAATGAGTTAATAACTACATCACTGATTGTATTTACATACATATTTTAACCTGAGTTCGATATAAGAATTATAATATTCTTAAGTGCTTATTTTTTATTTATTAGTCTTGAACACTGTCTTCCCCTCTATTCCGCGCTTCTTTAACCATTTTCTGATACTCTTCAGGGAGTGATTCCATGGTTAATAATAAGCCATCCACTTCAACAAGGTTGTTAAATGGATTCTGACTACTCATATGTGATGTTGAAAAGTTCTTATCAAAATAAGGAGAAAGACTTAGTAAGTCTCTCACTTCTCTTGCTTTAGCGCTGACAGTGGATTTTTTTGTTCCAAAGAAATCATGGATATCCTTTGAATGAATATATGGCTCAAATGATTTATCAAACAGGAAATTCATACTTCCTATTGTATAAATGATGGTGGCTGCCCAGATTTCCAACTTACCACGTTTAAACGGACAGTTTCTTTTCCTACCTAATTTCTGGATCATTTTTATACAAAGTTGGCTGTATTCATCATTTAGCTTCTGATTACAGAAAGAAGACACCAAGCAGATTAATTCTTCTTCTTTCTTTTTCAATTCTTGTTTCTTATCCATAAAAAGCAGTTTGAAATTGATTATATAGATTCTTTTTCATGAGTATTAGTTTATTATGTTTTGCAAATTTAGGAAAAAGCCTGAATCCTTGACAATCTTATACCTACATTTTTATATCCAACCTAATACAACAAAGGTATGGTACCACAAAGCCAAAAGCAAAGATAGCTGATACAGGAATCTGATTTTTTGTAACCTCCAACCGCTACTTTGTTTCATTTATACTATTCATTTGTTACATCACCCTTTTATATGTATCGGATGTAACATACACAATAGAATCGGTAACACCGATAAAATCAGAGGCAACTTCCGACTACAAATCGGTAACAAAGATCACCTTTCACTAAAAGACAATAAACTATCTTTGCTACATACATATTTTCATTATAAATCAAAGAAAAAGAATAATATGAAGAAACTATTTTTATTCCTGTTTATATGTTCTGTCTCATTGATCATTCATGCACAGGAAAGCAAAAGAATTCCACTCAATCAGCTTAGTTTCACAAAATCCGTATTTGATGAAACACAAAGCAAAGTGACCTTTAAAGGTGGAAAATGGAATAGTTTTATTCAGCTGCCTGCTTCTATTAGTCAGGAACTACCCAAATACAAATACATGGTTATAGATATACCTCAAAGTACAGTAATGATACGTATTAAATTCCAAGACAAGAACGGTCTGTATAAGGAGTTTTACCAACCAGCCGTAAAGTCTGAAATAAATCGGGAGATGAATTTATCTTTAATTCCTTTCATCAATGATGTGAAAGATATTAGAATAGAAGCTGCTCAAAGTGTGGACGAGACGGGGAATTATCATACTTTACATATAAAATCCATCTATCTAATTAATTAATAAAAAGTTTCAGGGGTCATGAGAAACATTGTACGACTATTATTGATGAATATTTCCATTTTATGTCCTCTGGCAGTGTAGACGTCATTGAGATGTATTTAACTGGAACAAAGTAAAATAAATAATAAAGACATGAAAAACTTACAGAAAGTAATGGCTATAAGCCTGTTTCCCTTATTGATGAGCCATGTTTGCCAAGCGCAAAACCCTATTGTACAAACATGGTTCACACCAGACCCGGCACCTATGGTGCATAACGACACTGTTTATCTCTTCACCGATCATGATGAAGACGATGCACTATATTTCAAAATGAAAGATTGGCAATTGTATTCCACTACCGACATGGTAAACTGGACCTACCGTGGAACTCCTATTTCCACAGAAACGTTTCAGTGGGCCATGCAGGGAGATAACGCTTGGGCTTCTCAAGCCATCGAACGGGATGGAAAATGGTACTGGTATATCTGTGCCAATGACACCATAAAAAAGCTGCACGGCATAGGTGTGGCTGTAGCCGACAGACCGGAGGGGCCTTACTCCGATCCTTTGAAAAAGCCCCTTGTCCCCGGTGCTTTCGGTTATATCGATCCCTCTGTATTCATTGATGATGACGGACAAGCCTATCTTTTCTGGGGAAATAACGGATTGTGGTATGCCAAACTAAATAAAGACATGATATCGTTAGGCAGCGAAGTCATTCCCGTTAAAGAACTGAATGATTCCATCGCTTTTGGTCCATTGGTTATGAAGCGAGACTATCAGCTCAATAAACGTGTGCTGAAAACAAATTATGAAGAGGGGCCATGGGTGTTCAAACGCAACGGGCTTTATTACATGGTATATGCCGCCGGTGGTGTTCCGGAACACATGGCTTATTCCACTGCTAAAAGTATTCATGGTCCATGGAAATATCAGGGACGTATCATGAATGAAGCAGCAAACAGCTTCACCATTCATGGAGGCTCTATCGAATATCATAACCGTCATTTTATGTTCTATCACAATGGGGCATTACCCAATGGAGGCGGTTTCCGTCGTTCAACCTGCATAGAAGAATTCAAGTTTGGTGAAGACGGAAAGATTCCTTTTATCCCTTTCACCAAAGAGGGTGTCCGTACGCCTGTTCGTAACCTGAATCCCTATCAGCGGGTAGAAGCAGAAACAATGGCTTTCAGCTATGGATTGAAAACTGACCGCAGGGCCGGTTCACAACATTATATTACCTCCATTCATAATGGTGACTGGCTGAAAGTTCGTTCCGTCGATTTCGGAGAAAAAGGGGCGACAAACTTCTCTGCCTGCGTAGCCGGTTTGATGCAGGGAGGCAGCATAGAACTACGCATTGATGCAGTGGGAGGTTCCGTTATCGGTACATTGGAAGTTTCACCGACAGGCGGAGCGGAACAATGGAAAGTACAGACAACCCAAGTGAATGCCGTCAAAGGGGTACACGATTTGTATTTACTATTCAAAGGCGGTGATGAAGAGCTTTTTAACGTAGATTACTGGACATTTAATCACTAATAAATATGAGCAGAATAATATTATTAACAGGTATTTTGTGGCTGTTCAGTCAGTCTATCCATGCAGAACAGAGTCAAATTACAAGTCCCGACGGGAAACTGTCAGTTCACATAACCGATGAAAATGGTGTACCATCCTACAGCGTTTCTTATAATCATATACCATTTATCTTGGCTTCCCCGCTAGGATTGGATACAAACATCGGTAATTTTACCAGGGAAATGAAGTTGTCTACCACCAGTCCGATCCAACTGTTGAATGAAGAATACAATTTACCAACGATCAAACAAAGTAACGTACATTATCAGGCAAATAGAGGAGTATTTACTTTCTCTCAAAATGGAAAAGTAATATATGACGTGGTCTTTCAGGTGAGCAACCGGGATGTCGCATTCAAATATAACATGTATCCGCAAAAGGAAACTCTCTGCTGTGTGATTAATGAAGAAATGACTGGATTCGTACTTCCTTCCGGAAGTACAACTTTCCTATGTCCGCAAAGCAAACCAATGAGTGGATTCACTCGTACGTCACCCAGTTATGAAACCCCTTACACAACAGTAGATGATGCTGTAGGAAAAAACGGATGGGGCAATGGATATACTTTCCCATGCTTATTTCGTAACAATGATAAAGGTTGGATACTGATATCCGAAACCGGAGTTAGCAGTGCATATTGTGGTAGCCGCCTGATAGGAAAACTGGACGGCATGTATCAAATCGGATTCCCACAAGCTGGCGAATATAACGGTAACGGTACCACCAATCCCGGAATCATGCTGCCCGGAGAAACTCCCTGGCGTACCATAACCATAGGTGAAACATTAGCTCCTATCGTTGAAACAACAGTAGCTTTCGATGTTGTTAAACCACTTTATAAGGCTTCGCAGGAATATAAATACGGAAAAGGTTCATGGAGTTGGATTATCGGGATGGACAATAGTATTACATACGAAGAGCAACTTCGCTATATCGATTTCTCCGCGAACATGGGGTATCAGTCTGTATTAGTGGACAATTGGTGGGACAAGCGAATAGGGCGGAAGGGTATTGAGAAATTGGCCGAATATGCAAAAAGCAAAGGAATTGCCCTTTACTTATGGTATCATTCCAATGGCTATTGGAATGATGCGCCTCAAAGTCCGAGAGGTATCATGAATACTACTATCAATCGTCGTAAGGAGATGAAATGGATGCAAAGCATCGGAATTCGTGGGATAAAGGTCGACTCCATAGGAAGCGATAAACAAGTGTCCATGCAGCTTTACGAAGATATTTTAGCAGATGCCAACGACTATGGATTATTAGTTATATTCCACGGATGTACGCTACCACGTGGTTGGGAGCGTATGTATCCCAATTTTGCTTCAAGTGAAGCTGTATTAGCTAGTGAAAATATGCATTTTTCACAAGGCAGTTGTGATGCTGAAGCATTCAATGCCTGTTTGCATCCGTTTATACGCAACACGGTCGGTAGCATGGACTTCGGTGGCAGCACATTGAATAAATATTATAACGCAAGGAATGATTCAACTACAAGAACCAGCCGCCGTATCACCTCGGATGTATTTGCACTCGCTACGTCTGTCCTCTTTCAAAGCCCTGTACAACATTTCGCACTTACTCCCAACAATTTGACGGATGCTCCTGAATGGGCTATCAATTTCATGAAAGAGGTTCCGAGCACCTGGGACGAAGTACGTTTTTTGGATGGATATCCGGGAAAATATATCATATTGGCCAGACGACATCAAAATAAATGGTATATTGCAGGCATTAATGCTTCATCCGAAGAGATCAAAGTCAAACTTCATTTACCGATGATTTCTGCGGGAGAAACAATAAGCGTTTATACTGATAATGCCAGGCTGGTAGGCAAAACTTCAACGGAGAAACTGAATAAACATCAACAATTACAAGTTTCAATACCTTGCAATGGCGGCATCGTAATCGTAAATTAATCTATATTATTTTAAGAAATATCTTATGATGAACAGAAACACACTCATCTTTTTGCTTCTATTAATAAGCAACGTTAGTTTCGGGCAGGACCTGAAACTTTGGTACAGTCAACCTGCCCGTAACTGGTCGGAAGCACTTCCTGTCGGTAATTCCCGTCTTGGTGCCATGGTATATGGCGGAACCGAACGTGAAGAACTTCAACTTAATGAAGAAACATTCTGGGCTGGCGGACCTTATAGTAACAACAATCCAAATGCAAAGTATGTATTACCTGTCGTACGTAATCTTATATTCGACGGTAAGAACAGGGAAGCACAAAGTCTGGTAGATGCCAACTTCCTGACCAAGCAGCATGGAATGAGTTATTTGACGCTGGGAAACTTGTATATAGATTTCCCCGGACATAAAGATGCGTCTGATTTCTATCGGGACTTGAATCTCGAGAATGCGACTACTACCACCCGGTATAAAGTAAACGGTGTGACTTATACTCGTACCACTTTTGCTTCATTCACAGACAATGTCATCATCGTACATATTCAAGCAGATAAAACACAGGCACTGAATTTCAATGTGACCTATAATTGTCCGCTTGAGTATAACGTAAATGCTCAAGATGATAAACTCATCATTACTTGTCAAGGAAAAGAACAGGAGGGCATCAAAGCTGCTATCCAAGCGGAATGTGTAGTTCAGGTGAAAACTAACGGAGCAATCAGTCCAGCCGGAAAAGTTCTTCAGGTAGAAAAAGCTACAGAGGCTACCCTCTACATTGCTGCAGCTACTAATTACGTAAATTATCAGAATGTCAGCGCCAATGCATCCGAACGGGCAAATAAATTCCTGGAAAAAGCGATTCAAACGCCTTACAACAAGGCTTTAAAGGATCACATTGCTTTCTATAAGAAGCAATTCGACCGTGTCCGCTTGAATCTTCCTTCAAGTGAAGCATCCAAAGCAGAAACTCCCCGACGCATCGAGAATTTCAATAAAGGGGAAGATATGGCAATGGCGGCTCTTTTATTCCAGTTCGGACGTTACCTGCTGATTTCTTCCTCACAACCGGGAGGGCAACCCGCCAATCTGCAGGGGATATGGAACAACAGTACACATGCTCCCTGGGACAGCAAATATACCATCAATATTAATACGGAGATGAATTACTGGCCGGCAGAAGTTGCTAATCTAAGTGAGACACACAGTCCGCTATTCTCTATGTTGAAAGACTTGTCTGTCACGGGAGCAGAAACAGCACAGAGTATGTATAATTGTCGTGGATGGGTGGCTCACCATAACACTGACTTATGGAGAATCTGTGGCGTTGTAGACTTTGCTGCGGCAGGAATGTGGCCCAGTGGCGGTGCCTGGTTAGCCCAACATATCTGGCAACATTATCTTTTCACGGGAGATAAGGAATTTCTGAAAGAATATTACCCGATACTGAAAGGAACGGCACAGTTCTATATGGATTTTCTGGTAGAACATCCTGATTATAAATGGTTGGTAGTGGCTCCTTCCGTATCACCGGAACATGGACCGATTACTGCCGGTTGCACCATGGACAATCAGATAGCTTTTGATGCTTTGCATAATACATTATTAGCATCCCGGATCACTGGTGAAACCTCCTCTTTTCAGGATTCACTCCAACAAATATTGGATAAACTGCCTCCTATGCAAATAGGAAAGCATCATCAACTACAGGAGTGGCTCGAAGATGTAGACAATCCCAAAGATGAGCATCGCCATATTTCTCATTTATATGGGTTATATCCGAGTAATCAGATTTCTCCTTATGCCAATCCTGAATTATTCCAAGCTGCACGGAACACATTGCTGCAACGCGGGGATAAGGCAACCGGCTGGAGTATTGGTTGGAAAGTCAATTTCTGGGCACGTATGCAGGATGGAAATCATGCCTTTCAGATCATCAAAAACATGATTCAGTTATTGCCCAGTGATAATCTAGCCAAAGAATGTCCGGAGGGGCGTACTTATCCGAATATGTTTGACGCTCATCCGCCTTTCCAGATTGATGGCAACTTTGGATATACTGCCGGAGTAGCGGAAATGTTACTTCAAAGTCACGATGGCGCTGTGCACTTATTGCCTGCATTGCCCGATGCATGGAAAGAAGGAAATGTGAAAGGATTAGTGGCACGTGGTAATTTCGAAGTGAATATGGATTGGAAAAATAACCAGTTAAACAAAGCTGTAATTCACTCAAAGATAGGAGGCACGCTTCGCATCCGGTCTTATGTTCCATTGAAAGGGAAAGGGTTGAAAGAAGCGAATGGAGAATGCCCGAATTCATTATTTGCCACAACTTCTGTGAAAAAGCCTTTGGTTAGTAAAGAGATAACTCCGCAATCGCCGGAATTGAGAAAGGTTTATGAATACGACATTGCAACACAGGCTGGAAAAGTTTATGTTATAACTGCAATATAAAAATATAGATAAGTACAGGCTATGAGTAAATTTCATAACGTCAACTTCAATTAGATATAAATAGATAGAACTTATATGACAAAAATAAAGTATTTAACAATAATTGTTTGTTTGTCGAATCTAATGAGTCTAGTTGCACAAACTAGAATGGAATCCTCATTGAAAGAAAATGATGGAAGTCAATTATGGCTACCCACTATAAACGTTTCAAAAATGAAAGAAAAGACTCCCCAAATAAGCTATCAGGGCAAGCTATCAAAGACAATTAGTATTGCAATATTCGAATTGCAGAATGCATGGAGAGGACAACCAATTATCTTAGAGAAAACACGAGGAAAAAAAACAGATGGTTTTACTATCTCATCTTCAGAAAGACAAATACAGATTGTTTCAACAACAGATGTAGGATTACTTTATGGAACCTATCACTTATTACGTATACAAAACACTGGAATAGTAGACAAAAACTGTTCTATAACTGAGACTCCATTTTATGAACTGCGTATCCTTAATCATTGGGACAATCTAGACGGTACAATAGAACGTGGGTATGCAGGTAAATCCCTGTGGAATTGGAGCGATTTACCAGATACGCTCTCACCTCATTATAAAGAGTATGCACGTGCTAATGCTTCCATCGGTATCAACGGCACAGTTTTAAACAACGTAAATGCTTCCCCAGAAATACTCTCTGACAACTATTTGAAGAAAGTAAAAGCATTAGCAAACATATTTCGTCCCTATGGTATTCGTGTGTATTTATCTGTTAATTTTGCATCACCAATAAAACTTAGCGGATTGCATACGGCAGATCCATTAAATAAAGAAGTTATTCAGTGGTGGAAAAAAAAAGTTGATCAAATCTATGATCTTATACCTGATTTTGGTGGTTTCTTAGTCAAGGCCAATTCTGAAGGGCAACCTGGACCTTGTGATTATGGACGAACACATGCAGAAGGAGCTAATATGTTGGCTAAAATCTTGCAACCTTATCATGGTATTGTAATGTGGCGTGCTTTTGTATATCATGCAACAAATGATGACCGCGCTAAACAAGCGTATCTAGAATTTCAGCCGCTTGACGGACAATTTCACAAAAATGTTTTAGTCCAAATTAAAAATGGACCCATTGACTTCCAACCTCGTGAACCATATAATCCACTGTTTTCAGCTATGCCTAACTCTCAATTAATGGTAGAGTTTCAAATAACACAAGAATATCTAGGATTTTCTAACCATTTAGTCTATTTAGCACCCCTATGGAAAGAGTTCTTTGCTTCTGTTCCCTTCCATACAGTAAAAGCAATAGCAGGAGTAGCCAATATTGGGAGTGATAAAAACTGGTGTGGCCACCATTTTGCACAAGCTAACTGGTATGCTTTTGGACGTATAACATGGAATCCTTCCCTCTCGCCAGAAAAGATTGCGGATGAATGGCTCAAACAAACTTTCACAAATGAGCTCCAATTTGTAACTTCTGTCAAGAATATAATGATGCAGAGTCATGAAGCAGCTGTCAATTACATGATGCCTTTAGGGCTTCACCATATTTTTGCAGGAGAGCACCATTACGGACCAGAGCCTTGGTATAATATGTTGAATGTCCGTCAAGACTGGTTACCCGTTTATTATCACAAAGCTGACAGTGCCGGAATTGGATTCAACCGAAGTAGTACAGGATCAAATGCCACAGCTCACTATCCAGATTCATTATGTCAGCTTTATGGAAATATAAAAACTTGCCCAGAAAAATATCTTTTATGGTTTCATCATGTTCCATGGACATACCGAATGAAAAATAATCGAACTCTTTGGGATGAATTATGTAATTCATATGACAAGGGGGTACAAAAAGTGCGTTTTTTTCAACAAGTTTGGGATAAAATGGAACCTCATGTAGATACAAGAAGATTCAAAGATGTACAAACAAAACTAAAGATACAGTCTCGAGATGCAGTATGGTGGAAAGACGCTTGTTTACTTTATTTTCAAACTTTTTCCCGATTACCTATTCCTTATGAGTTAGAACGCCCAATCCATACATTGGAAGATATGATGAATTTCAAGTTAAAAATCTCAAACTATGAATGCCCTACCGCTGGATTTAGCAAATAAAATCACCGTAGCATTTTTTAATAACCAGTTAAAATATGAAAAATAAAATTATCTCATTTTTATTTATTGCTTTCATTTCCTTTCTCCATTCTGAAGCGAAAGTAAAACTAGCAACTGTTTTATCGGATGGAATGGTATTGCAACGAGACAAACCAATAAAAATATGGGGTACGGCTGACGCCGGTGAAAGGATAATCATAGAGTTTCGAAAAAAACAATATGAAACGACTGCTTCTCTAAATGGAAAATGGCAAACAGAGTTAATAGCGACAAAAGCTGGTGGCCCTTTTGAGATGAAAGTAAACAATCTCCTAATAAAAGATATATTTGTTGGAGACGTTTGGCTATGCTCCGGACAATCCAATATGGAATTGACGGCAGCCAGAGTAATGGATCGCTTCGGTGATGAAATATGCACAGATGAGAACGAGATGATCCGATATGTGAAAACCCCTTATGGGAACAACGTTAATAAACCACAAGATGATATATCCCCAATGCACTGGGTATCGTTGAATCGTAAAACCGCTCCTTCTTTTTCTGCTCTTGCCTATTTCTTTGCCAAAGAGATGTGGGAAGAAACGAAGGTTCCGATCGGTATCATAAATTCCAGCTGGGGAGGCAGTTCTATCGAAGCCTGGATGAGTGAAGATGCCTTACAAAACTTCTCTGAACAACTACGAGAACGAGACATCTATAAATCAGATGAATATCGTAAACTGTGTAACCAAGCGAGCAGTTTAATATCCAAATTTTGGAGCGAGAGTCTATATCAAGGAGACAAAGGATTAAACGACTCTATTCGCTGGTACAGTCCGGAATACGTTGATTCCAATTGGCAAGAAGTCAATGTATTTTCTACTTCTTTGGGAACAATAAACAACCATCCGATCAGAGGTTCCCACTGGTTCAGACAAGAAGTTATGTTAACATCAGAGCAAGCGGTCCAACCAGCCGTTCTACGATTAGGATGCCTGATAGACGCTGATTCCGTTTATGTCAATGGAATATTTGTTGGGACTACTGCTTATCAATATCCACCACGTATCTACCCAATTCCTTCTTCTGTACTGAAAGTAGGAAAGAACCAGATTACCATACGCCTGATAAGTTCCGAACGTCCTGCTTTTATCAACGATAAGCCGTATTGCCTTGCTTGGAAAAATGACACTATTCATTTGTCCGCAATATGGAAATATAGGACAGGATGCGAAATGCCACCGAAAGCCCCTAGTATCTCTTTCCAAAATGTGCCAACGGGTATGTATAATTCGATGATCAATCCATTACGAAAACTTTCCTTTAAAGGAGTTTTATGGTATCAGGGAGAATCAAACACAGGCCGTCCCGACAAATATGAAGCCTTGTTGACTTCCATGATAAAAGACTGGCGTGATAAACTGGAGAATAAGGATCTACCTTTTTTCATTGTACAATTGGCTAATTTTATGCAAACACATTCGCAGCCAATAAATAGCAATTGGGCAGCTTTGAGAGAAGCACAGAGGAAAGTAACATTAAAAGTCCCCAATACAGCCCTAGCAGTAGCCATAGACTTAGGAGAGTGGAATGATATCCATCCTTTGAACAAAAAAGATCTAGCAAAACGTATAGCGCTACTAGCCAAGAAAATGGTATACGGTCACAAAAACATTGTTTACAATGGACCAATCTGCTCATCTATGTCTGTGGAAGGTACAAAAGTAATCTTATCTTTCAAAACTGGCACGAATGACCTGTTGCAGGTATCTGAGTTGAAAGGATTTGCCATAGCAGGTGACAACGGACATTTTTACTGGGCGAAAGCCCAAATAATAGATGGAAATAAAGTGTTAGTATGGAGTGACAAGGTCCCTCGACCAATCAAAGTTCGGTATGCTTGGGATGACAATCCAAAAGATGCCAATCTAAAAAATAAATTGGGACTTCCAGCCTCCCCATTTGAAATGGAAAAACAGACAAGAACACTCCCATAATCAAATTTATTAATAATATGATTTACAACTCCTAAATAAAAGCAGATGTTTTCGGAAAATTTATTTCCATACTATTGGAGGAATCGAACTTTTTTTCCAGATCTTTACACCGTAAAAAAAATGACAGGGATAAAGATTGA
>ERZ838118.4309-NODE-4309-length-12463-cov-4.113314_pt1 | contig 12463 bp, 10 predicted proteins | sample MGYA00519863_ERZ838118 | MGnify/ENA primary metagenome ERZ838118 (study PRJEB31850, sample SAMEA3708827) | human gut metagenome | biome: human gut; feature: human-associated habitat; material: faeces | place: China | collected 2014 ...
CCGACGCTGTCGCCGTCTTCATGAACCAGAAATTGCACTGACATGATTGCCTCCTAAGGTTTGGTTCAAATGCGATTCTTCTGTATTATGTCTTATACAAGACTGTCAAGTAAACAACTGATCCTTTCCGGACGAACGTTTTAATATAGATAAAACTATATCTTCTAAAACGTTTCAGGCCAAGGGTTAAGAACGGGTTATGAATGTTTCACGGAAACAGGCAACGCACACGGCAGGCTAAAGGAACATCCCCTCAGGTACCGGAACGTTGAGCAGCAGCGTAAAGCCCGCCCATACCAGCAAGCCGAAGCCAATCGCAAATGCGATCGCCGTTCGCGCAAGACGCGGCAGGCCGCGGCTGTGATCGCCGAGGATGAGCGTGGAGCCAGCGATGAACCCCATCGTGGTGACGAGGAAGCCGAACACCGGGATAAGCACGGCGTAGCACAAAGAGGTCGCGCAGATGATGCCGATCTTGCACCACGCCACAGCCTCACCGCCTTCGGGTTCGGCGGCCTCACGGGAGCGGCGCCACAACCCCTTGCCGACGAAATACGCTCCGCCCGCGCCGATCAGCTTAGTCAGCACTTCGGGAAAGACACGGCTGACCCCTTCCAGACCTTCGTACTGGACAAGGAAGGCGGCGGCGATGGCGAGGAAACCAATCCCCGCGAACAGATCCGTCTTCCAGCCGGGACGGGGGCCTTCAGGAAGCAGAGCGGCGTGCTTGCGGTTACGCAGCTTGAGCAGAAACGGCGTCAGCAACGACAAGAGCAGCGCGGCAATGAGCACCTTATTGATCGAGCCTTCGAACATGACGGACATCAGGCCGCCGTCCACCGAACGGGACAAGTCCACGCTCTTTCCAAGGTTCTCCTCGATCATCGGCCCAAGGATGACGCCAAGAGCCATCGCACCGGTGTCCATGCCCACCTTGCCGCCAAAGAACCCGACGAGCCCGAAGGCGAGCACTACCCATATGTCCACCAGGCTGTTGCTGATGGCGTAGGCCCCGATGAAGGCCAACACCACGATGCCGATGGCGACCAGCGTAAGCCGGATGCTCAGAAGGCGCGCCATACATTGGCACAGCACGAAGCCGACGGGGATCATCAGCAGGTTCACCGCGAACTGGGACATGATGAACGTATAGGCCAGATCGCCGGATGCGGTGAATATCTTGAATCCCGGTTGGATGCCGTGCGCCATGAGCGCCCCGAGGATGACCGCCGCCACCGCGCTGCCGGGGATACCGAGGGTCAGCATGGGGATGAGAGAGCCGCTGATGACCGCATTGTTCGCGCTTTCGGAGGCGGCGACCCCCTCAAGGCTCCCCTTGCCATAGCGGGAAGGGTCCTTGTCCCACCGCTTGGACTCGTTGTAGGAGATGATCGAAGCGATCTCGCCTCCCGCGCCGGGAAGCATCCCGATCCACGTCCCGAGCACGGAGGACCGGACGAGGATCGTCTTGCAATGGGCGGCAAGATACCGGAACACCTTGCCGAAGGCCCCCTTGTGAGGGTGGTACTCCGCGATGAAGCTCTTGTCCGTACCGATGAGGTACAGCACTTGCGAGAATGAGAACAGCCCGATCATGCAGGGTATCACGGACACGCCCTGCAAGAGGTCATAGGTCCCGAAGGTGAAGCGCGGCGCGCCGGTGTTGGGGTCGAGCCCGATGGTGGAAACCAAGATGCCCACCGCGCCGGAAACGATGCCTTTGCCCATGTTGTCCGGGGTCATCACCGCGATGGTGGAGAGCCCGAAGAGACACAGCCAAAAACTTTCCGGCCCGCCGAACTGGAGCGCGAACCGCGCCAGCGAGCCGCCAAGGCAGAGCAGGAACAGCGTGCCCACAATGCCCCCGAAGGCCGAGGACAGAAGCGACGTGTACAGCCCGAGATCTGCCCTCCCCTTCTGGCACAGCGGCCAGCCGTCGAACGTGGTCGCCACGGAGGAAGGCGTGCCCGGCGTGCAGATGAGAATGGCCGAGTTCGCGCCGCCATAGATGGCCCCAGCGTATATCGCGCCGAGCATGATCAGGCCGCTGGTCGGGTTCATGGCGAACGTGGCCGGGACCATGAGCGCCACCCCCATGGTGGCGGAGAGCCCCGGAAGCGCCCCAATGATGATCCCGCCTGTGAGGCCCGCGAGCATCAGGATGATGTTCAGCGGCTCGAACAGGTGGAGAGTGGCCGGCAAAATGAATTCTGTCATGCGAAACGTCCTTTCGAAGCGGTGCAGCGCTCCGCTCCCATAACGGGAGCGGAAACACTATTTCTTGAGCAATCCGGCTGCGGAAAGGGCCTCTTGAGCATGAGCCTGCTGCCCGGCGATGTAGACCGCAAAAGCTTCGCCGTCCATGTATTCGGCGGGCTGCCCGGCCTTCTTCATATCGGCCAGATACTCAGGATCTTCGCAAATCTTCTTGAAGAGCACCCGCAAAGCGTCGAGCTCGGCGGGCTTGATGCCCTTGGGCGCGGCAAAACAGCGGCGGATGTCGGACACCATGTCGATGCCCGCTTCGCGCAGCGTCGGGACGTCGGGCAGGAAGTCATTGCGCTTTTCGGCGGCGACATTAAGCACCCGGAACTCGTCGATGGAACGCATCACATCGTTGATGTTTCCGAAAATCATGTCGATTTCCCCGCCGAGCAGCGCCGCGTTCTGGTCTGCGGCACCCTTGTAGAATACGCTGGTCAGCTTGGCGTCGGGATACTTTTTGCCGTAGTCGAGGAACATCAGGTGGTGGCCCGACAGAGGGCCGACGAGGCCGACGCGGATCTTGCCGGGGTTTTTACGAGCTGCGGCGATGATTTCGCTGGTCGACTGGTAGGGGCTGTCCTTGCGGACGGCGATGCACTGGGGATCGTTGACGACCTGGCAAATGTACTTGAAGCTGTCAGGGGTGAACTGGGCGTTCTGCGCCAGCGGCTGGAGGATGATGTGGGGGACGTTCAGACCGCCGATGGTGTAGCCGTCCGGGCGGGCCTTGGCTATTTCCGTGAACCCGATGATGCCTCCCGCACCGGGCTTGTACACGAACACCCACGGCTGCGGCGCATACTTATTCCAGTACTTCTGCATAATCCGAGCCTGCACGTCGCTCGAACCGCCCGCAGTGAAGGCGATGATCATGTTAATAGGTTTCTCGGGATAGGCCGCCGCTGCGGGCATAGCCAGCAACCCCAGCAGACACAACGCCGTACGCAAACAGGACAACAGTTTCATAGAGGCTCTCCTTACTTGTCGGTGATACAACACTCCTGACGCTGTATGACAACGCGCCGTTCCCCGAGCGGGCCATCCTTGAAGCGGTATCAGTTTCAAGAACGCCATTCACGGGAAAACATGATTTCCCGTAGATTCGCGGGTGGTTCCTTCCGAATCCGGACGTTCTGCCTCCTTCAAGGCCGAGATGCTCCGGTTCGGCGCGTATTGTCCCTCTCACTGTGAATCTTTTGTAAGATGTCTTATATAAGATTGTCAAGTGAAAAAGAACACAGATTGCCATTAAAATAGATAACTATTTGAAACTGAACATTCTTTTTCTATAAAAAGAAGCTGTTCAACCCCGTGGCATCCATTATCCTGGTGAATACCCTGAAGACATCGGCGCTTCAGCACACTCAGTTTCTTTTTTCACAAGATAGAACGTCAAAACGGATTCACTTTGAAACGCCGTTAGAGCGGATTGTACCTCTCTCAAGGCCTCATCCTAAGAAAAGCTTGAACTGCCCCTGCGCACTCCAACACCCTGCCGGATATCCATCCGACACAAACTGCCTATCTCGTGTAAATAATTACAATAAATACTGTAGGAAACGGATATGCCCTTGTTACGGAGCTACGCGAAACCGCCTCCGGACAAGGAGGCCGGGCCCACCCCGCGCCGTTTCATACGCCACTCGGTTAAAACAAAAAAAGCCGTCCCCGCCTATTGGCATGGGACGGCCCGTATTTCACGAGGCGAAACGCAAAGTGCTTATAGCCCCCACTCCGAAGGCGCGACCCGGTGGAAGTCTTCGTTCTGGGCGGCGATGTCGAGGGGGAGGGATTCGAGATCATCCAGCGCGGGGATGCTCTCTCGACCGAAGAATTCGCGGAAGTCGGCTATCTTGATATAGCTCTTGCACGAGCGGCAGACATGAACCTGGTACCCCGGTTCGTTTTCCGTCGTGAAATAGTCCAGTTTCTTGGCATCTTCCTCAAGACAGAACGGGCACTGGATGCGCTTGGCCCGGAACGTCGTCCGGCAGTACGAACACGTATGCATCCGCTTTCCGCCCTTGTTGATGTCCCGGCCCTCGTTGCGCGACAGCTCAGGGCCGCTCAGATGCCCGATGAAAGCCGGGCTCCCGCATACCGGACAGTGCCCGTGCTGCCAAACGTCGTTCTGCGGATAGGCGGAGGAAAGCGCCTCGCCCGCGGCTTCGAGCCACGGCTCCATGCTGTTGTACACAAGGAACGGCAGCAAATTGGGCGCGTCGGGCGCTTCCTTGGCCCATGCCTCAAAGGGTTCGGCGTTTTCCAGCATGTAGGCGCGGAACAGTTCTTCGGGCCGGATGTCGCCCCGGATCAGCTTATCCCGGACAAGCTGCGCAGTCGTGCGGAGCTGCGGCAGGGATTCCGCCACTTCTAAGATAGAGCGGAAAAGCTTCTCGGCTCCCTCCGCATCGACGGGGAATTGCTCCCTGGCCAGCAGCGGCGCCCCCTGCCGATGCTCCATATCGCCGCAGACCAAAGCCGGATCGACGGAAACCGCCAACGAAGCCCTCACCTCACTTTGCAGGCGGCATACGTCCTTTACGAGTTCCAAAAGTTCCTGCGGAAACCACGTTTTATCCTCAAGTGCGGCGAACTTCTTCACCAATCTGTCGTTCTTCGACGCTTCCATCTATCCTCCCGTGCACGGGCGCTGGGCCGGCACCTCAAAAATGCATACTAAAAGCGAGGCCCAAGAGAGGCACACGCCGCTGATCAACTTCATCCATAACGGCCCAACGGTGTCAGCGCAAGGCGTTTTGGCACCCTCCTTTATCCAAGCGCCGGGATCGCCTCGTCAAAACTTCCCCGGATCGCCCAACCATGGGCCATATACAGGCACGCGCGAAAAAACTCTTTCTCACCCGCGTCTGAAAAAGCCCCCTTCCCTGCGGCGGAGGGCTCAATCCTTCCCTAATTGTTCAAGTGTTCCTTGAAGAAAAAGCCTTTTCACCCCAAAAGGAGTTGCGGGGCGATCCCATCGCCGATTCGGAATAAGAAGCCGCGCAGACGGCAAAAACCGATCCAGCCCGAAGGATACCGCCGCATGGAGGCTGCACATTTTCCTCTGCGCTTCCCCACGGGATACAAAGCGGGCCTCCCTGCTCTGCGCAGCCTCAGATCCGCAACCGTTCCGCCTTGCTCCTGCGGGTCAGCGTCGCCCCGTCCAGCTTGCTCATGGCGTCCATCAGAAGGACACGGTACGTCCCCGAACCTCCGTCCACGGACAGCAGTTTCTCATACGCCAGCTCCCCGCAAATCCCCATGGCCGACATGGCGCAGACGCAGGACGGCAAAAGCGCCTGCGGGTCGGCTCCCACGCAGCAGCCGATGACCCCCGCCGACATGCAGCCCGTCCCCGTGATGTTGGCCATCATGGGATGCCCGTTACGGATGGCCCATGCTTCATGGCTGTCCGCGACAATATCGATAGGACCGCTGATCACGATGGCCGCGCCAGTCTGGGTACTGACCTTCCGGGCAAGATCCGTATGCCAGCGCAGATTGCCTTCCGTACTCAGGGCGTCAAGGTTCGCGTCCACCCCCTTGGTTGTGCCGATCCCTTCCGCCAGATACGCGATTTCCGAAATATTGCCCTTAATGACGTCAAAACGGACTTCCCGGAGCAACATCGCTACTGTTTCATTGCGAAAACGGGAAGCCCCCACGCCCACAGGATCGAATACCACGGGGCGGCCCAGCCTGTTGGCCTCCTTCCCTGCCGCCAGCATGGATTGTACCGTCCGCTCGCTGAGCGTGCCTATGTTCAGCACCAGCGCGGAGCAATGCCCGACGATCTGCTCCACTTCACGCAAATCATCGGCCATGATGGGCGAACCGCCCAAAGCCAGCGTCATGTTGGCACAATCATTGACGGTGACATAATTGGTAATAAAATGCACCAGCGGCCTTTTTTGCCGTACGGCGCTCAGTATATTTTCAAATGAGTTCATCCTTCAGCCTTCCTTTCCCCCATCGGCGGGATGTTCTTCAAGCACACGACCCAGCCATATGGGGCCGTTTTCACCAGACCTCGGCAACCGGCTCCCGGACACCGGCCCGTACAGCGGAAACCCGCCGACCCATCAGAGCCTTTCCAGCGCCTTTCTTCCGGGCGGGAAACCTTGCCTTCAGACGCGAGGCATCCCATGATTTGGCCATCATGTCTATGCCATTCACTCCCCCCTACGCAACCGAGAAGGCCTGGGCTTTGCCTGTCCGCCATCCATGTTGCCCGTACCAGACCATACACCTTGGGCGTTTCACTGTAGGGAACCCATTACATTTCGCCGAGACGCCTCTCCCCGCTTTACGGGAAGACCGCCTTTTTCTTCCCCTTATTTTCCGCTTTACAAAGGAATATTTCCACAAGCCCCTTTTTCTCCGAAACAGGATTGACACAAGGCCTATGCTGGACTAGCAGTAGGGTATCTGTAACCAGATCATGCAATGATATAAACTATATATGCTTACATGAGCATATATCGGCATTCCTGCGGCGGAACCACCGTTTCCGCCCAATATCGGGAGGATCACCATGAGCGTATCACGCCGAGGCTTTCTGAAGTTCGGTCTTGGGGCCGCGCTGGCGGGCGCCGTTTCCGGGCTCGGATTCAACTTGCGCCCCGCTTTCGCGCAGGCCAAGGAATTCAAACTCAAGTGGACGAAACAGACCACATCCATCTGCTGTTACTGTGCCGTGGGCTGCGGGCTCATCGTCAGCACCAGCACATCTGACAACCCGCTCGGCAAGGGCCGCGCCATCAACGTCGAAGGCGATCCGGATCACCCGATCAACGAGGGCTCCCTCTGTCCCAAGGGCGCGTCCACGTGGCAGCTTACCGTCAACGATCAGCGCCCCAAGAAGCCGCTTTACCGCGCCCCCCACGCCACCGAATGGAAAGAAGTGGAATGGGAATGGGCGATGGAAGAAATCGCCAAGCGCGTGAAGGAAAGCCGCGACAAGTCGTTCACGGAAAAGAACGACAAGGGCCAGCTCGTTAACCGCACCGAAGCCATGGCTTCGTTCGGTTCCGCCGCAATGGACAACGAGGAGTGCTGGGCCTATCAGTCCATCCTCCGCAGCCTCGGCCTGGTGTATATCGAACACCAGGCGCGCCTCTGACACAGCGCCACTGTTACGGCTCTGGCAGAGTCGTTCGGACGCGGTGCAATGACGAATCACTGGAACGATTTGGCGAACAGTGATTGTATCCTCATCATGGGCAGCAACCCTGCCGAAAACCATCCCATTTCCTTCAAATGGGTGCTCAAGGCTCAGGATAAGGGCGCGAAGGTCGTCAGCGTCGACCCGCGCTTCACCCACTCTTCGAGCAAGGCCGACTTCTATGTCCAGCTTCGCGTGGGCACGGACATCGCCTTCCTCGGCGGGATGATCAACTATATCCTGAACAACGACAAATACTTCAAGCAGTACGTCATCGACAGCACCAACGGCCCCACGGTCGTCGGCGAGCAGTTCGGGTTCAGCGACGGCCTCTTCTCCGGCTTCAACGCCGACAAGAAGAGCTACGATAAGAAAACGTGGGCGTTCGAAATGGACGCCAACGGCGTTCCCGTGCGCGACGAGACGCTCACGCATCCCCGTTGCGTCTTGCAGCTTCTCAAGAAGCACTACGACCGCTACACGCTCGACAAGGTGTCCGAGACCACCGGAACGCCCAAGGAAGACCTCCTGCGCGTCTATGAAACCTTCGCGTCCACCGGTGCGCCCGACAAGGCCGGGACCATCATGTACGCTATGGGCTGGACCCAGAAAAGCGTGGGTGTGCAGAACATCCGCGCCATGTCCATCATCCAGCTCCTGCTCGGCAACATCGGCGTGGCGGGCGGCGGCGTCAACGCGCTGCGCGGCGAATCCAACGTGCAGGGTTCCACCGACCAGGCGCTCCTCGCGGACATCTGGCCCGGCTACCTGCCCGTGCCCACTTCCACGCTGACGACCCTCGCGGACTACAACGCCACCACGCCCAAGACCAACGATCCCAAGAGCGTGAACTGGTGGGGCAACCGGCCCAAGTACACGGCGAGCTTCCTCATGTCGCTCTATCCCGGCGTGACGCCCGATGTGGCCTACAGCTACGTCCCGCGCCTCGACGCCGACAAGAAGCGGACCGACTACATGTGGATGTCCATCTTTGACCGCATGGTCGAAGGCAAGCTCGACGGCCTGTTCGCCTGGGGCATGAACCCCGCCTGCTCCGGCCCGAACGCCAACAAAAGCCGCGGGGCTATGGAAAAGCTCAAGTGGCTGGTGAACGTCAACCTGTTCGACAACGAAACCGGTTCGTTCTGGCGCGGCCCCGGCAAGGACCCGACCCAGATCGCCACGGAAGTCTTCTTCCTGCCCTGCTGCACGTCCATTGAAAAGGAAGGCTCCATAGCCAACTCAGGCCGCTGGATGCAGTGGCGCTATGCCGGCCCCGACCGTTACGGCGAAACCAAGCCCGACGGCGACATCATGGTCGAAATGATGCTCGCCATCCGCAAGCTCTATAAGGAGCAAGGCGGCGTCTTCCCCGAACCGATCCTTGGCCTCGGCATCGACAAGTGGATGGAAGGGCACGAGTTCTCGCCCGCCAACACCGCCAAGGTCATGAACGGCTACTTCCTGCGCGACGTGACCATCGGCGGCAAGCTGTACAAGGCCGGGCATCAGGTCCCCGCCTTCGCCATGCTGCAGGCCGACGGCTCCACCGCCAGCGGCAACTGGCTGCACGCGGGCTCGTGGACGGACGAGGGCAATATGATGGCCCGCCGCGACAAGACGCAGACGCCGGAACAGGAAAAGATCGGCCTGTTCCCGAACTGGTCCTACGCATGGCCCATGAACCGCCGCATCATCTACAACCGCGCCTCCGTGGACAAGCAGGGCCGCCCGTGGAACCCGGACAAGCCGGTCATCCAGTGGCGCGACGGCAAGTGGGTCGGCGACGTGGTGGACGGCGGCGGCGATCCCGGCACCAAATACCCCTTCATCATGCAGAAGGACGGCCAGGGCGCGCTCTTCGGGCCAGGCCGCGAAGACGGGCCGCTCCCCGAGTTCTACGAACCGATGGAATCGCCCTTCGAGAAGCACGCCTTCTCCGCGCAGCGCAGCAACCCCGTGGCGTTCAAGGCCATCGGCGAAGTGCTGGCCGTGGCGGACGAGCGCTTCCCGTTCATCGGCACGACCTACCGCGTCACCGAGCACTGGCAGACGGGCCTCATGACCCGCCGCTGCTCGTGGCTGGTGGAAGCCGAGCCGCAGGTCTTCGCGGAGCTTGATCCGGAGCTTGCCAAGGAACGCGGCATCGGCAACGGCGACGTGGTGCGCGTCAGCAGCGCCCGCGGCAACCTGCTTGCCAAGGCCATCGTGACCAACCGCTTCCAGCACATGAACGCCAACGGCAAAACCGTGCACATGATCGGCCTTCCCTGGCACTTCGGCTGGCTGGTGCCCAAGCGCGGCGGCGACAGCGCAAACCTTCTCACCGCCGCCGTGGGCGACCCCAACTCCGCCATACCGGAATCCAAGGCCTTCATGGTCAACATCGAAAAGATGCCTGATCAGGATTTGCCGGAGTAGTTATTGAGATGGGTTACGAGACCGGGGGAGGGCGTTTTTTTAAAAGCGCCCTCCCCGGCCCCCCACCCGCAAAAACTTTGACTGGAGGGGAGGCGGCGCGACGGGAGTTCCGTTGACCGGACGGCTGAAAGGCAAAGGTTCCCTAGTAAATCTCCCTCCGGGCAACCGAAAAAATGTTCGTGGCGAAAATTTTGCCGGGCGGAAAAGCCATTATCCTTTGCAACGGCCCTTCCAGCACGTAACAAGAAAACAGCCGTTCCGGGAAACTTCCGCCAAGGGAAACCGGCCGGGCCGTCCCAAACGCCGCCCGTCCCGTTTATAAAAGTCTAGGGAAAAGGGGGAGGTTTGGAGGGGGGAGGGGAAGCCCTTCTTCAGATCGGGGTCCCCTTCCCCCCTCCAAGTTCACCGCTCCCTCCCCTCCACCCCGATAAAGGAGTCCATCATGGCGAAAGCCTTTTTTGTCGACCTGACGCGCTGCACGGGCTGCCGAGGCTGCCAAATCGCGTGCAAGCAGTGGAAGAACCTGCCCGCCGAGGAAACGACGAACCGCGGCGGACACACGAACCCGCCGGACCTGTCCAGCGTGACCTACAAAACCGTGCATATGCGCGAAGTGGGCAAGGGAAAGGACTTCAGGATGTTGTTCTTCCCTGAACAATGCCGCCATTGCGAACTGGCCCCGTGCATGACCGCTTCGACCATCGACGGCGCCATCGTGCAGGACGAAAAGACGGGCGCGGTACTGTTCACGCCCCTGACCGCCCAGCTTGACGGCCAGGCCGTGCGCGAAGCCTGCCCCTATGATATCCCGCGTGTTGACCCGCAAACAAAGCAGATCCACAAGTGCGACTTCTGCAACGACCGGGTGCATCAGGGTGTGCTCCCCGCGTGCGTCCTGTCCTGTCCCACCGGGTGCATGAATTTCGGCGAACGGGAAGATATGGAAAACCTCGCCGAGCAGCGGCTTGCGGAAGTTAAAGAACGTTTTCCCAATGCCGTATTGGGTGACAACGGCATCGTACACGTGATATACTTGTACGCGGAAGATCCCAATCTGTACCACAAGTTCGCCGTATTCGCTCAGAACGACGCCAACCCGATGACGCGCCGCCAGCTTTTTGCGAAACTGCGCCGACCTGTGGCTTAGTCCTCAGCACCCGGAGTTGTAAACGTGAGAAAGGAACTCTTGACCCTTGCCGTGGCCTGTCTCCTGTGTGTCCCCGCTTTCGCCGCCGATGACGAAGAACCCAAAGGCGTCAGCGATATCAAGGAGGTCGGCAAAGTTATCCGCAATCCCATCACCATTGAGGCGACCGGCGGAAAGCAGAAGATGGATGTAGTGTTCAACCACTCGTCGCACCGGCGCGTCCGTTGCCAGACCTGCCACCACGCGCTGCCTTCCGACATCGACGCCAAGTACGTCTCCTGCGGCGCGAGCGAGGAATGCCACTCCGTGCCCCGTGGCGACGACGGCGTCGCCCCGAGCCTCTTCAAAGCGTTCCACGCCAAGGACAGCGATCATTCCTGCTACGGTTGCCATATGAAAAAGCGTAAGCAGTACACAGGGTTCCAAAAGGGTTGCTTGCCCTGCCACGAAAAGGCTCAGAAGGATCCCAAGGCTCCGGCCGTTGCTGAAAAGACGTTGAACTAACCCCCCGCCATAGCGGGTTCCCGTCTATGGACAAGGCGGCTTTCCACAAAGGGAAGTCGCCTTTTTTCGGAAAAGGCCGGTGTATCCGCTCTCAAGAGCCTTTGCCCCGTCCGCCGATGTTTGCCGATTTCCATCTCCGCAACGGATTCCGCCCCTTGCCCAAAGAAACTTTTTTGGAAAAAATACTTAGCCAGCCCCTGTCTGTTCCCTTTGTCACGAGCACTCCCTTTTTTCCGCAACCGTTTTGCCTCCAGCCGAGAATATGATACAAAGAGCCAGACATCAGCGCATTCCCATCCTCTTGAGAGGTACCGCCGGGGAGGCATCGTGTACGGAATAGTCATGGCGGGTGGCCTGTCGTCCCGCATGGGGCGGAACAAGCTTCGTCTCTCGATTCACGGCGACGGCAAGGACATGCTTGAGCGCACGGTGGAGCTGCTCGGCGGCTTCACGGACGACGTGTTCGTCTCCTGCCGCGCCCCCGAAGACGCCGCCCCCTTCAAGGCCATTCCCGACGAGGTGGATCGTCAGGGGCCGTTCGGCGGGGTCTATTCGGCACTGCGCCGCCTGCAAAAGCCCATATTGGTCCTCTCCTGCGATCTGCCGTTCATGGACGGCCCGACGCTTCGCCGCCTGCTCGATGCGCGGGAAGCCCGTTTGCCCGGCACCATCATGACCACGTATCAGCAAGAGGAAACGGGATTCATCGAAGCGCTGGTAGCGGTGTACGAGCCCGCGTGTCTGCCTTGGTTCGATGCCGCGTGGGAACAGGGTATCCGCAAGTTCAGCGTGGTCATCCCCGAAGAGCTGCGCACCCATGTCCCCTACTCGCGCTCGGAAGCCTTGCCCTTTTTCAACATCAACTATCCCGCCGACTTTGAAATCGCCCGCCGCCTCGCGGAGCTGATGAGGAGGGACGGGATGTAGAGACGGGAAGGAAGAGAAGACTTGGAGGGGAG
>ERZ838118.4317-NODE-4317-length-12438-cov-3.131551_pt1 | contig 12438 bp, 10 predicted proteins | sample MGYA00519863_ERZ838118 | MGnify/ENA primary metagenome ERZ838118 (study PRJEB31850, sample SAMEA3708827) | human gut metagenome | biome: human gut; feature: human-associated habitat; material: faeces | place: China | collected 2014 ...
GCAAAGCGCAGACTTACTTCCAAGCAGTTTTTTGAGCGGTATGACAAGATCCTTGCCTTTGACGGAGTCGTTGAATTTAAGACAGACAACAGAGAGCTGTTTGAATTTTCACTGGAGCAGGTGGAGTTGGCAGGCTGGGTACTTCTGGCGAAGACCTATGATCTTCACAATGATCCGACACTCAGCAGAGGGAATGTTATGACTGAGTACGAGGAGAAATTTTCCGGGCAGGGACATCCGATCCATAAACTGATCGCAATGCGCCAGTAAGACAATTGAATAAAATGCAACAGGCAGATCATAAAGGCGCTGAGTGCGTAAGATGATTCCTGGCAATATAAGAGACAGCAGATACGGAGCAATCCGCACATCGGCTGTCTTTTTGCATATATTGTAGAAAGAGGAAGTCAGGAAGGAACAGATATGCGGAAAAAGCATCATTTTCAGAATTGTATGCGGGGGTTTTGCTATAAGAATCCAAGATTTAATAAAAAGCTGATCTGTTTCAGAAATTCTTTTCAGGAAGTCTATAAAATCTTAAACCCGAAATGTGGATGCCACTAATCCAGTCCTTTTTACATAGCCTGAGATGGCAGAAATGAGGAAAGTGTATGGGTATCGCATTGATCACGAAGGATTATGAAAATACAGTCGGAAAGCAGAGGATGCCGGTAATTGTGGAGTTTTACGCATCATGGTGTCCAAAGTGCGGAATGATGTATCCTGTTGTGGAAAGGATTGCCAGCCGGTATCAGGGAAAATGGATTTTCTATAAGATTGATATTGATATATCGAAAGAGATTGCAGAGTATATAGGCATTGAGATCGTACCGACGTTTGTGGTGTACAGAGATGGAAAAATCTGTGGATATACAACCGGAGTTCTTCCAGAAGAAACTCTGGAAGAACGAATCCGGGAAATGTTAAGAAAATAATTGGTGGAATCAATTATTCGTATGATGAATATTTTGCGCAGATTGCATTGACTTGCTATGTTAAAATTCGAATACAGCAACACCGTATGGCGGAAGATCGTAACCAAATGAATATGGTCTTCCATCACATTCCTGTTTCTTTGCTTTATATACTGCCGGGCGGGCTTTTCCGCTTCCGCCATACTGCAATTCATCACTGTTCAGTACCAGGCGGTACTGTTTGCCGCGCGGTACACCGACACGGTACTCCGGTCGTTCGATCGGTGTGAAATTACATACGAATAAAAGGTTCTTTTTTGCGCCCTTTGAATGACGGATGAAGCTGTAAATACTTCGTGAGCTGTCATCTGCATTGACCCATTCAAAGCCTTCCATGTAGGTATCCTGTTCATACATGGCTTTGTTGTGTGTGTAAAGATGCAGCAGGTCACGGTAGAAATTCTGGAGTGCCTGATGCTCCGGCTCTGCAAGGAGATACCAGTCAAGCTCACGCGCCTCGCTCCACTCGCGGAGCTGTCCGAAATCCTGTCCCATGAAGAGAAGTTTCTTTCCAGGATGTCCCATCATGAAAGCATAACCGACCTTCAGGTTGGCGAATTTCTCAAATCCAAGACCAGGCATCTTATTGAGCATAGAGCATTTTAGATTCATCATGTGATAATACAAGAATATAATTCTCGCTGTATGCATAGGTTAAGGCAAATGTCATACCGTAGTGGTCGCCTTTGCGGAAATATGGATCCAGCTTCATGTATTCGGTAAAGTCATGCATCCATCCCATGTTCCACTTCAGGCTGAATCCAAGACCATCATCTTCCGGTTTTCCTGTTACTTTTGGCCATGCAGTGGATTCTTCTGCGATCATCAGTGCGCCAGGGTTACGTCCGGTAGTAACGGAATTCAGATGCTTGAAAAATTCGATTGCTTCCAGATTCTCATTGCTGCCGTATTTGTTGGCGATCCACTGACCGTCTTCTTTACCGTAATCAAGATACAGCATGGAAGCAACAGCATCTACGCGGAGACCATCGATGTGATAATGTTCGATCCAGAACAGTGCGTTGGCGATCAGGAAGTTCTTAACTTCTGCTTTACCATAATCGAAGATCTTGGTTCCCCAGTCCGGATGTTCCCCCTTCTTAGGATCTGCATATTCAAAGGTAGCTGTGCCGTCAAAGTCAGCGAGTCCGTGTGCATCGCGTGGAAAATGTGCCGGTACCCAGTCAAGGATTACGCCAATCTTATTCTTATGGAAGTAATTGATCATATATGCGAAATCTTCCGGCGTACCATAACGGGAGGTCGGAGCATAATATCCGGTCACCTGATATCCCCAGGAGCCGTCAAATGGGTATTCTGAAATTCCCATCAGTTCGATATGAGTATACCCCATCTTTTTTATGTAGTCTGTAGCTGCATGCGCAAATTCACGGTAGCTGTAGAACCCATCATCTTCACGTCCCGGATGGCGCATCCAGGAACCGATATGTGCTTCATAAATGGAAATCGGTGAGGAATGGAAATCCCATTCTGCCCGGTGCTTCATCCAGACACTGTCACTCCATTTTAAATGGGAGATATCAGCAATCCTTGAGGCAGTTCCCGGTCTCAACTCTGCACTGTTCGCAAATGGATCAGCTTTGTAAAGCTTATCTCCGGTCTGTGTCTCGATACAGTACTTGTAAAGCTGTCCGAGCTGTGCTTCCGGAACAAATGCGGTATAGATTCCAAGTGGTTCCTGACGCTTCATAACGTTTGCATCTTCACTCCAGCCGTTGAATTCACCGACTACGGCAACTGATCTGGCGTGTGGAGCCCATACTGCGAAATATACGCCGGTTTTTTTTCCATCTTTTACAAAATGTGCACCCATTTTTTTATAGATTTCATAATGGGTTCCCTGTCCGAATAAATATTGATCTAATTCGCCGATTCTATAATCAGCGGGTTTATCTGTTGTTACAGTTTTTACAGACTTTTTAGCTGTAGACTTTTTAGCAGCAGTTTTAGCAGCTGCCGGTTTTTTTACAGTAGATTTTTTTACGGCCGTCTTGCGGGTCGTGTTGGTCTGTTGTGCTGTTGTTTTTTTTACTGCCATCCCATTCACCTTCTATCAAAGATATTTAGGAATATTATACTAGAAATAGCGATAAAAAGAAAGAGTTTTGGACAACTTATACATTTCTTATGTAAGATGTCTAAAACTCTTTCTTTATAGTTATCGGTTTTGTCTGCATATATAAAAGAACGCGCCGGAAGCGCGTTCTTTGTAGAAATCTTATGCTTTAAAATCTTCTTCTTTCAGAATAATTCTGTCAGAATCATCTGTTCCCTTACCAAATACTCTTCGTGCAAGGTGTTTTACATTTGCTTTCTGTGAATGAGCAATTGCTTCATCCATGATCTCTTTAACTTCTGCAACAGATACTGCATGGTCTTCTCTTTGCATTACATCGATACGGCTGTACAGTGCAAGGATTCCCATCTCATCCAGTTTATATCCATTCTCTTTCGCATATGTCTGACCGAATGTTACCAGCTCATCATTAATGAATACCGGAAGTTCCAGTTTCGAACTGAATTTCTTCTTGAATTCCGGATTAGCTGTCATCAGACGCTCCAGAGGTTTTCTCTGATCTTCCAGTACGAAAAGTAATTCACCTGTCTTCTTTTCCATCAGATAATTAAGTTCTTTTACCGTTCTTGAATTCAGCTTGCCAGCATGTTCAATGATGATTGCTCCTCCACGAAGCTTCTGGATGATATTCGTAAGTTCTTTCTTATTCAAAGACTCACCTGTAACGATCGCTACTTTACCCTGTTTCAGATTTCTCTGTTTCTGGATTGCTTTTACGATATCAACCGCAAGAACTGTTTTACCAGATCCTTTTCTTCCGATTACCAGAAGGTTTCCTGTCTTGGAAGTACCCTCTCTCTGGGCACGTCTGTCATTATCAAGAACCTCTACGATCTGTTCACTCATTCCTCTTACCGGAACGAAATATGAGAATAACTTCTTCTGTTCTTCCGTAAGTCCTGCCTTTAATCCGATTTCACTCGTTGCACTCAGATCATATCTTCCTGTTACAACGAATCCGGTATCAAATGGAACTCCACCTTTTGACTTTTTAATTCTTGCCTGGATCTCTTCTTCGGATGGCTCTTCAATCTCTAATTCTTCTGTGTCATCCTCATCTTCGATCTCTTCTTCGTCAAAATCTTCTTCCTCAAAGTCGCCTTCGTCAAAGTCTCCTTCATCAAGATCCTCTTCCTCAAAGTCAGCTTCGTCAAAATCTTCCCCTTCAAGGTCTTCGCCAAAATCAAGCTCTTCGTCATCGTCGATCTCTTCTTCGTCGAAATCCTCTTCGTCAAGATCTTCTTCAAAGTCGCCTTCGTCAAAATCGGTTTCTTCATCATCTATGTCTTCAAAGTCGTCTTCGTCATCGTCTTCGTCAAAATCGGCCTCTTCAAGTTCTTCCTCGTCAAGATCTTCTTCCTCAAAATCAGCTTCGTCAAAGTCTTCCTCGTCGAAATCTTCTTCCTCAAAGTCGCCTTCGTCAAAGTCTTCTCCTTCAAGATCTTCTTCCTCAAAGTCGCCTTCGTCAAAGTCTTCCCCTTCAAGATCCTCTTCCTCAAAGTCGGCTTCGTCAAAATCACCTTCCTCGAAACTGCTTCCATTCATATCCAGTCCGTCAAGCTCATCTTCGATTCCTTCTATGAAATCTTCATCCATTCCCGGACCGTCTTCAAGTTCTTCCTCATAAATCTCATCTTCGGAATCTTCATTTTCACTCTCCATCTCTTCCATCAGACGGACAATGTCATCCGGTATTCTCTGTGTATTTCTTTCAGATTCTTTCTCGTCGGCTGCCTCTTCCTCAGCTTTTCTTGCTGCCTCTTCCTCGGCCTTTCTTCTGGCCTCTTCTTCGGCTGCTCTTCTTGCTTCTTCTTCAGCCTTTCTTGCTGCCTCTTCCTCGGCTTTTCTTCTGGCTTCTTCCTCAGCTGCTTTTCTTGCTGCTTCTTCTTCAGCCTTTCTTCTGGCCTCTTCTTCGGCTGCTTTTCTTGCTGCCTCTTCTTCAGCTTTTCTTCTGGCCTCTTCCTCAGCTGCTTTTCTTGCTGCCTCTTCTTCAGCTTTTCTTCTGGCCTCTGCTTCAGCTGCTTTTCTTTCTACTTCTTTGCGCTCTTCTTCCTGACGGATTCTTGCCTGTTCTCTTTCCTTCTGGAGACGCTCCTCATCTTTGGCTTTCTGCTTTGCAATCGCCTCTTCATGATCTTTCTGTTTTGCTTCCCATTTCTGAAGGATATCATCGATCATCATCTGACCGTTTGCCAGGATTTCATCCTCGCGCTCTTTCATTGCTTCTTCTTCAATATTAATACCGCTTGCAACAGCAACACCCTGTGCCAGAGCTTCTTCTAATGTGGCCCCCGTAACTACCTGTTTGATTGCTGATGTATGCTCTTCAGGTGTCTCAACAGATGCTTCCGGTTCTTCTTCCCTATACATCGGAGTCTCTTCCACTGCTGCAGTTGCTTCCGGTACAACTTCCTCCGGTACGACATCTGCCTGTGCGGCTTCCTCCGGTATTTCAAACTCTTCCTGCATCGGAACCGGCTCCGGCGGAATCTCCTGTACTTGTGCATCATCTATTCTCTGCACCGTACTTTCCTGTACCTCTTCCTCAGAACCTTCATCATATTCATTCTCATCGTCAACTTCTTCCAATGTTGACTCCGTCTGTTTTACAGGTTCCGGCTGCTTCTTTACTGCTCCCGGACGGCTGTCATATTTTTCCTGCTGAAGCGGCGTCAGTGGCTTATACTTCATCTTAAGTTCCATCGCCAGGTATACATACTTTCCTTCGCTGAACCAAAGAATCAGGTCATCACATTCTTCCAGACATTCCGCAGTCATTCCCGCCTCATCATATAACTTGGCAAGTTCATATGCCCATTTTTCAATATATTCCGCTTTTTTAAATTCTTCCAACGCCGCAATCTGATCCGAAAGTGCTGCTCCCTGAGTTCTCAGGATCTTATACTTCAGGATATATTGATTCGGGTCTTTTGGCGCCAGCTTAACAAACTCTTCATAACAGTCTGTCGCTTCTCTGATATCCTTAATCTTTAATGCCAATGTACCTAATCGATATACGATTTTACGGCTTCCCGGTGCTCTGTCAAATGCCAGGAATAAGATATCTCTCCCTTTCTTAAATTCTCCGTTATATTCATAAATCTCACTTACCGTATTAAGCATAGAAGCGTTCTTTACTCTTCGCCAGTCTATACTTTCAGCAATATCCATTGCTTTCTGGTATTCCTTTTTTTCCAGATGATCAAGCATCTGCTCGGTCTTTACCCTATATTCATATTTATCCAATATTTCTCACCTCAAATATTTATTTTAAAAAAGCGTATTTCCCTACAATTTTACTTATATAAGTTTATCATATGACCTGTTTATTGTCAAAATATCCCGCCAAATATGTTAAAAAAATATTACAAAAATTACAATTTTTTTATCCCTGTAAAATATCTGCCGGCTGCTCTCTGATATCAACGTAAAAAACAGCCATCATATTCTTTCCTATGATGGCTGTTACATATTCAATTTTATCATATTTAATTTTTATATCGGAGAATGATTTTTAATTTTTATTTCTTATTCCCTGTCGCCTTTGTATGCTTTCCGATGATCTTTTACTCATCTTCTTTGCACATTCATTCAAATCTACTATTCATGTTTCTTTACACATATTAATAATATCTTTAAATATGTGGTATTCTGTTCAATATGTCTGCAGTTCTTTTTATCGTCCGGTGTATATTTTCTCCGTCTGTTCTATTCTTCCGAATCTCCTCTACCGGCCTTTTATCTATTATAATAAAGGCTTATTCTCTGGGAACTTCTACCTGCCATACCACTAACATATTGATTCGATGATTCTACTGTGTCCATTGGATTAAGCCTCCTTTTCATAAATTTCCAATCAACATATCTCACCGACATATGAAATATTTTTTATCCTTATAAACTTTTTTCATTCTTTATACACATAAGATATAAATGATATTTATTACCTTGTCTCTTTCATTAAGATTATTCCTATATCCCCGTGATATCATTTTATAATCTTACCTCATCCATTCTCTATCTTTACAATATACTTTACGATATCTAATATTCGATGCATTACCAAATACTTTATACCTATATATGCATTTTAGATTTCTAAATGAATCGGAACTCTGATAATAAAAATTCTCTTATAAAATATATGCTATAGAATTTTCAAGATTCCCTTTCTCGTCAGGAGTCCTTTTTGTTTATTTCGGATTTCCTTTGGATTGATTACATAATATCATCCGCATTTTGTTTTGTCAATACTTTTTGCAATTATTTTCTTTTATTTTTCATTATTTTATTTTTTACATTAAATTGTCTGATTTTTATATATTTATTTTAATGTTTGCACAATACTATACAGTTTCTCTGTAACCATATTTGTCAACATATCACATTTTCAATTGTTAACCGCGTCAAATATGTAGTTGACATTTTGCACATTTCATTTTATACTGCTTTTATATTTTGATATGAATCTAAAGGAAAGGAGTTCTGCCAGCCGGCAGACAATTACTACTATGAATAACACAGCAAACAGCACAACAACGAAAAGGCTCTCCACCCGTAAACTGGTTCTGATCGCCCTGATGACTGCGATCACCTGTATCTTCGCTCCTATGGCGATTCCGATCCCTGTCAGTCCGGTACCGATCAGTCTTACCAACCTGGTGATCATGATCAGTATCTATGTACTTGGATTTAAAGATGCAACGATCAGCTATATCGTATATCTGTTACTTGGCCTTGTCGGTCTTCCTGTATTCTCTGGTTTCACCGGCGGATTAGGTAAGCTTGCAGGTCCTACCGGCGGATATCTGATTGGTTTTATCTTCCTCGCACTGATCGCAGGACTGTTCGTTGACAAATTTCCAAAGAACAGAATCCTGGCCGTTGTCGGTATGCTCATCGGTATGGCGATCACTTATATCTTCGGTACAGAGTGGCTTGCAATTCAGTTAAAAATGTCCTTTGTTGCAGCACTTTCTGTCGGAGTTATCCCTTATCTTGCCGGTGACGCAGTGAAGATTATCATTGCGATCATTGTCGGACCTGTGCTTCGCAGCCGTCTGAGTCATATGCAGTAACAGTTACATCTACAGAACTTGCCACTGGCAGCTTCTCTTGCATACTTTGGTATCTAAAAAACACACAATACCGATTATATGATTCCTTCTGTTTCGGTATTGTGTGTTTTATTTTCCCTTCTGGAACCTCGACTATAAAACTTCCGGTTTTACAATATAATATCTCCCGTTTTCTTGCCGGTATCCATATCATAAGCCTCGATAATATTTCCACTGATCACGTATAATGTATCTTCTATATAAATCCCCCGGATACCTTGCGAAGTATTTCCACTAATCTCTTCTTTCAGGATTGTTTCAAACTTTTTCTCTTTTCCATTATAAGTCAGCAGGCAGTACGTTTCCCCATTCTGGCTGTAGCCGGAGAACCCGATCCTATTTTTCTGCTGATCGGCCAGAACGGATTTGTAATCGTATGCTGCATTTGTTCCATACAGATCATCCAATACAAGGGTTGATTCTTCTTTTACATCCGCTCTGTCTGTAATATCGAACATGGTGATTTTTACACCTTCCGACACCCCTGATTCTTCATCGGTTGACATGCCGATTCCAAGTAATTTATCTTCTCCATAGAAATGCAGATATTCTGAAAATCCCGGGATTTTTAATTTGCCGAGGATCTTTGGTTTCTCCGGATTGGACAGATCCACGCTGAACAACGGGTCTACCTGCTCATATGTCACGAAATATCCTGCCTCTTTCATGAATCTTGCAGAATAGATGGATTCCCCTTTTGCCAGATTCTCGATAGAACTGATCTTATCCAATTTCTTATCTAAGATTGTTACCAGATTTTCATCATCATTGGTTGTAAATAATCTTAAGTTCCCTTTATATTCATCCAGTGAAAATGTATCATTCAGATATCCTTTTACTTTTCCCTGAGCTACGGCCTTTAGCTTGCCCTTTCTATAAGAAATCTTGCGAAGTGTCGTCACAGTCTGATTATCCTGCTGCCATTCCGATTCATAATAGTAGATATTTTTTCCACTTACATACATTTGACCGCCTTCGGAGAGAATTGCCTTATTATCTACTGTTTTATCCGGTTTGCTGATGTCCACGGAACTGATCACTTCATACATTGTTCCACAATTCACCGGCGGCAGACAGATACTGGCCTGGCTCATCTCTTTGCCATTCACCAGAGGCACATAGGTGACCGGTTTATCTTTGACCACGTCGCCACCTGTATAGTATTCACTGAACAGATACAGATATCCGTCTGCCATACGAGACGAATTGTAAGTACCACTCTGTGTTACCTCGCCTTCTTTTACCGGCTTTTTAATATCACGGATGTCATAAGTGACCGCCGCTGTTTTAGTCTGATTCCAGGTATCTGTGTTCGTCTGCTTTTTGTTACTTTTATCTGCACATTCTTTCTGACATACAGCCACCAGTTTCTTTTGATCTGTATTTACATAAAACTCCTGTATTGTGTATTCTTTTCCAAGCGTAATCTCGCTGTATTTTTCTATATTCGTTCCGCTGTTTCCTACGTCTACAATATCGATGGTCCGGCCATTATCTTCCCGCACATATAGATAAGTCCCGTCTGTTTTGGCAATATCCCCTTCATCTACACCGGACTGTCGTACATTGGTCTGTGAATAACCGCCATCTGCTGTTGCCACACCGGTATCTGCCGAGGCCGTTTCCGTTGAAGACGCCGTTGATCTTCCTGTTGAAGCCGAATCCTCTACGGCTGCTGTTTCATTTACACTTCTTGCATACATTGCAATGCCGGAGTTATCTTGTGAACGTTTAATATATTTATAGATTTCGTCATAACTTTGGGCTGTCCTGATCTTCTTACTGTCGCTGATCTTCTTTACTGTATTACTATTTCCTGCACTGCTGCCTGCATTGCCATCTGACACATCCGGAGAATTTATCGCTCCTTCATGCATCCTTCCATACAGTTCCCGCCACAACTGCCACGCAGGCCGCCGCTACAAGCCCGATTTGATACGGACGGAAATGTTTCTTCTGTTTTTTCTTTTCCAATAATTTATCTATATTCTCCGATCTCAGACTATCCGGGACTTCTGTATCTTCTGACATTCTTGAAATCTGATCTAGGATGTCCTGTTCACAATATTCTTTATGTTCATTCTCGCGCTTCATACCTTCTCACTCCCTTCTTTCCTTCTCATCTTCGCCGTAACTGCCCAGCACACATTCCATCTTCTTAAGTGCCCGGCTCCGCTTCGACCGTACCGTGTTCGGATTCAGCCTCATCATCTCACCGATCTCCTGACTGCAATACCCGCCAAATACGGATAATCCGACTAATATCTGTTCCTCTTCCGACAGCACAAAGAATGCTTTCTTAACATCGATTGCAAGATCATAATCCGGTGCTGTCGCTTGTTCCGGAAGTTCTTCTTCTCTTCCCGGTGTTTCTTTTAACGCTTTCTTCAATCTCTTCTTACATTTATTCGTAAGAATTGTAAATATCCAGCTTTTGAATGCTTCTTCTTTTTTTAATTTATGTATGTTCTCGTATGCTGCGATAACCGCCTCACTCACCGCATCTTCGGCTTCCTGCGGATTCTTCATCAGGCACAGTGCGTAACGGTACAGATCACGGTAGACAGTCTCGTACATTTCCGAGAATTTCTTTATACTGCATTTCATATCGTGTCCTCCCTCAGATATGAGTTTTCATGGTTTTTCTTTCTTTTCTCTATCATCTACATATATAAGAGTCTTTTACTCCAGATTCTGTTGCACTAAATTGAAAGTTTTTCTATCTTACATTCATGTTCCTTTGAGTCCTTCCAATAACCGATTCCAATTGCCAGAATGTCACCCGTGTATATTTCGTCATCACCCAGTTTTCCCTGAAAACGTAACGCATAACCCTTTTCTTTGATCTGACGCACTGCTGATTCTGCCGTATCATCAACCTTTAGATCTCATCATATGGACCAGAATTTGTCCAATAATTTCCCATTCGGATTCACCGTATCCACAAGATACTTCTCATATAGCCCGTCTACTTCCTCTTCTATAAATCCAAATATTTTTTCCAGCATCAATGTCTTATCAATAAAATATCGTGACTTCGTCTCCCCTTCGTACAAAACATATGGTGCTCTACTGTTAAGATAAAATCTCATCTTTGTGTCTCTTTCCGGTAACACTGCTTTTTTCCATCGTTCTCTTTTGTTTTCTTCCATCCATTATCCTCCACTTGCAATTCAGGAGGATCTATACTTTTTCAGAAATCCTCCCGCTCATTTTAATATGTTGTGAATCTTAAGCATTGAAAATCTCTGATATGTATTTCGCTTGAATATAGAAACAGTTTTTCTGCTTTAGAAAATATAGAAATATAATGCTTGGATATATTCTAGCATAAGGCACTCAGGTTGTATATAGTAAATTTAATTTTATTTTTCATCTACCTATTTTATTATGACGTCAAAAAACTCCTCAAAATCCCGACAAATCTTTCATGTCTCAGAATTCTGAAGAGTTTTTATTTGTTTATATTGGAGAGAAAAAAGGTTATTAAAATAATTCTAATTTATTTGTTCACTTTTTTATAAAGTTCGATCACTTCTTCTGCCAAAACCTTGAATACTTCCGTACTCATCTTCGCGTCTTCACCGGCCGCTTCTTTCTGCACCAGATCTGTATGTGGTCCATGTCCCTGGCTTAAGAGTTCATCGCCCGGCACATTGACAAAAAATCGCTTTCTTCCATAATATTCTTCCAGATATCCGCTTGGTCCTTTCTTCAATACATTCGTAACTTTCTGTACATCGTCCTGTCCCAGGAACATTCCGACTTCTACGATTGGTACAGGAATCTCCTTGGTAATCGCCACTGTCGTAAATACATAATGGACTTTTGAAAAATCAAAACTTTCCAGGCTGTCTATCAGACCTCCCGGAGTGTTTCTATCTGTCTTATTTTCTGTCTTTCTTATTCTCTATCTACCTTATTCTCTATCCTCTATAATAATTGATCAGGCATCCTTTTAAGATAATCTCTCTCTCCGCATCCGTCATATCACCGAGCTTCAGAGTGATCTCTTTCAAAGTATCTCCAACCACATACGCCTTAATTTCAGCACTCTTATCCTCGATTGCTTTTCTGATCTCCGGCACGAAGATATAATCACCATTCTTGAAGCTTAAGTTCTCATGATCTTCCTCTGTAATAAATGGAAGCATACCCCAGTTGATCAGGTTCGAACGGTATCTCTTGGTTGCGTATTCGTTCGCAATATTTGCCCAGCCGCCGAGTACCTTCTGGCAGGATGCTGCCT
>ERZ838118.4322-NODE-4322-length-12428-cov-3.097228_pt1 | contig 12428 bp, 11 predicted proteins | sample MGYA00519863_ERZ838118 | MGnify/ENA primary metagenome ERZ838118 (study PRJEB31850, sample SAMEA3708827) | human gut metagenome | biome: human gut; feature: human-associated habitat; material: faeces | place: China | collected 2014 ...
ATATTGGATGCCGCCTCATCAAAAATATACATCGGCGTATCATGAAGAAGTGCTCTGGCGATGGCAAGACGCTGTCTCTGTCCTCCCGAAAAGTTACTTCCCTGCTCCTCCAGCATCGTATCCAATCCATTTTGTGCCTGCAAAAACTCATACAGATTTACCTGCCTGAGCGCTGCTTCCATCTGTTCTCTCGACACAGATGGATCCGCCATTTTCAGGTTTTCTTCTACCGTTCCCTTGAACAGATAACTGTTATGTCTCACCAAGGTGATCTTATCCATCAGACTGGACTCTTTAATCTCCTGAATCGGTACATTATTGATCTGGATCTGTCCCGAAAATGTACGATTCTTCCCTGTCAAAAGTGCCGCAATGGTACTTTTTCCACAACCGGACAGACCCACCAGAGAGACAAATTTTCCGGATGGTATGGTCAGCGAAATATCCCGTAATACCTTTCGCTCCGGCTCATAGGAAAATTCCACATGCTGCAGTGTGACGTCCATTTGTTCGCCCTCAATCTCGTGCTCTCCCCGTTTTGGCTCTTCCATATCCAGAATCTTAAAAATCTTGTCACTTGCCGACATTCCGTTCATGGCAATGTGGAAGAAAGAACCCAGCAAACGCAGTGGAATGAAAAATTCAGATGCAAGCAGAATAATCGTAAACGCCCCTGCGAGTGATACATTTCCTGTCCCTCATACCCGGAACAACGGCACAGATTTCCTGCCAGATACTCTTTGACAGTCACAATCATTCCAATTGCTGCTCCGCCATATGCTACAATATCCATCACACTGACAGAATTAAGCTGCATAGTGAGCACTTTCATCGTGATCTTACGAAACCGCTCTGATTCGTCGTCCATTTCTTTGGCTTTTTGCTCATCTGCCTGATAAATCTTTAAGGTTGTGAGTCCTTGCAGGTTCTCTAAGAAACTGTCACCAAGTTCTGTATAGATTCCCCAGTATTTGCTCAGCAGTTTCTTTGCGAATTTCTGTACTGCCACGATCGACATCGGAATCAGCGGTACACATACAAGAAGCACAATACATGCCTTGATGCTGATCGGTGACAATACCGCAAACAATGTGATCGGTGCAAGCAGACTGTAGAACAGCTGCGGAAGATATCTCCCATAATAAATCTCCAGCTGCTCGACTCCTTCCGCAGACACCTGAACCACCTCGGAAGTAGATACCTTTTCTTTATAGGCCGCTCCCAAACGCAGCAGCTTCTCATAAATCTGCTTTCTTAAAACCGTCTTTACATCCGCACTTGCCCGATAAGAGGCATATGCAGCTCCTTTTTCGCACAGAAAACGCGCACAGATTGCCAGGATCACAATTCCTGCCGTTTGCAGCATCACCTGCTGATCCAATGTTTTTTCAAACAGCTGCTGGATCATATTTCCTGCCGCAAACACTGCTGCGATCTGAAACAGCAGTGCGATCCACTGCCAGAAAATATTAGCTCCGATATATTTTCCCGAGCCCTTCAACAGCTTGAGTAGTCTCGTCTTAATCATATGTTTCTTTCCTTCCCATTCTCTTTTTTTCTTTTGCAGAAGTGATCACGTGCCGGATTGCCATGATTGGATGATAAAATAACATTCTCGGTCCGGCAAACCGCATCACATTTCGAATTTCTTCTCTCATCTGCGGCTTGTAACAATGTACCCTGCAGTTACTGCAGAATGTCTTTGTCTCCATAAACGGACATTTATCCACACGCATTGCGGCATAGTCTCTGAGTTTTTCACACTCCTCGCACAGTCCATGATGTTTTTCCACAGTTTTATGTTTTTTCCGGCAATAAAGGTGGATCATCAGATCCACGATCTGCTTTTCTTTTTCCCGTTTGTTCTGCACTTGCTGACTCTTTTTTATATCTTTCATTTAAGCCGCCTCAATTCTGATCGTCTTGATTTTTGTAAAGAAATATACATATTTAAAAAGGATCAGCAGAAGAATAAAAATACGCCCCGGCAGATTGCTCATCATAAAAAATGCACACATCAGCATTGCGGATGCCGGAAGCAGAATACACAGCTTTGTCTTTAATGTCATGGCACGCTCCTTTACAAAGCTGTCCAGATGATTTTTGTAAAGCTTCGTCCCCATAAACCACTTGTGAAATCTTTCCGATCCTCTTGCAAAACAAAAAGATGCCACCAGCAAGAATGGAGTTGTCGGCAAAATCGGCAGGATCACTCCCACTGCTCCGATTCCAAGACATAAAAACGCTGCTGCCAGCCATAACATTTTCAATGGGTTTTTTCTCATACGCTCTCCTTTTTTCACTTCTACCAAAAGTTTTTATCATCTATTTTTCAATAGTCTCAACTAACAAAGTGATGCTACCATAATTGATAATTATTTTCAAGTAAATTTTTACAGGAAATCAGAAGAACTTTCTGTGAATTTGCTGTTCAAAAGATAAATCCATGATCTGATAAGGAACAAATGTAGAAAATAATTTGATTTGACAAGGTGATTTTATGGATAAATTTGAAAAACGATGGATTCGACGTGAATTTAATAAAACAAACGGTATGATTTTTCTTTACAAGATCTTATTTGGCCAACTCACTTTTTTGATCATGATGGCGATGTACCGGCTGTTTCCGGTTGACGAACATTTTAATGACGGAGCTGTCTGGTATCTGATCTCCGGCTTTCTCTGTCTCGGGATCTTTGTCATATGGCGCAGACCTTCCTTTTTCCGTACGCAGATTTTTCCGGTACATTCTCATATGAGCCCGGGAAAATTTCTCAGCTTTTTCGGGATTTTTATGATCGCACAGAACGCTTCTTCCGTTCTTTATGTACTTATGGAAATGGGAGCACAGCACTTCGGTTTTACATTTGCGCGTTCTCTGGAAGCTGCTACGGGAGGCTCTGTTACGATCTCTATGCTTCTCTACTCCGGATTTGCTGCTCCGCTGATCGAGGAATTCATTTTCCGCGGTGCTGTTTTAAAGACATTGGAGCCTTTCGGCAAGTGGTTCGCACTTTTGGCCTCCTCACTTGCCTTTGCTCTCATGCACGGAAATTTTGCACAGATTCCTTTTGCAATGGCTGCCGGACTGATCCTTGGATATATCGCTATGGAATACTCGATCTGGTACAGTCTCCTTTTGCATATTTCCAACAATCTGATCCTGGGAGATGTTCTGCCCCGTATTGCAGGCATAATGCCTGGCAACAGCGGAAATATCCTGTACAATGTGATCACCAATCTGCTCGTCATCCTTGGAATTGTGCTCCTGCTTCGAAAATACCGCTCCATTCCCCGCATCTGCAGCAGCGAGTCTCACAATACGGGGAAACTGTTATTTTTATATTTTACTTCCGTTTTTGGAATTTTATTTACACTGTCCTGTATCTGGAGCGGATTTGCCGGAATCAGTCCGCTGTAGTGTTTCTTTTTAATAACTCTACCACATACCGCTGAGCTTTTTCCCCGTATAAAAAGACATCGTACAGATTTCCGTTCTGACTTTCCCTCTCTTCTGCCCGGATGCCCAGCGCTTCTCCTTTTTCTGTCAGAAAGGTTCTGCTGTATCCGTTCCAGAACTTCTGCTCCAGATACCCTTCTGCCAGAAGTTCCTCAGTAATGGATTTGATCGTCAGACGCTTCATCGTCTTTTCATCCCGCAGTGCGTTGATAGATGCCACGAATTCGCTGATTGTCGTCTCCGTGACAAAAGCGATCTGCTGTTCCATTTCCTCTGTCAGATGAAATGCCTCTTTTCTTCCTTTTTTTGCCCGCTCTGTCAGCGGAATCTCTGAAGCACCATAGTTCGTTTCCTCGGCTCCGTATGCCGCCTTATCTCCATTCGTAATATCACGAATGCAGTATAAAAACGCCTCCCCATACTGTTCCAGTTTTCTGGCGCCCATCCCGTTAGCTGTCAGCATTTCTTCTTTTGTGAGAGGGATTTTCACGCACATATCATGAAGCGTCTTATCAGATGCCACCATATACGGCGGAATGGATTTTTCTTTTGCCAGTTCGCTGCGCAGCTTTCGGAGTTCTTCAAACAGATGCTGCGCTTTTTCACTCAGGTCTCCCAGTCCTTTCACACCTCGCCTTGCAGATGTTTTCTGTACTTCCGCTTTTCTGTATGCGATCACAAACGGATCCGTCCCTTGAAGCAATTCTTCTGATGTATCTGTGAGCTTCAGTAATGCGTATTTATCTTTTGTCTGGCACAGATAGCCTCGCTCCAGCATCGCCTGAATGATCTCTTTGATGCGTTCCTGTCCGATTTTGCTTTGTTTTCCATAACAAAGATTGTCGTTCATCCGGTAATTTCGGATTTTTGCAGTATTTTCGCCGAGCAGCGTGCCTGCTATCATGTTCACCCCGAATCTCTGCCCGGACTCACGGACGCATTCAATCACATCTGCTGCCGCTTCTGTTGCATCCATCTCTTCCAGTTCCTCCAGACAGTTGGAGCAGTTTCCACAGAGCTCTTTTGCCTGTTCCCCAAAATAACCGAGAATATAATTTCGCAGGCATCCCGTAGTCGTACAGTAGGTTGTCATCTTCTGAAGCCGCTCCCGATCCTGCACCTGGATATTCTGCATCTCTTTCGCTGTGTATTCTCCATAGTTTTCCTTGCTTTCCAGCAGAAACTGATTGATAACGACGTCCTGAGGCGAATAGTAAATGATGCATTCTGACGGCTCCGAATCCCGTCCGGCTCTTCCCGCTTCCTGATAATAATTTTCCAGACTTTGGGGCATATTGTAATGCAGGACATACCGGACATTGGACTTATCAATCCCCATTCCAAACGCATTGGTTGCGATCATCACCTGGATCCGATCGTAAATAAAATCCTCCTGACTGCTCTTTCTTGCCTCATTGCCCATTCCCGCGTGATATCTGCCCACTGAAAATCCCGCACTTTCCAGAAACAGGTAAAGTTCATCCACATTCTTTCTTGTGGCACAGTAAATAATTCCACTTTCATCCGAATGTTTTTCCAGATACTCCCGGATTCTTTCTTTTTTCTCTTTTGTTCTCTGCACCTCAAAATACAGATTTTCCCGGTCAAATCCTGTCACTGCCACATAAGGATTCTGCAGCTTCAGTACTTCCCGGATGTCTGTCTGTACACGCTTTGTTGCCGTGGCAGTAAAGGCTGTCACGATCGGACGGACAGGAAGCTGGCGGATAAATGAAACAATCCGCACATAACTCGGTCTGAAATCCTGTCCCCACTGAGAAATACAGTGTGCCTCGTCAATCGTTACCATAGAGATTTCGGCATGACAGGCAAAGTCGAGAAACCTTGGAGTCTCCAGACGCTCCGGCGCCACATAGACGATTTTGTATCGTCCCGCTTTTGCAAATTCCAAAGCCTTTGCAACCTGGTTTTCTGTCAGCGAACTGTTGATATACGCCGCATGGATCCCTGCTTCGTTCAATGCTTTTACCTGATCCATCATCAGAGAAATTAACGGTGAGATTACAATGGTGATCCCCGAAAGCATCAGCGCCGGAACTTGATAGCAAAGAGATTTTCCTGCCCCGGTCGGCATGATGGCAAGCGCATCTCTTCCGCCTAAAATCTGATCGATGATCTCCTCCTGTCCCGGACGAAATGAATCGTATCCAAAATATGTTTTTAAAATCTGTAGTTTTTCCCCTTCCACTGCCAGACCTCCTCTCTTTCTAAATTCCAAGCGTCTTTCGCACTTGTTCTCTTCTCTGATAAAACTCCTGATAAAATGACCCGTCATCCTCTGCTTCGTATGGAGTCTGATAAAACAATCGCAGAATATACGTCGTAAGGATCTGGATATTCTCTTTTTCCAGCTCTCCTATTGACTCTTCGCAAGTCAGAAGAAATTGGTGCCAGTCTGAAATGTACTGCGCATAAGCTTTCAGGTTGGTAATTCCGAGCCATTTTTTCACTTTCACCTTTCCGCGGTTCTCTTTTTTGCATTCTTTTGTCAGAAGAAAATATCGAAATCCCTCTTCTTCATACAGCCTTCCCAGCGGAAACAGTCGGCAGATTCCCGACCGAAACGCATGAATCCCACATCTTTCGTTCTCATCCAGAAACGGACAGGCATCCGTCTTAGGATCCATTTTTAAATTTGGAAGGATCATACCATCTACTACATTTAACTCGATCTCCTGATTCAGAAGCCCGGCAAAATCCTTTCCGGTTGCCTGTTTCAAATGAAACAGATCGATGGGATCCAGAATAATAGATTTCCCCATTCCGCGACAGCATGCCGAACACCCCTGACACTCATAACAATCTGCCTTTACCATATCATTTGAAGTATATAATTTTCCATCTGAAATCTCATTTAAATCTACATTACGCCTCATACAAGCTCCTTTATCATCTAAAATATTTCTAACCAGTTTATTTTAACACGCTTTTTATGGACTGGACAACAGCAACTATTTCTCCGTCATTTTTGCCAATTTTATATCCATTTCTCCACTTTTTTATTGCAATATGATACAATACAAAAACAAACAACCTAACAAAGGAGGGCACACTATATGAATCACCTGAATTCTATTTATCAGCGTCTGCAGTCTAATTATAGCGATTGTGATATCACATACGCTCCCGGGCTTTTGACTGTAAAGTGCAAAAACGGTGAAATCCGGGCAGACGGTTTTCGTACCTGCTTTCTCGAAGATGGAAAGACCGTACAGGAGCTTTTGGAAAAAAACGATGACAATCTCTATGAAGAAATGGAACGATTTATCCTTTATCTGCAGGAAGGCGGAGCAGATGCCGCACAATCGGATGAATTAAAAATGCTGAAAAACCCTGCTTATCACAATGCATTTACACGTTCCGGCAAAATTGCCGGTCGTATTTTATTGATCGCAGGCGGTGCAGAACTTCTGCTTTTGGCGTTTTGTTTCCGTCAGGATCAACTGCTTTTCTTTTTACTGCCATTGCTGATCTGGCCGATTTTTTCACTGGCTCTGATTGCCTTTGTGCGCAAAAAGATCCTCGCCCGGATCTGGATCTGTCCGAATTGTGGCTCCCGGCTTCCTTTGACCTGTTCTCCTTTTTCAGTTATCATTGAATACGTAGCTTCCTGCCCTGCTTGCGGAGCAAATCTGGAGACAGAGTCACTTCCATCGGAAATTCCGGAGACAAACGATGAGGATGGAAAAATATCCGATACAGCAGATCAGTCCATGACGTTCTCCCCGAATCCAGAAGGAGTGGTCAAACCACCTCGTAAATGGCCGGCACTCCTTTCCGGTATTGTGATCATTTTGTACAGTCTCCTGGGACTGTTTATGACACTGTTTTATATGGGGGATGCCCCTTCTGTCGGGATTGCACTGGGAATTGTGATGCATGTGAGCATTCTTCTGTCCGGTATCGCCTTGCTGGTTTGTCGTGCTCCAAAACTGCCGGAACATTCCCGTCCTGTCATTTGTATCCAGGAGCGGCTTTTCGTTTCTGTTTTAGCGTTTATTGTCTGGCCACTGGCACTTTTTCTTTTGTTGATTGCTTTCGGATACTGCGTCCAGCCTCCTCTGGATGTTCCATTTGGTCTGATTATGTTTCTGATTGGACTGGGACTTCTCATCTGCGGGATCTGGATGCTGCTGGCCGGAAAAAACCGCAGATTGTACGTTTTTGAAAACGGAAGTCTGACTTATATGACAAGCTGGGGACGCAAACGTGAACTTCTTCCCGGACAGCGATTTTCCATCCGCTTCGGAGCCAATGACTCCATTCAGTTTTTAAATGCGGACAAAAAGAAAATTTTCGCGATCGAACGTAATATGCGCGGCGTAGACAAACTGGCGGACTGGGTCGAATCCAGAGAGATTCCGCTTGAGATAACAAAGTTAAAAGAACAACAGATTCAGCAGGAAGAAGGAATCGAACCTGTCATTCAATGGCGGGAAGAATATACAACCAGACTTCACAGCCACCTAAAAGAAATCCGACTTGGGAAATGGCTGGTACTGGCACTCTTCTGGGCCGGCAGTATCATTCCGCTTTTCTTTTTCATCGCAGGAGCCTTGAAGTTCAGCCAGACCATCTACCTGATGGCAGCTTCTCCCCTTCCATTGATTGTATATTATCTGGCGTTTGCGCCTGTCCTGACACTAAACGGAAAGCAAAAAGGCGCCACTGCAGAATGGCAGGCTCACCATATCCGCATTTCTCTCCCTCTGGTTTTGCTTCCTGCATTGTGGCTGATGTCAGTATTTCACTACGGTCTGGAGCAAGTACTGATTATGGAAGAAAAATGGTACACACTGGCATTCTGGTTTGGACTTGGCGCAATCTTTATCATCGCCTTTGTCCTTCGCACTCCAAAACGTCTGCGTGGAGAAGGGCTTTTCATGATCAGTCTGTCACTCCTGTTGGTGGCAGAACCGATGGTGTATGTCGGTAATTTTGCCCTGTGTGGAGAGGAAACCCACTATCCGGCAAAAGTACTGGAACGAAATATAGAACAAGACGATGACGATGATTCTCTGGAATATTTTTTGACTGTGCAGTTGGATGACGGAACAGCTTTTGAATTTCCTGTTACTGAAGAGTTGTATGAAATGGAAGAGTCCGGAACAGAATTTGTTGTATGTCAGAGAGAAAATCCATTGGGTGTGCGGATGCTGGATCTGCACTTGCCGCCTGAAAAATAGTCACAGATATTTTTATAAATGAACTGAGAAATCAAAATTACAATAAGTGAGGAGAAAAAATATGTTCAATATAATAGAATTGTTATTTCCTGTGATCTTCATACTAATCTTTATAATGATTATATTCACTTTGGCAAAGGGGATTTCTACTTGGCATAAAAACAATAATTCTCCCCGTTTAACTGTATCAGCAAGAATCGTTGCAAAACGCCAGAATACCACGTATCACAATCAGCCAAACGCTGGAGATACCTCAGGAGCTCATGGATATCATACAACATCCAGTACTACTTATTATGTCACTTTTCAAGTGGAAAGCGGTGACAGAATAGAGATGTCTGTATCCGGCTCAGAGTACGGAAAGCTTACAGAGGGCGATGAAGGAAAATTGACATTTCAAGGAACAAGATATTTACAATTCAATATGGAAAATTGAACAACAAATACATCATTGAACAGAGAATATTTCAATGATACAATTCTATCCATTAGAATAAATTATTAGGAGCAATACAGAAACTTATGGAAAAAAATACATTAGGTGAAATAATCCATCATTTACGCAAAAAAGCGGGACTAACACAAGAAGCATTGGCGGATGGTATTTGCTCCCCTGTTTCTATCTCAAGGATAGAAAACGGAAAACAAATGCCATCGGGAAAAGTTTTAGAACAACTCCTTGCACGCCTTGGCACAAGCACTTATCAGCTCTGCAATATTTATTATGAAAACGAGTGTCAGTCATCCTTACGCCAAACTTTAGATGAAATCAGTGAACAAGTATCCGCAGGTGAGTTTATTCAGGCAAAAAAGACATTACAGCAGCTTTCTACTGAAAAAATGGACATCGCTAATCTCCAGTACACCAAAATGATTCATGTGGCAATTCGTATGCATGATGGTGCTGCAGACGAGCAAATGGAAGATGAATTAACAAACGCACTCCATCTGACAAAACCCGATATCGACTTCAATGATTTTCGCAGGGAGTTGTTTTCCCCTACGGAGGCTAATATTCTTGTCATGCTAACGGCAGCAAAATATATGGCGGGTAAAAATTTAGAAGCTATTCGTATTGGTGAGGAAATCCTGTTTGCCTTGGAACGCAGCCATAGTCGTCTTTCTGACTATAAGGTCCTTCAGATCAATTTAGCGCATAACCTAAGCCAAATTCTGCAAGATGAGGGACGGTATCAAGAAGCGCTTCTCTATGCAAAAAAAGCAGAGAATCTCAGCATTTGTGGAACAGAACAGTTTCTCCTTCCGGAAATTGAATTTAGTATTGCACAAATTCTTAACAATATGAAAAAAAGGCAGGAAAGTCGTATGCGTATGGAAGCGCTGATTCCCTATATGCGCCTGATTGGAAAAAAAGAAATGGCAGATTTAGTTCAAGAATATTTAGAGAAAAACTTAACAAATGATGTAAATTAAAACTATACATGGCTCGATATGGAAATGCCGCATTCTTCCCTTTACAATTTACTTGTCGAAGGGAGATATCAAGATTATGAAAAAAATAAAATGGGAACACATCCTGCTGTTTTTCTTAGAATTACTAGTAAATATGGCAACTGTAGGTGTCGCAATTCTATTAAACGCCTTAATTGATGCTGCACAAATTTCCATTACCAGCCAAGACGCTCACCATTTACAAAAAGTGTTGTTTATTAGTATTCTCTATGCTGTATGTTTAGGTGTACTGGTCTTTTTGTCAAATCGATACAAAGCCTGCTATATCAGAAAACGTTTACTTGAGATGCGTACTGTATTAGCAGATGGTACTTTGCAATCAAGTATTGCTAACTATGAAGAAACGGGTAATGCGTCATATGTTACGGCATTCAACCAAAATTTTTCTATCATTGAGGAAAAAGTGTTGCAAAACCGTATTTCCATCTTAGACTCTGTCATTTGTATCGTGTTTGCTGTTCTCGTGCTTTTATACATGAATCCACTTATTGCTGTTATCTCCATTGCAGCCATGGCAATCCCAAGCTTATTGCCAAGTCTTTTTACCAAGGTACTTGGCACAGCACAGGAAACAGTCATGAAATCAACAACATCCTACAATGAAACAGTAGCTGATCTTCTAACTGGTTATGAAGTGATAAAAACTTACCATGCAGAGGATGAGATGTTTCATAAATTTTCTAAGACAGCAAAACGATTAGATAGCAACAAAGAACATTTTTCATCCTTGATGGCAAGTGTATATGGTTTAACTACACTTTCATCTGTCGCTGTCCAATTTTTTATCATGGGGTTGGCTGGATTTTTTGCAGTTAAGGGATATATCACCATTGGCAGTATTGTCGCAGTCACTCAGCTTACCGGACAAGTGATTTCTCCTGCCTTCGAGCTTTCTGCAAAGATTAGCGAACTAAAGTCTGCCAGACCTGTATTGGATACTTTGCATACTCTTTCTCATCCTGAAATCCATGAGAAAAAAACAGGACACAAACTCAAAAAACATATTTCACTACGAAATGTAAGTTTCAAGTACGATGACAGAACTATCTTAAAAAATGTATCTGCCACTTTTGAAAAAGGAAAGAAATACGCGATTCTCGGAAAAAGTGGAAGTGGGAAAAGCACACTGTTAAAACTCATTGCAGGATATTATCCAGAATTCGAAGGAAAGATTTGTACAGATGAAATCGCAGCTCTTCCAGACAGACTGGCTATGATTCATCAAAAAACTTTTTTATTCAATGATAGTGTTCGCAATAACCTTACTCTGTGGAAATCATACACAGAGCACGAAATCACAGAAGCTGTTAAGAAAGCAGGACTAAAGGTGTTTATTGAAAATTTGCCACAAGGACTCGATACAATAATCGAGGAAAACGGAAACAATTTCTCAGGAGGAGAATGTCAACGTCTTGCTATCGCCAGAGCTTTGTTAAGTGGAAAGGATATACTGCTAATGGACGAAGCAACATCGTCATTGGATGAACAAACCGCAAATGCTGTAGAAAACAGTATTTTATCATTGGAAAATATCACATGTATCAGCGTCACTCACAGACTCTCTCCGGAAACCATGCAAAAATATTCAGCAGTCCTGACAATGGACAAAGGAGAATTGCACGAATATGTTCTATGATATTATGCAAATAACTATTATTTCTATTGCTGCGCTTATTGCCATAATTTACTTAAGTATTTGCCAAAAACAACATGCGGAACTATATAATAAGGTATTTGAAGCAGGATTCACACATGACATTTCTGCAGAATCAGTAGAAAAGTATCGAAGAAATTACGTTTTAACAGAAATCATGTAAATTGTAACCTATTGCCTTACAGAATTGATGCAGATGTGCTATATTGAAGATGCAAAAAGAACAACCGCCCATAAGGGGTTGACCAATTAAAGAATGTACATAGAAAATGCCACCCAAACTCGCCAAAGTATCATATCATTCTGAGGGTGGTTTTTCTATGGCTTAAATCATCAGTGACATTAGTGCCAAATATGTATCCTGTAATGCTTTGTATTTACGAAGCAATTAGCATTCCTTATTATTTACATTGTTCTTCTAACTGTTTCTTAAGCTGCTCAAGTTCGCTTTCTTTTTGTTGCAAAAGAACTTCCTGAGATGCAAGCAACTCACTTTTTTGCTTAATAGTGTTTTGCTGTTCCTGAATAGTACTCTGTTGTTCATCGATCGTATCCTGCATTTGATCGATCATATACTGTACGGTATTCTTATCCAATATTTGTAATTCTTTTGAAAACAATCCCATAACTTTCT
>ERZ838118.4327-NODE-4327-length-12414-cov-4.458047_pt1 | contig 12414 bp, 14 predicted proteins | sample MGYA00519863_ERZ838118 | MGnify/ENA primary metagenome ERZ838118 (study PRJEB31850, sample SAMEA3708827) | human gut metagenome | biome: human gut; feature: human-associated habitat; material: faeces | place: China | collected 2014 ...
CCGCCAGCGCCAGGCTCCGGAAGAACCGCCGCAAATACAGGGGATTCCCCAGGAAAACGGAATAATAGTTCAGCAGCGTAAAGCTGCCGTTCTCGGCAAGCTGGGCGCGAATCAGGATATAGCCAAAGGGCACCACGCACACACTCAGCAGCAGCGCGGCCAGCGGCAGGCTCAGCAGCTCGTGTATCTTTATTTTCATCGCGTCCTTTCTTTAATGTACTTTTATCTCAATGTATTTCCATAAGATTTACAGCAAGGGAAACGGTACTGAAGTAAAAATTTGTATGTTTCTGAGTATAAATGATTTCGAATACTTTCGTTTCCTATTGATGAGATGCTGGGGGTCAATAACGAAAAAAATAAAATGGGAAAATGATAGTGGAATCAGTTTACATTTAAATTCGAATATTCTCCTTAGAGAGTGTATGCATATATTTTCGAACACAACTTTGAAATCATTTCATCCGGAACAGCCGGTATGCGGTTATAATTGATTGTTCTCGTGTGTAAGGATCGCTCGGCGCGAAGCGATTGCTGCCGACGCCCTGCATGACCATAGTGCCGTCCTCTGTCTGCATGGCGCTGACCTCGGCCACGGCCGCTTTCGCCCATGTCGAAATACGATCTGCATCATTAAAAGGCGTGTGTTCGCGGTTGGTGCGGATGTCAAGAATACCCGCTGCGCGGACCAGCATCGTGGCCGCTTGCTCGCGCGTAATATGGGCATCCGGTGCAAATCTGCCGTTTCCGACGCCGTTCACAATGCCAAGCGACGCACATGCCAAGACATCTGCATTATCCGTGTCCGTAAAACTGCTGTCCGTGCCGCCGCGATAGACGATCAGCTGCTGAACAGTATTTCCGGTACGTTTCTGCGTGATTGCCGCAACCAGCTGACAGAATTCCTGTCGCGTGCAAGGTTTTGTATATTGCCGCTGAAGCTCCTCAGGGACCAGTTCCGCCATGACCGCTTTCTCGACTTCGTCCGCCGCCCACGCGCTCATCTGACTGCGGTTCGCCGCCGTTTGCGGTATTGCTGCCGTTCCTTCTCGCATATCGTAATATGCGGTTCAGCCACCCTTGCGGACAGCCAAGAGACCGGAAGACGTCGAAATTTCGTCAAATTCTCCCGGGAGAAACACTTTTCCGTCATAGGAGCGCAGCGGTGTCCATGTCTGTCCGTTCATCGTGGCCGCCACGACAATTTCCGGCGGCGGCGCTTCGGTGCCCTCATACTGTCCGGTCAGCAGGCGAACCGACTGATAACGACACGGCACGGTAAGCTGTCCTTTTTCTGCTGACCAGACGCCGTATAAACCATTCTGCACATTCTGCACAACCATGTATCCGCCATCACTGATAAAACCGGCGGCGCGGAGTCCGCTGTCGGAAACGATGTTTCGACCGCTTGCGTTCCAGAGGAAAATCTCGCTGCCGTTTTTCGCGCAGTAATACGGAACCTGCGTGCTGTGAACGCCTGCCATGCCGTCCGCGCTGCCGATATACGTCAGTTCGTACAGATGATACGGTGTTTCGATGATATTTTTATCCGAGTACGGCTCGTAAAGCACATAATTTCCGCTTTCCTGCCGCTGAATATCACGGCCGTACCACGCTGCGCCCGCGCTCGACAAACACAGGCTGAGTGCCAGAGCGGACGGGAGTGCTCTGTGGACTATTAGTTTCATATTAGTTCTACCTTTCTCCTGTTTACATAAGCAGAGTTATTTTCTCTTTTATAGTTGTTCGCGAACAAGCTTTATAAAGGAGAAATTCTATAGAACTGGTTGATACCATATTCGTACATACATGCATTCGTTTTTGCAATTACCTTATTGGCCGAAACAGATGCCGGATTAAGTTCTGAAAGCGATACCTTCGATGTCGAAATGGCAGGAGCAATCGACTGTGAGGTGCGTCCGCCAGTGGTAAACGTATGAATATCAGAATAGGTAGTACCGCCATAGGTATAAGCATACTTACAATACGTTTTCTGCGAATCCGACAGTATCTTAAGGGTACCATTTGCCATATTTGGATTTTCTCCTTGTAAATAATTAATGTATGCATACATTTTATAAGGAGAACATTACAGGCCGCATGTCAACCTGCCGTGTAATAATTTTTGCGCAGCTCAATCGTGTCTACGCAATCATTCTCCGTTGAGAAAACCAGAAACGGGTCGTCCCATGTCCCGTACAATATCGTAATGCTCTGCTCCGTATCGCTTGCTTTCAGGCCTCTCGGCGTTTGGAACCGAGGGGAACAAGCCGTGATATTGCATATCTTTCCATCCATATTTTCGGTGTCCTCTCCTGTGAGCCGCCTCATGACGGAGATCTTCAGGTCATTCGATTGATAATTTTCGATTGTGTAATTCAGTACATACGCCTTATCGTCTGACGGATGCAATTCCGCAGATATATCGCTCGGAAGCTCCGAAAATGCCATGCCTGTCGCAAGCCTGTTTTCCGGATTCGTACTGTCAATCAGGCAATCGTCGTTCTGCACCGTGGATATAATAACCATTTTATCCGCCGCATAGCGCAGCGAATTGATGCCGGGCGCATACCGATCCGGAGCATCCACTCCGGTAAAGCCCAGCGGAAAATATATCATCCCGTCATGCCGGACAGGTGTCCGGTCGGCCGCGGCATCATAATACGTCCCGCTCGTGTCGGCCGGAAAGCATCTGACAGGAGCATCGGCAACGATGTCTTCGCCGTTTACTGCATAATTGTTTTTCCCGACATGGTATTCCGCCGTATATGCAGGAAATTCAACTTTCGCCGTATCGCCATATTCACGGTACGTCCCGCCAAGGGCCTCGGTGACTTCTTGCAGTGGGAAATAAAAGGTGTGATCCTGAATATACGGCTTGCCTGCAAGTTCGAACGCTTCGCCGTTCCGGTATGCCGTATTTTCTCCGGCTGTCAAAGTCAGCGTTCTTTCGCTGACTGTTTCTGGCGGTGCGCTCTTTGCCGAAGCGAAATATATAATCAGTATCGTGGCCATGAGCAGAATGCAGCGTTGTATCGTTTTCATAGGCTTACTCCTCATTCACAAGAAATCGCAGCAAAATCAGAACACAAAATTTCCGCAAAGCGCCGAGGCAGCACGACCGGAGCCTGCGCAAGAAGCCGCAGCTCTCATTGTTGCGGTGTTGCCTTAAGTAAGAGAGGCTCCGGTTCAAAATCCGGAGCCTTTCTATTATTGCGCTAACTGATTATACATCCGTTCAATGGTTACGATGGCCTGCTCGCCGGTATAACCGCCGTCCGGATGAAATTCGTTATTCTCCTCGCCCTTCATGATGCCGATATTCTGCATGGTGTAGATGCTGTCGCGCGACCAGTTTCCGAACTGCGCATCATCGGCGTATTGCTTACTGCCCTCTGCGGTTTCCGTGCCGCCAAGCGACTTGTACAGCCGATCGAGCATGGCTGCGGCCTCTTCGCGCGTGATGAACGCATACGGGCGGAATGTTCCGTCCTCGTAGCCGGTGACGATGCCGAGCGCCGCCGCGACTGCAACATTTTCATCCTCGCAGTCAGAAAAAGCTTCGTCCGGTATGTTTTCCGGAACAGAACTCATCTTGCTGTACAGATTGACTGCCAGCTCACAGAAATCCACGCGCGTGATGTCGAGTCTGGGATAATGAAAACCACCGAGCGTCAAAGAGTGCTGCCGTGCCTCTTCCACTTCAGGCTTTGCCCACGCACTGTACTCACCCGCATTCGCAGGGAGTTCAACCTCGCCGCCCGTACCATCCAGATAATAGAGTGTTTTGCCTCGCCAGCCGATATAACGATTATCGCGCCAGTCTATCCCATCAAAGTCGTTTTTTCCGATGTCTTTGCCGTTTTTGTCAATCAATCCGTATTTTCCGTTGCCATATGCGCCTTTCACAGAGCCTTCCCACAAAGTGCTTCCTGTCTGAATGGCCATCAGTCCGTTGTGAAACACGGGCGTGCTGATTGCAACACCGCCGTCAATGTCATCGCGGAGCATATTCATATTTTCGTCAAACAGAACCAGCTTTGGAATATCATATTGGATGGTTGTCGGCTCCTGATAATAGATAACATCAGTTAAAGGACGTTTGGCATAAATACCAACGAAAAAGTAGCCTTCATCTGAAACGCTCATGCAGGTTCCTTCTACCGGCAGATCCATCGGCGTTATATTTCCGTTTTCATCGGAAAGATAGAAATCCGAACAGTGTTCCTTACCCAGAATTTCCTTCGACAACAGAATTTTATTGTCAGCAAGCACATCTATCGTATCATATTCGAGCGGAATAACCATTTCTCCGGTTTCTATATTGACAACGCCGTCCAGAAAACCATATTTTATGTAGCCATCTATATCGAGACTGATGGTGTAAAGGTTTTTCGATGGCACAAGCGGCGATGCGTATCCACCATAACCATCACCATCGATAAAATACATACTCTTATCATTCTCATTCTGCCATTGCTGCTGCACCTGTGCAATACTGGATTGCAGGGCCTCCTGCGGTGTGACAGTTCTAACCGCCCCGGCATAGACCGCCATGCTGCCGGCGATGAGCGCCGCCGCGATCAAGTAACGTAATTTTTTCATGCTCTACTCCTCCTTGTTCTGTGGTCTGATATAGTGGTATATATAGTATAACATTTCAGACAGTCAAAATGTGACATGGCATCTCTACACAACTTAATTTTCATGCGAATGTCACACTACGGCATCGTTAATTGTTATTAGTATAATTCGGTTTACATTTGGATGTCAATACGCTCTGGATCCATTGACCGGTCAAAACGAATCCAAGAAAAGAGTGATATGATGTCTAGGTTACGCAGCTAAACAGCAGGCGGCAGCAGTGTCTTTGCTTCAGGTTTGATTGCTGAGTTTCATAAGGTTGACAGCCGCCTTTGGCTGCGTATAATTTTCTATAAGAGGAAAGGTGGTTGTCATATGAAAAAAATCTGTTTGGTATTATCAGCGCTGGCATTATGCTGTACTATGTTGATTGGAGCCGGAACAGTAGGCACATCTTCGCAAATGTCGCTTACGCAGCAGGCAATTACGCATTGTCTATTGCCTATTTGCTTTTGCGAACTTGATTATACGCTATCGGTAGTAAACCTCCACCAGGTTTTTGGTAACGCGGATATCAACCTTTTCACCAATCAGATTATAGGGCACGGAGTATTTGTTTTTGCCACCAGAAATCAGGTAGTCGTTCGGAACTGTTGCCATAGACCAGACAGCGGCTTCAAACGGTGCAGTGGGCAGCGGCAGCATATACGGCCTGCTCTTCCTCAAGATAAGCGCTGCGGCGGGTGCCGGGGCGCTGCTTGAACTTGCGGCTGTTCAGCTCATCCACTTTTCAGCAATCGCCTCCTTGACTTCCTGCAAAGAGAAAAACTTCATATCACGCAGTGCAGCAATAATCCAGGTCTCAGCAAAACGGACAGAAGTCTCTGCCGAACTCTTGTACTTTGGACGACGTACTCGTGCAGGAACAATAGCTGTGTTGTAATAGTCCGCAAGTTCCTGATAACTGCGATTCAGTACGGTTTCATAACGGGTGTTAGACACAGTTGCGGTCTTGCAGTTATCCGGAATGAGTAGCCTTGCCGCGCCGCCGCAATAGTTGAACGCATGAACATGACGGTTCAGCTAGTTCTCGGTTTTCATGTCATCACAGGCTTCTGCATAGACATAACAGCTGCACGGGAGCACCGCTACAAACAAATAAGCGCTACTCCGCTCTCCGGTAACGGAATCGTAGACCGGGATTATATCTCCGGCCCAGTCAACCTGGATTACATCTCTCGGTTTATGCTGAATGCGCATGGTTGCCTTGATAATGCGAGCCCATCTGCGGTATTTATCGCCAAACTGTGTACTCATGTACGGCGTGCGGCCGCTTTCGTAGCACTTACGGCAGTATTCTTCCCATAAAAGCGTCAGCGTAACGCCGGGCTTGGCCAGTTCACGGTGAATATACGGATAGTCTGGCTCAACGTAAGTGCTGATTTTCTGGTACTTGTCCGGGAAAAGAATCCGCTCCAGCTCGACGTTGGTAATGTCCTCGTCGAGGGGCCAGTGGATATTGTGTTTAGCCGCTTCTTTCAGAATGGTACGCACAGTGTGATCTGAGCAATGCATCGCGCTGCAAATATCACGCTGGACATGTTTCAAGGCTGAAAGTCCTAGGATTTCACGATAATTAACCGTTTTAGTCCTCCGATATATGATTTGTCACATACTGATTGTGCATGTGCTAAGTCATTATATCGTGAATTTAAAAGGTTGTCGCTGCGTTCCGGCGAGGTGTCGCTATTTCTCCGGCAAGATGTCGCTGAAAGTCCATGCAGATGTCGCTATATGGGCGGTTTATGCAATATCGCGCCTTTTATTATTACCTGTGCAGTATCCTCTGTTCTGGTTGATCTTAAAGCATATTGTATAAAGAAATATATTGAAAACGATCAAGCGAATACCGCCGATCAGCAAACAAGCAGCACTAAATAAGTGCTGCTTTCTTTTTGCATTTACGCCCAATTAGGGCGTTTTTTTATTTTAGAGAGAAAGGAAGTCTGACGATGAACATTGAGAATATATCCATAGCCTTGCTCCTGCTGGGTGTGCTTATAACCGTTCTATGCGTTGGTATCAACCTGTACCGGCTCTGTCATGGCTTGCCGTATCTGCCGCACTGGTGGAGCGGTGTATGCTCGGCTATGCTCTTGCTGGGGCTGGTGTGCAGCTTTTTCGCGCAGAATAAGAAGAATTGAGGGTTGTCTGCAATCTTTTGTTTTAATATATGATTTCAATAAATACACCCGTCATAGGTAGCCTATAACGGGTGTCAGTTTCGTATCAGTTTCTTTTCTGGTTGCGGATATAGATTATGCAAACTACAACTAATAAAATCTCTAGAACAATGCGGATGCAGTTAGATAAAACCATATATATTGTGAGTAAAAAACTCATTGGTGGCTCCTTTCAGAATGCTAACAGCATTTAATTGTTACATGTTTGCCGTCAATTTTAATGGTGATACCTACCGTTGCTCCTGATATAGAATCAGGATGTTCGAAACGAGCCAATCCTGTTACGCCAACATCAAGGTTTCCGTTGCTAGGATAATTGCGCTGATACGATGTATCAAGGGTTTCCCAAGAATTGAAGTTTACATATCCTCCTTGCTGATAGACACGAATACTGTGGACCTGTGCCACATTTGAGATTTGAAAATCACAAGTTACATCGGCCCATACCGTGATATATGCATATCCGTATAGAGATGATACTTTGAAATTAGTTTCGTATGTACCTCTTTTAAGCATTGCGCGTATTGGAGTTGTAGCGGGGTTAGATGCTGGTGTAAGATCGGTTATAGTGATTGTACTCCCTGCTTCTTGTAGTTCACGAACAGCGTTATTCAGCATTTCTTGTGTCAATTTAATGTTCGGATTATAATCCAAAACTTCGACTTCAATTCCGTATGGTTTTCCGGCTTCCTGCAACGCTTTCTCATATTCGGAAATAGTAATAATCGAGGTAGAAGAAGCCTCATTGTTTTCTGTCAAAGCTACATTGACCGCATTAGCGTTCATTTCCAACATCGACCCCATTATACATCCAACCATTGCTATACTTGCTAATCGCTTGAACTTTGTCATATAATCACCTCTATATTTTATATGTTGTAAATTTTATTGTATTATTTTGACTGCGATTATTAGCATCGGCATTTCTATCGAAGGTATAGGATAAACAATAGAAACGTTACAGAATCTACGCAATATAAGGAATAGTAAACTTATTGCGGTCTGTGGTAATGTAGTGTATCCTTAAGTCGCACAGATCTAATACAATGAACAGCAGGGAATTGCATAATATATTTAATTAGTTTATCATGGGTTTTCGCTTCATCAGGTATACTGCCCGTGATTTTTATTGAAGTATTGCACTAATCTTCAAAATCAGCTATACTATATATATCCACATGAATCCGGTACACCGTTATGCGGTGAGGTGTCCAGCCTTTCGGTTTTATGTGGATTGTTTAATGTACCATTGGAATCACCAGCCTTTATGCAATATTTTGGTTTTAGTGGGGAACATCAATCCAGTATGGGTCTACCCAATAGCCGCGCGTTTCGTTCCAGCGGCGGTACTGCTGCTTGCCGTTGTAAATACGGAACTTGTACACGATCACATCGGCGCATGGCATGATCGTGTTTTCGCTGCTGCTCTGCGGCGTGGGTGCTTGCGGAATATCTGCCGCAAATGCGGTCGGAACGGCGGTTGCCATGATAGCTGCCGCGCCCAACGCACAGAGAAATCGTTTCTTCATGGTGGTTCACTCCTTTATGATTGGAAAATTGAGTTGCTTATAAAATTCAGTTTCGGATTCGGTTAATTCTATCGGCTGCTCATTTTGGATACAAAGCCAACACCGACCGGCTCGATCTTGCTTGATATAAGCGGTGCTGTTGTCAAAGTTGATAACGCCTGCTTTTTCGCTGCTCGGTGCTTCAAATTTCGGCTGCGGCAGAACCGCGTAGGACGCAATGAGCAGCACAGCGAACACGCCGGTAAACATTGCGCTGGCTGCGCGGCGGTGCTGGTGTGCGGAATAGGTCATTACCATGACGAACCGCTCTTTGATCTCGGCTTGTGCGTCCGCTTGAAACAGCGCGGTTGCCATAAACGGCAAGCGGTGCTTGTGCCTGGTTTGCTTCATCAAGGAAAGTATCGTCCGCAGGTAGGCGGCTCGTTCCTGCTCGTCCAGCGTCCGCGCAACGGACAGGTCGCACTTGATCTCTAAGGTCTGCTCTAAGTCCTTTTGCAGCAGGTACACTACGGGATTCCACCAGAATATCATGCAGAACAGCGTAACCAGCAGCTTCACAAGGGTATCTTGGTTGAGGAAATGCGTGTACTCGTGCAGCAGCACATAGCGCAGCTCGGTTTCGGTGTAGTCCCTGTCCGGCAGGATGATTCGCTTGTGCAGCACGCCCATGCCGAACGCGGATTCGATATTCAAAGCCGTGTAGCCATGTACCGTGATCTTGCGTCCGGTCTGCCGCTGGACTTGCTCCAACAGGGCATTGGTTCGCTCGTCCCAAGGTGTAGTGTAATGCGCCACGCTGTATATCGCTTTGCGGTACTGCCGGATATAGCGAAAAAGCAACTCGCAGAATCCCAACAGCCATGCGGCGCACAGAATAAGCACAAGCGGCTTGTTCGCCAGCATATCCCGCTCCCGCGTCAGCAGATTGTAGATGTGCGGATAAATAACACCGTCCGCTGCAATCAGCGTATGCGGAAATTCCAGCGGCAGAAACAGCCGCACCGCGCAGAACAGGTACAGCAGTACCATGGACAGAACGCCGAAATGCTGCTTGAACCGCGTATGCCGCAGCAGGTAGATGGCTACGATCAACAAGCTGCTCCACAATAGCGCGGACAGAAATGAGAAAATAGTGACTTGCATATTTATTTCTCTTTGCTCTTTTCCTCGATCTGGGCTTCGTATTCGTCTACCATCTTTTCCAGTTCGGCAATCAGCTTTTCGTCCTGCTCCGGTGTGCGCTGCTTTTTGTCCTTCTTGAACAGCGTAACCGCGATACGGGCGAACAGCGAATTGTTCACGCCCTGTTCTTCCAGCATATAGGCAAGGTATTCGTCCTTGGTGAGTGTGGGGACATACTGTTGTGCCTGATAGCGTCCCTCCTGCGCGATTCCGACAACTTTAATGAACTCCTTATCGCTCAACCAGCGCAAAACCTTGTGAATGTAGTTTTTGCTCCAATCCTGCCCCGTAAGCAGGCGGCTGAGTTGGGAAACGGTAAGCGGTTCGGGCGTTTGCCAGAACACATTCATTACGATCTCTTCCGAGTTTGACATTTGATATTTCTTCACAGTATTCACCTTTCAGTACAGTAACCAAACGGGTTTCTGTTAGCTTGCTTATATAATACATACTAACAAGGTCACTGTCAATACGATTTGTGAAAATTCAGTGTAAAACATAAAATACAAAAGTAAATATTGTGCGAAATGCACAGAGTCAAATATACTCCTCGAGTATATTCATTTTCTTTTGCGAGCATTGAATCCAGTTCTTCACTAACAACAAATTTGAATGGTGAAACCGCGAGATCTCCTGTAGCACTCACATAGTAGGAATATTTCCAGAGGGAAACTCTGCCTTGATGCTAGTCTGCACCCATCTGTATCATGCAGCCAACAATCAGCGGGATGTTTGATGGTTACATTCAACACATCGTTTGTAGCCTCCTAGCTGTATCTCATAAAAATATCCCCCAATTCCGGCGCTGCTTGTTGAGGGTTTCCCCCAAGCCCCCATGAACGCAGAATTTCATTCTGCGGCTGCGCGTCCGTGGGACGCTTTTGACCATGATCAGCTCACCGCTGGTCATGGTCTTTTTCTTGTTCTTTTTTCTGTTCCTCATCCATTTTTAGTAGACGATCCATATTGGCCTTTGCCGCCAGCAGCTCCCGCATTTCCTCACGGGAGCGCCGGTACTCGGCATAGGTCTTTTTCTTTTCCTCCAGCAGCCGAGCATATTCAGCTTGCAGTTCTTTAACTTTGGGCAGCTTCTTGACCCCCATATCATCAAAGGCATTTTTTGCCGCCTGATGGAGCAGAATTTCTTCCTCATGTTCCTCGCGGAATTTCTTTGAGTAGCCAGCTTTTCGGTAGGCCACATAGGTGTCACGAGTCTTGGCATAGTTGATGATATGGGTCCGCAGGACGGCGATCTCCGCCATGCGTTTCTCCGCTGCCTTAATTTTTGCTGATAGCTCATTATGGTGAGCCGTGGCCGCCGCAGCCTTTTCCTCCAGCACAGCATACTCCAATAGATTATGCTCTGTGAGATAATTCACGGTCTGTGCCATCTGTTTCAGATTAAAGACCTTGGCCAACCGCACATACCCGGCACCTTTTCCGGCCTGGAGCTTTGCCTGGATGTCAACCAGCAGATTGACCTTCGGCGGATCTGCCTGCCTGCCCGGTTTCTGACGGGGTGTATGCTCCTTTTGACCGGCGAGGACAGCCAGCAGATGCTCCAGGGTGTAGCCATCGCCCAGACTGTCCAGGCGGGACACTTTGCCCCAGCCGGGGAGCTTCAAACGGTAGGATTTGCCGCGCTTGGATACTTCACAGCCGGATTCCCGAAGCAGCTTCAGCAGTTCGTCCAGGTCAACAGGCTTTTGTGCCAGGGCGTTGTCAATGGCAGCACGGAGCAATTCCCGATGGGAGGGCTTCGCCTGATCGCCCAGCCATTGGTCGTAACTTTTGCCGTGGGGCTTTGGGTTCTCGACAATGGACAGTCCGTTCTCAATGCAGATGGTGTCGCTCAATCGACGGACAGCTTTTGTGCTGCCCCAAAAATTGCGGAACTTCCGGTCACAGTCCAGGTTGACCGAACTCCAAATGATATGATTATGGACATGGGCCTTGTCAATGTGGGTACAAAGGATAAAGGCGTGTTTGCCCTTGGTGAACCGCTTGGCAAATTCTACACCGAGCCGGTTGGCTTCCTCCGGGGTAATTTCCCCAGGGCAGAAAGATTGGCGGACATGGTAGGCGATTACATCATCTGCGCCCCGGACCCGTCCGGTGGCGGCAATATACTGGCGCTTTGCCAGCATAAACTCGGCGTCGGCTACACGGCTATCACACTCATAACCGGTGATAAGTCTGCCGTGGTCGGTCTTTTGCGGATTGGCCACATAGTCGATAATCTCGCTAATGGCACGGCTCTCGGTCCGGCCCTTGCCAATGTGTAGCGGCATAATGCGTGTGGTTGCCATGAAGTTTCCCTCCTTTCAAAAAATGGGCAGCCTCAGCTGCCCATCTCGTCACGATATGAAATAATCTGCTTCTTTTTCTGCTTGGCGCACCGCAGCGTCGTGGCAGCTCCGCCCCAATCATGGAGAACATACGCTACTACCACATCGCTGGCTTCTACCATCCAGCGGTTTCTATGAGAAATCGCAAAACGGCGTGGCACAGTTTCCAGCGGCGGATACACGGTGCTGTCATAGCCGGAAGTGTTCTTCCCGGTGTTGAGATAAGCCAAGACAAGAACCAACTTAATCTGTGGATACTTTTTCTTTTGTTCCCGCAAAATGGATGCTGCTAAACTATCAAACTCTCCATATCCTCCGAGAAAAAAAGTTGTTGCTCCTTGCTCAATTAGACTTTGTGTTACTGTGCGAAGCCAACTCGCAATCTTATCTTCTTTTGTGATTTGCGAATGGCCACAAAATGTTACATTCATACGATGGCACCCCTATTACCATCATACCGCAAATATCTTTATTAGTACAGGTACAGGGACTAATTTTAGCAGAACTGCCCATATACTAAATATAGTA
>ERZ838118.4328-NODE-4328-length-12414-cov-3.402298_pt1 | contig 12414 bp, 9 predicted proteins | sample MGYA00519863_ERZ838118 | MGnify/ENA primary metagenome ERZ838118 (study PRJEB31850, sample SAMEA3708827) | human gut metagenome | biome: human gut; feature: human-associated habitat; material: faeces | place: China | collected 2014 ...
ATGCCAGAATTAAAATGTACAGTACAGACATGTATGCACAACAAAGATTTTTATTGTGATCTGAACGCAATTACGGTGGGAGGAAAATCTGCACGGAAAGCTGCAGAGACAAGCTGTGACAGCTTTGAAGCGAGAAAAGGCGGAAGTGCCTATGCGGATGCATACTCGAATATGGAAGGAAAAGAGGCGTCGGCAAAGAGCAGTGTGGACTGTAAGGCAACAGAATGCATGTATAATAAAGCCTGCCAGTGCCATGCCGGAAAGATCAGTGTAGAAGGCGGAAATGCCTGTCATTGCGGCGAGACAGAGTGTGCAACATTCAAGTGTGGATGTGCATAAGATAAGGCAGATGCCGGATACCGGCTTTGACGGATAGAGTGGCCGGGCGGAAATAAAAAAGATCAGAACATAAGTTTTTATAAAAGTTTTATAGAAACAATTGTTCTGATCCTTTTTTGTCGGTTGACGTAAATTTACGGCAAGGGTATAATGATTTTATATGCGAAACAGGCAGGAAAGAAGAGGAGTTTATGAGCAAAGAAGAAAATACATATTATAAAGACCGTCCCAGTTTTGGGAGAAAGGGTCCATCCAAATTAAGACAGCAGTTCAACCGCGGAATGACATATTTCCTGGTGATCGTTGCATGTATTCTGGTCTATTTTGCAATGCTGCGTGTGACAGCAATTTCAGATACGGTATTAAAGATACTGTCTATCCTGAAGCCGGTGCTGTATGGATGCGGAATTGCATATTTGTTGAATCCGATCGTGAGAACGGTAGATGCATATCTGGTGCCGGTTCTGGAAAAACATATGAAGAAGAAAGAAAAAGCAAAGGAAAAGCAGAAGGTACGGCTTCTTTTGCCGGAAGCAGAGGGAAAAGAAAAGCTGGAACTGTATCTGCATAAGAATCAGAAAGCAAGAGCCAGACTTCTGGCGGCACTTCTGGATCAGCCGGAACAGGATTATGATTTTCTGATCCATAAGCTGAATCTGACGAGAAGTGTGGTAAGGGCACTGGAAGAGCAGAAGGTTCTGGCACTGGAATCGGAACAAGTATACCGTAACCCGGTGATTTATCAGCAGAAAGAGCAAAAAGAAATCATTTATACAGAAGAACAGCAGGCGGCAATCCGGACATTTTCGAAGGATTATGAGCAGGGAATCCGTAAGACTTATCTGTTATACGGGGTGACCGGAAGCGGCAAGACCGAAGTATATATGGAAATGATCGACAAAGTCCTAAGTGAGGGCAGACAGGCAATCGTACTGATTCCGGAGATAGCACTGACCTATCAGACCGTGATGAGGTTCTATACAAGATTTGGCGGACGGGTGTCTATCCTGAATTCCAGGATGTCGCAGGGGGAACGCTATGATCAGATGGAACGCGTGAAAAAAGGAGAGGTTGATATCATGATCGGACCGAGATCCGCTCTGTTCACACCGTTCGAACGACTGGGACTGATCGTCATTGACGAAGAGCATGAACCGACTTATAAGAGTGAACAGGTACCGAGATTTCATGCAAGAGAGACGGCAATCGAAAGAGCACGGATGGAGGGCGCAAGTGTAGTACTTGGTTCGGCAACTCCGTCTCTGGAAGCATTTTATGCGTGCGAGTGCGGCAGATATCAGATGCTGCGGCTTAGAAACCGCACCGGGAAGCAGGCACTCCCGGAAGTATATGTGGCGGATATGCGGGAAGAATTAAAGCATGGAAACCGCTCTATCTTAAGTGACCGGTTAAAAGAACTGATGCAGGAACGGCTGGAGAAGAAGGAACAGATAATGTTATTTCTGAACCGGAGAGGATATGCGGGCTTTGTTTCTTGCAGAGCCTGCGGATATGTAGTAAAATGTCCTCACTGTGATGTATCACTGTCGGTACACCGGGGTGGAAAAATGGTCTGTCATTACTGTGGGTATGAGACACAGACCGTTAAGAATTGTCCGTCGTGCGGATCTCCATATATCGGAGGCTTCCGGGCAGGAACACAACAGATTGAAGACCTGGTGAAGCGGGAATTCCCGCAGGCAAGGGTTCTTCGCATGGACATGGATACCACGAAGAACAAAGGCGGGCATGAGAAGATCCTGGCAAAGTTCGCAGACGAAGAAGCAGATATCATGATCGGGACACAGATGATCGTAAAAGGACATGATTTTCCAAATGTGACGCTGGTCGGTGTTCTGGCGGCGGATATGTCGCTGTATTCGGATGATTATCGTTCCGGAGAACGCACATTCCAACTTCTGACACAGGCGGCGGGCCGTGCGGGACGAGGAAGACGTCCGGGTGAAGTAGTAATACAGACTTACAGTCCGGATCATTACAGTATCCAGATGGCAGCGAGACAGGATTACGAAGGTTTTTATGAAAAAGAGATGAATTACCGGGATCTGATGGGATATCCGCCGGCATCACAACTGATGGCAGTCCTGATGACCGGGGCTGATGAGAACAGGCTTACAACGGCAGCAGAATATCTGAAGAAATATGCGATCCGGGTAAGCACAGACGGAGAGGTGCAGGTGATCGGACCGGCAAGCCCGTCGGTTGGAAAAGTCAATGACGTTTACCGGAAAGTCATATATCTGAAAAGTGAGGAATATCAGGTACTTGTGCGGATCAAGAACCATATGGAACGCTATATCGAGATCAACAGAGGATTTGCGAACATGAGGATACAGTTTGACTTTAATCCGATGAATATTTTTTAAAAGATAAAGGAGACAAAAGAGATGGCACTTAGAACAATCAGAGAATTTGGGGATGAAGTTCTGAATAAAGAATGTAAAGAAGTAACGAAGATGACGCTTCGCACAAAAGTACTGATCAACGACATGTTAGATACCATGTATGAAGCAATGGGCGTAGGGCTTGCGGCACCACAGGTTGGGATCCTGAAGCGTATCGTAGTCATTGATATCGGAGAAGGACCGATCGTCCTGATCAATCCGGTGATCCTGGAGACATCCGGAGAACAGACAGGCGAAGAAGGATGCTTAAGCCTTCCTGGAAAAGCAGGAATCGTGACAAGACCGAATTATGCGAAAGTAAAAGCATTGAATGAAGATATGGAAGAAGTGATCCTGGAAGGAGAAGGTCTCCTTGCAAGAGCATTCTGTCATGAGATCGACCATCTGGATGGTAAGTTATATACCAGACTGGTAGAGGGTGAAGTACATGACGTGAACTATGAGGAGGAAGAATAGCATGAAAGTAATATTCATGGGAACACCGGACTTTTCAGTCGGAACACTGGAAGCACTGATCGAAGCCGGACATGAAGTCGTACTTGCAGTCACACAGCCAGATAAGCCGAAGGGACGTGGCGGCAAGATGCAGTATACACCGGTCAAAGAAGCAGCACTGGCACATGGAATCCCAGTCTTTCAGCCGGTGAAGATCAGAGAAGCGCAGGCCGTAGAAGAACTTCGCAAATATAATGCAGATATCATGGTCGTTATCGCATTCGGACAGATCCTTCCAAAAGAAATTCTTGAGATGACACCATACGGATGCATCAATGTACATGCGTCCTTATTGCCAAGTTACCGCGGTGCGGCTCCGATCCAGTGGGCAGTTATCAACGGGGATAAAGTGTCCGGTGTAACGACGATGCAGATGAATGAAGGCCTGGATACGGGAGATATGATCATGAAGACAGAAGTGCCACTGGCAGAAGATGAGACAGGCGGAAGCCTTCATGACAAGCTTGCTAAAGCAGGTGCAAAGCTCTGTGTTGAGACATTAAAGGCACTGGAAGATAAGACCGCAACGTGGGAAACACAGGGAGAAAGCCCGACAGCATATGCGAAAATGCTGGACAAAAAGCTCGGAGATATCGATTGGAGCAAGTCTGCGAAGGCAATCGAATGTCTGATCCGGGGTCTGAATCCATGGCCGAGTGCTTACACAGACTGGAATGGTAAAGTCATGAAAATCTGGGAAGCAAAAGTTCTGGATGAGAATACCGATGCAACCCCGGGAACAATCGTGAAAGTGGAAAAAGACGGATTTTCTGTACAGACAGGAGACGGACTTCTGAAAGTACTGGTACTTCAGATCCCGGGAAAGAAGAGAATGGAAGCGGACGCTTTCTTACGCGGTTATCAGATCGAAACAGGATGTGAACTTTCTTCACAAATGATTAAGAATTGTTAAAAATGTATGAAAACCTGCTATTTGGGGAAATTTTCATATATAATGCAGGTCATAGAGAGCAAGGAGGCTGATAATTATGTATTATCCAATGTATTTTGATCCAACGTATATATTAGTGCTGATTGGTGTCGTGATCTGCCTGATCGCATCTGCGAAGATGAATTCCACATTCAGCAGATATTCCAGAGTAAGGAATCATTCCGGTATGACAGGAAGAGATGCTGCAGAGCAGATCCTTCACAGGGAAGGACTGTATGATGTGCGGATCGAGCATATTTCCGGCAATCTCACTGACCATTATGATCCAAGAACAAAGACGCTGAGACTTTCGGATGCAACGTATAATTCTACATCAGTAGCAGCACTTGGCGTAGCAGCGCATGAATGCGGGCATGCAGTACAGCATGCGACGGGATATGTGCCGCTGAAGTTAAGAAGCAGCCTGGTGCCGGTGGCGAATTTCGGAAGTTCGATCGCGTGGCCGTTAATTATCCTTGGATTTTTCTTCAACAGCAGTACGACCTCTTCACTGTTCATCAATCTTGGAATCCTTGCATTTTCACTTGCAGTGTTATTCCAGATTGTGACATTACCGGTGGAATTTGATGCGTCGCACAGAGCATTAAAGATCCTTGGTAATACAGGCATGTTGTATGAGGATGAAGTCAGAGATACCAGAAAGGTGCTGACAGCGGCAGCACTTACTTATGTAGCCGGAGCAGCATCTGCAATTCTGCAGCTTCTGCGTATACTGCTTCTGACTGGAAATCGAAGAAACGATTAATTAACGAAAGGGAAGGGGATATAAACCGCTTCCCTGATTGTATATCTATGGGAAGAGGAGGGGACGTATGCAGGCGTCTGTAAATGAAAGAGAATTAGTGCTGGACATGCTGCTTCAGATCACGAGAGACGGTGAGTACAGCCATATTGTTATAAAGAATGTTCTGGATAAATATCAGTATCTGGACAAACGAGAACGTGCATTTATCACAAGAGTGGTAAATGGAACCCTGGAACGCATGATTGAGATCGACTATATCATTAATCTGTTTTCAAAGGTAAAAGTAAATAAGATGAAACCGTTGATACGAACGATCTTAAGAAGTTCGGTGTATCAGATGAAATATATGGACAGCGTACCGGATTCGGCAATCTGTAATGAAGCGGTGAAGCTTGCAGGCAAAAGAGGATTCGTGAATCTGAAAGGATTCGTCAACGGAGTGCTCCGCAATATCAGCAGGAATCTTGACAAGATTAACTATCCGGATGAGAAGGATAAGGTGTCTTACATTTCCGTGAAGTATTCGCTGCCGGAATGGCTGGTCAAACAATGGCTGAACGTATACGACGAAGAGACAGTAAAGACAATCGGAAGTGCATTTCTGGAAGAAAAGCCATTAACAGTCCGGTTTAATGAACATAAGATCAAAAAAGAAGATCTGGTCGGAATCCTGAAAAAAGAAGGTGTAACGGTTGGTGAAGTGCCGGAGATTCCGTGTGCATTATATCTGTCAGGATATGATCACTTGTCCGCACTTCCAAGCTTCTGCGAAGGACTTTATCAGGTGCAGGATTTAAGCTCTATGCAGGTAGCATTATGGTCAGAAGTGAAAGAAGGAGACCAGGTACTGGATGTGTGTGCCGCACCGGGTGGAAAATCCATACATATCGCAGAACTTCTGAACGGAACCGGCCATGTGGAAGCAAGAGATTTGACTGAATATAAAGTCGATCTGCTCCGGGACAACATCGAAAGAAGCGGCCTTACCAATATTGAGGCAGCATGCCAGGATGCAACTGTGTATGATCCGGATAAGAAAAAGAGTGCAGATATTGTAATCGCAGATCTTCCGTGTTCCGGACTTGGTGTACTTGGAAAGAAACCGGATCTGCGTTATAAGATGAATGAAAAGACGGAAGCTGACTTGGTGGAATTACAGAGGAAGATCCTGTCGGTGGTAAAGGATTATGTAAAACCGGACGGGAAGCTTCTGTATAGTACCTGTACCATACACAGAGAAGAGAATGAGGGGAATGTAGAATGGTTCCTGAAAGAATATCCGGAATTTGAACTGGTGAAAGACAAACAGATGATTCCGGGTAAAGATGCAGGAGATGGATTCTACATAGCAATAATAAAAAGGGTGAACCATGAGTAAGAAAGATATATGTTCCTATAATTATGATGAATTAAAAGAAGAGATGCTTGTAATCGGAGAGAAGGCATTCCGGAGCAAACAGATCTATGAATGGCTTCATGTAAAGCTGGCAGATGATTTTGATGAGATGACAAATCTGTCCAAAGGGCTGCGTGAGAAGTTGAAAGAAAACTATGAGATCCGGAAAGTGAAGATGATCGATCATCAGATATCAAAAGTAGACCCGACGGAGAAGTTCTTATTCGAACTGGAAGACGGTAATATGGTAGAAAGCGTTCTGATGAAATATAATTACGGCAATTCCGTATGTATCTCTTCACAGGCGGGCTGCCGTATGGGGTGCAGATTCTGTGCTTCGACGATCGGTGGACTGGTAAGAAGCCTGGAGCCGTCTGAGATGTTAAGGCAGATCTATCACATCCAGAAGATTACCGGAGAACGTGTTTCGAATGTTGTTGTGATGGGAACCGGAGAACCGCTCGATAATTATGATAATTTTGTAAAGTTTATCCATATGTTGAGTGATGAGCACGGACTGAATATCAGTCAGAGAAATATTACGGCGTCTACCTGTGGAATCGTTCCGAATATGAGACGGCTTGCGGAGGAAGGACTTCAGATCACACTGGCACTTTCACTTCACGGTTCCAGTCAGGAAAAACGTAAGAAACTGATGCCGGTAGCGAATAAATACGATCTGTCGGAAGTACTGGATGCCTGCGATTATTATTTTGACAAGACAGGAAGAAGGATTACTTTCGAGTACAGTCTGGTAGCCGGAGTGAATGACCAGCCGGACGATATCCGGGAACTTACGACGATTTTAAAAGGACGAAATTGTCATCTTAATCTGATTCCGGTGAACCCGATCAAGGAAAGAGATTTCAAAAAGCCGGACCGCAAAAATGCCTTGGAATTTAAAAATAAACTTGAAAAAAACGGAATTAATGTTACTATAAGAAGGGAAAGAGGCTCTGATATAGACGGAGCTTGTGGACAGTTGCGCCGTAGACACGCAGCCAAAAGCGAGGGAGAGACAGATGAAAATTTATGCAATGACTGATGTAGGAAGAAGACGTGAGGTCAATCAGGACTATGTATATGTGACAGACAGACCGATTGGACCATTTCCAAATCTCCTTACGGTCGCCGACGGAATGGGCGGACATAAGGCGGGAGATTTCGCGTCCAGTTATACGGTAAATGTATTAAAAGATGAACTGAAGAAGACACCGATGGATAAACCCGAGGAGATTCTAAGGAGCGTAGTCAGTATTGCAAATCATAAATTAATCGAGGCAGCTTCAAGAGATATAAAACTGGAAGGTATGGGAACGACACTGGTAGCGGCAACTGTTGTTGGCAATACATTGTACTTTGCCAATGTGGGAGACAGCAGACTTTACCTGATCAACGATAAGATCCGTCAGCTTTCCAAAGATCACTCGCTGGTAGAAGAGATGGTAAGACTTGGTGGAATCAAAGCAGAAGAAGCAAGAAACCATCCGGATAAGAACATCATTACACGGGCAATTGGTGTAAAAGAAGATGTGGAACCGGACATTTATGAATATCGTCTGAAAAAGGGTGATATGATATTGATGTGTACAGATGGCCTCAGTAATATGGTAGAGGATGAAGACATGTTCAATATTGTCAAAGGTTCCAGAGACGTAGTGGAAGCTGTTCAGATGTTGATAGAAAAAGCAAACAGCAATGGCGGGAGAGATAATATAGGGGTTATCGTAGCAGAGCCACTTGCTGATGAGGTGAGTGTATGGTAAAAGATGGAATCGTACTAGGCAAGAGATATGCTGTACTTAGTAAGATCGGTGCCGGCGGAATGGCAGATGTCTATAAAGGCCGGGATCAGATGCTGAACCGATATGTAGCGATTAAGGTATTAAAGAAACAGTATAAAGAGGATGAAAATTTCGTAAGAAAATTTCGTTCGGAGGCACAGGCAGCAGCCGGACTGATACATCCGAATATTGTAAATGTATATGATGTAGGGGAGGACCGTGGCCTTAACTATATGGTTATGGAACTCGTAGAAGGAATTACATTAAAAGAATATATAGAGAGAAAGGGAAGACTTTCTCATAAAGAGACGATCAGTATTGCGATTCAGATGTGCAGCGGTATCGGCGCAGCACATGCATCGGGAATTATCCATCGCGATATCAAACCACAGAATATTATTATTTCCAAGGACGGAAAGGTAAAAGTTACGGATTTTGGAATTGCGAAGGCCATAACGTCCAATACGGTAAGTACGAATGCGATGGGATCGGTTCATTATACGTCGCCGGAGCAGGCAAGAGGCGGATTCAGTGATCAGAGAAGTGATATCTATTCAATTGGTATAACTTTATTCGAAATGGTAACCGGTCAGGTTCCATTTGACGGGGAGACAACGGTAGAAGTTGCAATGAAGCATCTGCAGCAGGAGATTACACCGCCGTCAGAACTCGTACCGGATATTCCGTACAGTCTGGAGCAGATCATTCTGAAATGTACGCAGAAAAGTTCAGAGAGAAGATATGAAAGTACAGGGGCTCTGATTCAGGATCTGAAGCATTCACTGGTCGATCCGGATGGGGATTTTGTAGTGATCCCTCCAATCGGTGGTATGACAGATACCGTTATCATGACAGACAAAGATCTGGATGATATCCGGAATGGAAACGATGATGAAGAGTATGATACAGATGAGTATGATACAGATACCATGTATGGAAATGATGACAACGACGAAGATTATGAGAATTATGAAAGTGGCAGAGGGGCAGATGAAGTCAATCCGCATATGCATAAGATCATGAAGATACTTACAATCGTAGTTGTGGCGATCATCGTGCTGATCCTTGTATTTACAGTGGGAAAGGCAGCGGGGGTTTTCAAGTCGTTTGGCGGAATTACTACAGAGGATGATGCAGATACGTCAGGAAAAGTTACAGTTCCAGATATCCGTGGTATGACAGAGGAGCAGGCAAAGGCTGCACTGAAAAAGAAAGATCTTGGAATAAAACCGATTAAGAGAACAGAATCTAAAAAATATAAAGCCGGACTGGTCTCTAAACAGACTCCGGAAGCCGGTGAAAAGGTAAAGAAAAATACAACTATAGAAGTTGTTATTAGTTCGGGACTGGTAAAAAGTAAAAAGCAGGTACCGGATGTCAGAGGTATGAGTGAAACGGAAGCACAGAAAGAACTGGAAGATGCAGGATTTAAGGTGACTTCAAGTTTCCAGTATGATGACAGTGTAGCAAGCGGCAGTGTCATCAGTACGACACCTTCTGCCGGAACGAAGGCTGAAAAGGGTTCTACAGTTACCATGCTGGTAAGTCAGGGAACAGATAAGAAGACGGTGCCGGATGTAAGAGGCATGGCAGATGCAACTGCACAGAGTACAATCAAGAGTTACGGATTTAATGTAGGAACTGTAACTTATGATTACAGCGACAGTGTAGAAAAAGGAATGGTCATCAGTCAGACAGTAGAACCTGGAACAAAGGCTTCTGCAGGAACGAGTATTTCTATTACCGTAAGTAACGGACCGAAACCGGAGGAAAAGATAGAAGTACAGAGTTTTGTCGGTCAACAGGAATCAGCACTGAAGAGCTGGGCATCGTCAAAAGGACTTTATACCAATATATCTGATTCACAATACAGTGACAGTTATGCAAAAGGATGTATTATTTCCATGACTCCTTCTTCAGGAACAGTTTCCAAAGGAGGAACAATCAGTTATGTGATCAGTCTTGGATCAAAATCACAAGATAGTAATAACACTGGAAATAATGGTGACAATTCCGGAAATTCAGGAAATAACGGCCAGAATTCCGGTGATGGAAATAACGGTGGTAATTAGTAAAAAGATATGCAGGGAAAAATTATAAAAGGAATTGCCGGATTCTACTACGTTCATGTAGTAGAATTCGGTGTTTATGAATGTAAAGCAAAAGGGGTATTTCGTAAAGAAAAGATAAAACCTCTGGTCGGAGATAATGTAGAGATAGAGGTTCTGGATGAATCCGAGAAGAAAGGCAATATCGTAAAAATCTTGCCTCGTCAGAATGAATTGATACGTCCGGCAGTGGCTAACATCGATCAGGCATTGGTGGTTTTTGCAATCACAAAACCGAATCCGCATTTTAATCTATTGGACAGATTTCTGGTCATGATGGAAAGCAAAGAAATTCCGGTGGTTTTATGCTTTAATAAAGAAGATATTGCAACAGATCCTCAGATAAAAGAACTGGAAGAAATCTACGAAACATGTGGCTATCCAATGGTATTCGTAAGTGCAAAAGAAGAACAGGGAATTGAAAAAATACGTGAATTGCTAAAAGGAAAGACGACGGCAATTGCAGGGCCGTCAGGGGTAGGAAAATCTTCGATCATCAATATTCTGCAGCCGGACGCCGAGATGGAGACCGGTGCGATCAGCACAAAGATTGAGCGTGGCAAACATACGACACGACATTCGGAACTATTCGCGATCGATGAGGATTCTTATATCATGGATACACCCGGATTTAGCTCATTGTACGTCAATGATTATGAAAAAGAAGAATTGAAATATTTATTCCCGGAATTCCGGGAATATGAAGGAATGTGTCGGTTTAATGGATGTGATCATGTGCATGAGCCGGGATGCGCAGTAAAAGAAGCTTTGGAAGAAGGAAAGATTCATAAGATCCGTTATCAGAATTATATAGAAATGTATGAGGAATTGAAGAATAAAAGGAGGTACTGATGATGAACTATGTATTGTCACCGTCAATACTGGCGGCAGATTTCAAAGTTTTGGGTCAGGAAATGAAGAAGACAGAGGAAAATGGGGCAGCGTATATTCATTTTGACGTTATGGATGGAATGTTTGTACCAAGCATTTCATTCGGTATGCCGGTTATGGCATCGATTCATGATGCTACAGAGCAATTCATGGATGCACATCTGATGGTTCAGGAGCCAATCCGTTATGTGGAAGCATTTGCAGAGGCAGGAGCGGATATTCTTACTGTACATTATGAAGCATGCAAGGATATACGTGCGACTCTGGACAAGATCAAAGCGTGTGGCATGAAGACAGGACTGGCAATTTCACCGGATACACCGGTGGAGGTCCTGAAGGAATTCCTTGGTGAAGTGGATATGTTCCTTGTGATGACAGTCCATCCGGGATTTGGCGGACAAAAGCTGATTTTTGAGATGCTGGATAAGGTCAGAACACTTAGGGCAATGCTGAATGAACGTGGACTTGAGACTGATATTCAGGTTGACGGAGGAATTTATGCATTCAATGTGAAAGAAGCATTGGATGCGGGAGCAAATGTGATTGTTGCGGGATCAGCTGTATTCAAAGGGAATGCAGGAGAAAACACAAGAGAATTGATGGAGATTTTAAAGAATTATGAGTAAGACAGTCATTATCAGTGGGGGAATGCTTGACGAGGGATTTGCAGAGAAGGTTCTTGAAGCAAATCCGGAGGCTTATATTATCGCAGTAGATAAGGGGCTTGAGTATCTGTATAACCATAAGATTGAGCCTCAGTATATTGTTGGGGATTTTGACAGTATTGATCCAAAGGTGATTGATTACTATCGCAAGGAGACGAATATTCCGATCCGGGAATATAATCCGGTTAAGGATGCGACGGATACAGAGATTGCTCTTCGGCTGGGAATTACACTGGGAAGCAAAGAGATGATCCTTCTTGGGGCAACCGGTGGAAGAATCGATCATTTGTGGGCGAATGTCCAGACACTTAGTGTGGCATGTGATGCCGGAGTAAATGCCTGCATTCTGGATGAGAAAAATAAAATCTGGGTAACGAATAAATCCTGTGTGCTGAAAAAGTCAGAAGCATACGGACCATATCTTTCTGTATTTTCTTTGGAAGGCGAGATTTATGATTTCAGTTTGGAGGGTACGAAATGGCCGCTCAATCATCATGATCTGATGCCGTGCGACAGTTTGACGGTGAGCAACCAGTTTGTGGATGATGAAGTGAAGATCAGTTTTGTAAATGGTCGGATTGTTATTATGGAAACGAAAGACTGATAAGAGATG
>ERZ838118.4341-NODE-4341-length-12392-cov-2.575829_pt1 | contig 12392 bp, 8 predicted proteins | sample MGYA00519863_ERZ838118 | MGnify/ENA primary metagenome ERZ838118 (study PRJEB31850, sample SAMEA3708827) | human gut metagenome | biome: human gut; feature: human-associated habitat; material: faeces | place: China | collected 2014 ...
CACCGGCTCATACCCTTGTATCCTGGCATCCTGCCCGATCAGAAAATGAATAAATCCTTTTCTCATCAACTCATAATTCCGCCCCATAAAATCATTGGCAACCATCTTCACCTGACCAGCTTTCCCCGCTCCGGCAATTGCCTCACACACCCCCTCCTCCCCATGAGAAGTAAGATATATCCCGTCAAGATCCGGAACATCCTTAAATATCCCTTCCGTAATTTCCCTGGCCCTGCCATTCTCCTCAAAGCAATACTCCGGCCCAATGATCTCAATCCCCGGATACTTCCGCACCATTTCCTCACGGAATCCAGTCACTCTGCTGCTCAGAGAAGTATTGGTACTATAGCCGGAAATCACAGCAACCTTTCCTTTTCCACCGGTCAGCTCCCCCATAAGCCCCGCAGCCGCACGGCCACACTGCACACCGTTCTGCCCTACAAAGCAAAGCCGTTTCGTATCCTCCACATCCGAAGTAAACGTCACCACCGGGATCCGAAATTCCTCCACAAACCGGTCAATTTCCCTTTTCACACTTTCCTCATCCAAAGGAACCATTGCAATACCACTAACCTCTTCCATCCGCATCTTCTCCATGGCGAGAATAACATCCTCCGCATTCTGATGCTCGATCTTATGGACCAGGACTGTACCACCAAGATTATCCACCTCAGCGCACGCCTCCTGGATTCCCTTCAGAACTTCTTTCATAAAAGGTGTTTCCGCACCCTGCAGGATCACGCCGATCTTAATATTATTTCTGCTCATGGATAGAGCACGGCCCAGTTGATTCGGCTTATACCCCATCTCATCAGCGATGGCACGGATCCTCTCAGCAACCTCCGGACGGATCCTGCCCCTGTTATTTAACGCTCTGTCAACAGTACCTCTGGAAACACCGGCAGCTTCCGCGATCTGCCTTATAGTAACTCCCATACTAAGCACCTCTTTCTATGATAATCCGGATTCTTTTCTGTATTCCGCAGGACTTAAGCCCGTAAACTTCTTAAATATCTTGGAAAAATAATGATAATCTCCAAAACCGGAACGCAACGCCACATCCTTAACTTTACAGTTCGTCTCTGAAAGAAGCTTCTTTGCATAGTCGATCCGAAGCTCCTGCACATAATTGGAAAAACCGATCTTCATCTCCTGTTTGAAAAGATAACTGAGATAAGCAGGATTCACCTCCGCCGCATCTGCTGCATCCTGAAGGCTGATCGGCGCTTCATAATGTTCCCGGATAAACTCCAGAGCTTTTTTCACAGCAGCAGAGATTCCCTCCGGAACAGCATCCTCTTCCCCTACAAAAAGCTGTGAAATACAGGCACTGCCCTTTTCCCTGAATTTCTCAAAGCTTTCGATATCTCCATACCAAACGGGCTCTTTCTCAATTCCGGCTGTCTGATTCAATTTCTTAAGCCACTGTACCAAAATTCTTCCGTCGGTATAGCGATCCTGACAGTCAGCGAGAACCTGTGTCCAAAGCTCCTCCGCTTTCTTTCGGTCTTTCCCTGCCTTCAACCTGGAAATCTGCCCTTCCAGCTTCTCAGCACTTTCCGGTAAAACACTGTCCGCTTTCTTCCGTCCTTCAAAATAAAGGATCTCTTTTTTCTCATAAAAATGCAGCTTCATCATTTCTCTGGCCTGCTGATAAGCCTGGCGGATCCCATCCTCTCCCATGCAGACACTGCTGACACTGATACCAAAATCACAAAGATCCTCCTGACAGTGCCGATAGCAGATCGCTGCAGCCTCAGTCAGTCTCTGCTGCATAGCCGATGTCCTGCAGTCTCCGGAAAGATCAAGAAAACAGCAAAAAATCCCTGCGCCAAGATAGACCACTTCCGTAAATTCACTTTCTGTCCCAAGAAGCTCCTCCGTACGTTCCAGCAGTCTGTGACGGAAATGATGGGAATACTGTTCCACTTCCAGCGGCGTCCATTGTCTTTCCCTCTCTGCCCAGTTCTCCATAAACATACAGATCACAGCACTGTTAAAATATTTCCCGGCGATTGCGGCTTCCACACGCTTTTCCTCACGTACCTGATTTTTCAGCATTCCCGAGATCAGTCCGTTAAAAAAATAATACTTCAGAGCGTGACTTCCCAGATGGATCAGCTTTCTCGTCCGTGCCTGTTCCTGACTTTTTTCTCTGCGCTTCTCGATCAGCCGGGCTGATTTTTCCAGAGTATCATAAAGACTATCCTCGTCCAGACTGTTCTTTAATACATATTCATCCGCCCCAAGACGCATGGCCTCTTTTACATATTCAAAATCATCATGACAGCTGAGCACGATAATATAGATATCCCTGTTTTCCTCACGGATTTTTCTGATCAGCTCAATTCCATCCATCACAGGCATGGTAAGATCCGTCACAAGAACATCGATTTTTTCTTTCTGAAGGAATCCATAAGCTTCCTCCCCGTCTTCTGCATCATCCACGATCTCATATCCTGCTTTTTCCCAGGAATCCAGGGTTTTGAGATAGCTCCTTACAAGAAAATCATCATCTGCCACCAGTGTTCTGTACATTAATTTTTTCTCCCTTCTTCAGGCATATCATAGATCGCAGGCAGAAATACCGTGACCTCTGTACCGTTTCCACTGCTTACGTATTCCATTCCTCCCTGTGTCCCGTAATAAAGCTCCAGGCGTTCTTTTACATTTGGAATCCCCACTGCGGAAAGTCCGTTTGTTTTTTTTGCATGACTGTTAAAAAGATCTCGGATCTGCTCTTTTGTCATTCCTCTGCCGTTATCCTTTACTATGAGGATCAGCTTTCCTTCACTTACGTTTCCGCTGATCCAGATTTTTCCTGTTTGCCGTTTGATGTCGATCCCGTGAAGAAGAGCATTCTCCACAAGCGGCTGAAGGATCAGTCTTGGAATATAGCACCGGTATGCTTCCTCAGAGATCTCATATTTCACCCGAAAGCTTCCCTGATAGCGAAAATCCTGCAGATGGATATAATTTTTCAGTATATGGATCTCATCGGCAACAGAAAGGAAGCTTCCCTTTTTGTTGATACTGGCCTGCAGAAGCTCCACGAAATCTCCAATAAGCCCCGCCAGCTCTTTTTCCCCTTTCAGAAATGCAGCAAATTTGATGGAGTTCAATGTATTATACATAAAATGCGGTGTGATCTGATACTGCAGTGCTTCCAGCTCTGCATCTTTTTTCTGCTGTTCCTCTTCGATCACCTGGGCGATCAGAGCTTCGATATAATCCAGCATGTGGTTGAATTCTTTTCCGAGGGTTCCGATCTCATCAGCAGTAGTCACTTCTGTACGGAGGCTCAGATCTCCCTCACCAACCTTCTCAACCGTGCCAGTCATGGATCTGAGCGGTCCGCAGACTACTCTGGAGAGCCACAGTGCCAGCAGCACAGCTGCCACAAAAACTGCACCAAATATTCCGATCAGAAAGAGCCGCATCCGGGAAAGTCCGCTTAAAACTTCTTTTTTCGGTACCTCCAGATATAAGCCGCAGTCTGAAAAGCTACCTCTGCTGAAAAAAGAGATCACACCGTTTTTTTCTGCATAGCCTTCCATTTTGGGAGCATTCTGGTCTGTAATCTCCGGAAATGTTTTTCCAATGTCACTGTAGTCTCCGGATGTCACGATTTCATCATTTCTGTCTACCAGAACTATTCTGGTGATCTTTTCATCATTGACAGCTTCCAGATATTCGTAATAAATTGCCCGTTCCCTGATGTCTGCGACAACATACCCCAGAATCTCTCCGTTATCATCCTCTACCTTCTGGATCACAGAAAGAAAGCTGCCTCCTTCATGGATCGGAGATTCCACAAGAACCGGAAAGGAATCCAGTTCCTGTATTTTTTCCAATTCCTCGATATGTTCTCCTGAAATCCCCTGCTTGTTTACCGGAAATTCCTCAGAAGTCACAGCCATTTTTTGGTCTGGAAAAACAAAGTAAAGGGAGTTGATATCTTTATATTCCCGACTGTGTTCCCGGAGAAGCCCAGCCATATTTTCCAGGCTGTTTTCATTTCCGGTACGGCTGTAGTCCTTCGCATTATTCCGTATATCTGTATCCCAGGCAGTTCTCGTATTCACATAATAAATCTCTTTCAGGGATTCGTCCAGATCTTTTATAGTCTGCTGCATCCGTCCATACAGGATACCTGAATAATTTTCTTCGATCATCCCTGCTGCCCGAAAATAAAATACCACTGTAAGAGAACAGGCAGTAAACATGGTTACTGTCAGGATCGCCAGTAATATCTTTGCCCGGATACTTTTTAACATAGAACTCCTCCCTTCCGTAAAGCGGATATACGCCTCTCTATGCTATATGCCCATAAACGCAGGAAACAGCAGGAGTATCCTACCCCTGCCTGATTTCCTGTTTGCGGTTGAATATATGTTTTACAATAAAATGTTTATAACTGTCCGTGTGCCTCGCGCTCGGTAAGCTCCTGCATGATCGCCGGATACATTTTGTCAAGCTTATATCCGAAAAGCGTTACAATGATCACTGCTGCAATGAGGATCGGTCCAAATTTATAAAGAGAAACGATCATCTCCAGTGCTGTTTCCGGCTGTGCAGTTATTCCTGCAGATGAGCTTACATATCCAGAACTGCTTAAAAGACCTGTGATCACTGCGGAGGCAAGACCTGCGCCAACTTTTGTTCCGATGGAACCGCCTGCAAAGATCAGACTTTCCTGACGGATATGGTTTTTCCACTGTCCGAACTCTACTACATCACCAACCATACTGAATACAACTGCGTTCAGTGGAGCAAGTCCGATGGCACGTGTGACACAGCTCATAACCATGAAGCCGAAGCTGTATGGATTCAGGAAAAACAGAATCTGGCCGCCAAGTGCAACAAATCCGCCGACAAATGCGATATTTCTTTTTCCAAATTTCTTGATCAACGGTGAGCAGATGAAGATTCCCACTACCAGAACCAGGGTTTCTGTAAGGAACAGTGCGCTGTACATCCATGTATCATTGTTGAAAATATATCTACAGTAGTACGGAAGAATGGTTCCTGTGATCGTAAAGGATACACTCTGTACTGTCCACAGAAGCATTACTGCCCAGAAATACTGATTTGCAAAAAGTGCCTTCAGCATTGTCGGAATCGGAAGCTTCTCATCTTTCTTTCTTGCTTCGATCTGAACCTTTTCCTCACATCTGAAGAAGCAGAGAAGCAGAAGTGCAAGTGCAAGCACTGCCCATACACTCATAACCTTGATCCATGCAGCCTGATCATTTCCAAGAAGCTTTACAAGCGGCAGTGTACAGGTTGCTGCAACGATCTTTCCGATAGGTGACAGTCCCATTCTCAATACACTGAGTTTATCTCTCTCTGATGATTCGCGTATCATCATTGAAGAAAGGCTTCCATATGGAAGATTGATCGCTGTATAGCATATGGTCGTACAGAAGTTATAGGTTACAAAGAGATACAGAAACTGAAGCATCCCTGTTGTACGCGGCACTGTGAAAAGCAGTACTGCTGACAGCGCAAACGGAATGCTCATCCACAGAAGCCAGGGTCTTGATTTTCCCCATTTGGAATTGGTCCTCTCTACAATGACACCCATGACCAGATCGGAAAATCCATCAAAGCATCTGGAAAGTAACATTACCAGTCCTACTGTTGCTGCGCTTATCCCTACATAATCTGTGTAAAACAGCGTCAGCAGTGTTCCGATCATTCCGAACACGATATTACATCCTACATCTCCTCCAGCATAACACAGCCCTGTTGATACCGAAAGTTTTTTCTTCTCCATCTTATTATCCCGCCCTTTCATTTCTTTTCGTTTTTTATTTTCGCTTTCCTTTTGATGATTTTATTTTATCGAAAATACGGGATTATCAAAGTATGAGAAATTTTAGTTTTTTCGGTATTATTTTTACCTGACTGTTAAATCTGTACCAAAGTTTTTCTGGTTCTGATATCTCTACATCCTTCTTTTGTCCTATTTTTATGTTTTGTGTTTTATTTTTGGATGGAAACCTGCTTGTATCAGGGATGAGCATGTCCGTCATCCTTCATATATGTATCAATATTTTCTTCGGTAAGCACCTGGGAATCCAGAATCTCATCTTCTCCTGTTCCCTCTCCCTCCAAATCCTTCACAATATACCGGATGGTTTCGTAACCGATCTGATAGCCGGACTGCGCGCCAAGCGCCACAATACGCCCATCCTGAACCGCTTTCAAGGCATCTTCCTGAGCATCTACGGAAACAATAGAAATCTCCCGTCCTTCAGTTGCCTCTGAAAGCCCCAGGGCCGTCACTGCACTTGTGGCCATGATTCCGTTAAGATCCGGATACTTCACCAGGATCTCATCCACATCCTTCTGGGAAACCCGCATATTGCTGTATCCGTTCCGAACCATTTCAATGGTGATCCCAGGCTCTTTTTCCATATATTTTTCAAATCCGGCAACACGCATCCGGTGTCCAGCCTGCTTAAAATCACCGGCGATCACGCCAATCTTTCCTTTATGATCCAGAGCCTTTGCAAGCTGCTCGCCCAGCTCATAGCCTAGTTTTTCATTGTCAATTCCAATATAAGGAATTTCTGAATCCTCTATGGGAGTATCACAGGCATATACAGAAATCCCCTTTTCTCTTGCGAAATTTAAATAATCTTCGCATTCATAGGAATCTATAGGAGAAACTGCCATCGCCTGGATATCGGTTTTCAGAAGATCCCGGATCATATTTTTCTGAACCTCTTCTTCTGTTTCGGAATCCGGGGACAGAATCACCACATCTGCATGATATTTTTCTGCCGCATCTTTCATTCCGTCGCAGACAGACAACCAATATTCACTGCTTTTAGATTTTGTAACAACACCGATCGTTACCTGCTCTTCTTCTGTTTTCTTTGCAGAAGACCCGCATCCGGAAAGGCTGCAAACTCCTATGACTGCCACCAGAATACAGATATACTTTTTTCTCATGAAGAATATGCCTCCTTTTCTTTTGCAGCTATATTTGCCACGGGAAAAAAGACTCCGGAGCCTTTTTCTCCGGTCCGGAGTCTTTTCCTATCTGGCAATGCAGGGTTTACATTTACATTTTACCAGAGTTTTCTGTAGATTTCTTTTACTTCCTCTTCTGTTACATCACGCATGGTATTCTGAGGACTTCCACTGTCCATGGCATCATGTGCCATTTTGTCGATGACGTTGAAGAACTCTTCTTTATTGATACCGAACTGCTCCAGAGTCGGAGTATCCAGTTCATTTACAAGTGACTCTACTGCTTTCAGGAATTTCTCAGCTGCTTCCTGATCAGAATCAGTTGCATCCGCCACACCAATATCACGTCCCAACGCTCCGAATCTGTCGTATGCTCCGGGAAGCGCAAAGGTAAGGCACTCCTTCAGAAGCATGGCATTGGAAAGTCCGTGTGCTACATGGAACAGTGCTCCGATCGGACGGCTCATTCCATGGATAATGGTAACAGATGCATTGTTAAATGCGATTCCTGCCTCAAGAGCAGCGACAGACATCTGTACACGAGCTTCTTCATTCTTTCCGTCTTTATATGCAACCGGAAGATATTTAAAGATCCTCTTTACTGCAGATACTGCAAAAGTATCGGAAAGTGTCTGTGCTTTTCTGGATGTATAAGCTTCCACACAGTGGCAAAGTGCATCAAGACCTGTTGCTGCTGTGATCTTTGGAGGTGCAGTCATAGTAAACTGCGGGTCGATAATGGCAAGATCCGGCATGAGAACTTTGCCTTTAAGAAGCATCTTGATGTCTTTTTTGGTATCCGTGATAATCGTGAACTGTGTTGCCTCAGATCCCGTTCCTGCTGTGGTAGGGATCGCCGCCATTGGCGGCATCTTTACATCGATCACTTTTCCCATGTAGTCGGAAATGCTTCCACCGTTTACTACCAGTGAGCCGATGGCTTTCATAGAGTCAATGGGACTTCCGCCTCCCAGAGCTACCAGGAAGTCACAGTTCTCATCTTTATAAATCTGTAAGCCTTTTTCGATCATGGTATCTGTTGGCTCACCACAGATGTCAGAATAAATGCTGTATTCAATGCCCTGATTTGTCAGCGCCTTCTCAACTTTTGCACAGTTTCCCAGGTCGATCATTACTTTATCGGTTACGATCAGAGCTTTTTTACCAAGGAGTTTCAGTGCTCCTTCTGCCATGTCCAGTGCTCCGGAACCAGAAATAATTTCTCCAGGTACAATAAATTCTCTTGCCATTGTCAAAATCTCCCTTCAGTCAGTACAATTTTTTTCATAATAGCAGCAGGTCTACTGCTGTCCGCTCCTCACAAACAACAGCATTTTCCTCTTCCTGCTGCCTGTTATTTACGATCCAGTATCAGTATCTCCGAATCCTTAAAACTCGGCGTCATGAAGCCAGGTATATCTCTCATCCTCGCAGCGGTCTGTCTGCAGCCACGGATTTCCGTCAATGTGGCGGATCATCCAGCATGTATACATCTGATATCCAGGTGCAACTGCCTGCGGATGAAGCTCTCCTCCTGGAATTGCGGAAAAGCTCTCGTCTGTACTCTTAAATACCTGATCACCGACAAAGCTTGCTCCAAACCCTTCCGGATGATCAAATTTGAAAAAGTATGTCTCAGGCTGCGGATGTCTGTGCGGCAGGTATCCGGACCAGTTTCCTCTGTCATTGAGAACCTCACCAAGAACCATATTGGACTCCGGTGAAATGTCATGATCGAAGATGGTGTTTACTCTTCTCTTCGCAACATTTCCGAACTTGCCTACGCAGGAATATCCCCACGGAGCATCTTCCGGTTTGTAGAGTTTTGCACCGAAATCTCTCTCGTTCTTTGTGCACTGAACAAGGATCTGTGACTCTGCATTTGCTACAACTGTAATCTCAGTTCCTGTGCATCCGTGAACACACCATGGTCCCTCTGTGAACACGTCTTTTCTGGTTGCTGCAGCTTCGTTTCCGTTCCATTTATAGGTAATGTTTCCGGAGAGGAGGAGAACTGCTGTCTCCTCACCCTCTCTTAAAAATGTTCTTGTCTCTCCTGATTTCATACGGTAAACACGGATGTCCATCATCATGGCCTTGTACTCATTATCGTATGTTGTAAGAATCTTTTCGCCTTTTTCGTCATATTCCGGATAACCAAATACTTTACTCATTTTCTTACCTCCCAGATTAGTACAGTCTTGCCTCTTCACGGCCTTTCATAACTCCCTCGCAGGCCTTTCTTACGCTTTCTTTCTCAGATGTTGTTGCGATTCCTACATCCCACCAGGACTCATATCCGTCTGTCATAGTCTTCGGGATAACCTTCAGATCAAAGAGGCATGCGATCTCTTGCTTTTTGGCATCTTCCAGAGCATCTATCAGCTCCTGGATCGTGCGGCAGGTATAGGTCTTCAGGCCATAGCCTTCGCCGATCTTTGCATAATCTACAGGGATCAGATCTCCGGTCGGTTTCTTGCCGTCTGTATAACGGAACTCTGTTGCAAGGCTTCCGATTCCGTGGTTCATCTCAAGGTTGTTGATGCAGCCAAATCCGCAGTTATCGAATACCATGATATTGACTTTCTGTCTCTCCTGCATGATAGTCATGATCTCACTGTGGAGCATCTGGAAGCTGGAATCGCCAACTACGCAGTATACTTCGTTATCCGGCTCTGCAAATTTCACGCCAAGGGTAGCGGCAACCTCATATCCCATACAGGAATATCCGTACTCTGCATGATATCCGCCACGTTTGTCTGTTCTCCACATACGCTGCATACAGCTTGGAAGAGAACCGCCTGCTGTGATGATGGTTGCATCTTTGTCGATAGTTCTGTTGATGGCTGCAAGCGCTGCTGTCTGTGTGATCTTTCCGTTTGTAAGCTTTACATATTCCGGAATCGTACGAGGATCTCTTGCCTTGATCAGCGGCTCAAAATCATCTCCTGTGTACTCAATGCTTCCAAGGCGCTCCATCTCTTTATCCCATGCAGCTTTTGCTTTCTCGATCTCATCTGTGTATGCAGATTTATATCCTCTTGCACGAAGCTTTTCTGCTAGTGCTTCTACGGTAGCTTTTGCATCACCCACTGCTTTTACTGCATCCATCTTGTATGCGTGGAATCTGCAGTTGTTGATACTTACAAACTGAACATCCTCATTCTGGAACAGATGCTTGGAGCTTGTTGTAAAGTCAGACATTCTGGAACCGATAGAAATTACCACGTCTGCGTCTTTACCGATGATGTTGGAAGCGTAGGTTCCTGTTACACCGATACCGCCAAGACAGTACGGATTGCCGGACTGGCAGGCGCTCTTTCCGGCCTGTGTCTCGCCGAATGGGATCTTGAATTCCTCGCAGAATTTCTCAACAGCTTCTCCGGCTTCTGAGTAACGGACACCACCACCAACAACGATAAGCGGTTTCTTCGCTCCTGCGATGACCTCTGCCACATCCTCAAGCTCTTCCTCTACTGCAACCGGTCTTGTGATCCTGTGCACTCTCTTCTTGAAGAAGTACTCCGGGAAGTCAAAGGACTCACCCTCAACATCCTGGCAAAGTGCGATGCAGCATGCACCTGTTTCAGCCGGATCTGTAAGAACTCTCATTGCATTGATCAGAGCGGTCATGACCATCTCCGGTCTTGTGATCCTATCCCAGTATTTGCAGACTGGCTTGAATGCATCGTTCGTACTGACGGCAAGGCTGCTGCTCTGCTCCAGCTGCTGGAGAACCGGGTCAGGCTGGCGAGATGCAAAAGTATCTGCCGGGAATACAAGAAGCGGAATATTATTTACAGTTGCTGTTGCACATGCTGTTACCATGTTTGCAGCTCCAGGTCCGATGGAGGAAGCGCATGCAATGATTTTTTTGCGGTTGCTCTGTTTTGCAAAAGCGGTAGCAACGTGACACATACCCTGCTCATTTCTTCCCTGAAGAACCTTCAGCTGTCCCGGATTTGTATCCAGTGCCTCACCAAGTCCTACAGCAATACCGTGTCCGAAGATCGTGAAAAATCCTTCTACAAATTTTGTCTCCACTCCGTCCATGGAAACATACTGATTATCCAGAAATTTTACAATTGCCTGTGCAGTTGTCATTCTTACTGTCTTTGCCATTTTTTCCACTCCTTTTCTTTATACTCTTGCGATCATTTCGCCGAATTTTTCTTTTTCATCTTTAATGAATGCGTGAACTTCATCCGGTCCCGGAAGGGAATCGGAGCAGTTGTTGCTCTTAACCATCATGGATGCCTCAGCAGAACCAAACTCCAAGCAGTCAATGATCTCCCAACCCTGATACAGTCCATACAGGAATCCGGAGCCGTATCCGTCGCCGCCGCCGAAGCCTTTTCTTGCCTCAACCGGGAATGGCTTGATGCTGAACTTCTGTCCATCAACTGTGTAGGCTGTGGAACCCTTCATACCGTGTTTGATGACAACGATCTTTGCATTTTTTGCCTGCCAGTAAGCTGCACTCTCCTCATCAGTCATGCCTTCTTTGATCAGTTTCTCTGTAAGGTCAAACTCTTCTCTGGAGCCCATGATGATGTCAGCTTCCTTAGCTACGATGGAATAGTAGATGGAAATCTCATCTGCATTCTTCCAGTTGTACTCTCTGTAATCAATATCAAAAATGATCTTTGTGTTTACTTTCTTAGCAAGCATAACTGCTTTGATCGCTGCTTCTCTGGAAGGGCTCTCTGCAAGAGCAGTTCCGGAAATGAGGATCGCTTTTGCATTTTTGATATAATCCTCGTGGATGTCGTCTACATGAAGCTGCAGATCTGCGATACGGTTACGATACATGAGGATACTGCTTTCCTTTGGAGAAAGCATCTCGGTAAAGGTAAGTCCCAGCTTCTCTCCGTTTGTACATTTTGTGATCTGTGAGGTATCGATTCCTCTCTCATCAAAATAATCTACAACATACTCACCGAACTGATCATCCGAAACCTTTCCGATAAATCCTGCTTTCAGGCCATGCTTGGTAACACCTACAGCGATGTTTGCAGGAGATCCTCCTACAAATTTCTCAAACATATGTACCTTCTTCAGGGGTTTGAACTCCTCCTTTACCTGATCGTTGTAAGCAGGATTAAAATCAATGGCAACTCTTCCAAGGAGCACCAGGTCCATTGGTCTGGATTCATCAAATTCGATATACTTCATGATCTTACCTCCGTTTGTTTGATGGTTTATTTTTTACTTCTTTTTTATGTGCTTTTTTGATTTGCGTGCTTTTTCTTTTATTTAGCGTGCTTTCTTGCGTGTTTCTTATGATGTTAATATAGCACCGTTTTACAATTTGGGCAAGTACTTCTTTTCATTTTTCTTTTTTTCAGTTATTCTATACAATTTTTGTAGTTTTGTTTTGTTCAAAGTAGCTATTATCTACATGTGCA
>ERZ838118.4346-NODE-4346-length-12375-cov-3.484740_pt1 | contig 12375 bp, 8 predicted proteins | sample MGYA00519863_ERZ838118 | MGnify/ENA primary metagenome ERZ838118 (study PRJEB31850, sample SAMEA3708827) | human gut metagenome | biome: human gut; feature: human-associated habitat; material: faeces | place: China | collected 2014 ...
ACGGGAAGTCCTGCGCTGCGCATACATTTGATGAAATTCACCCAGTTGCAGTCCTCTTCGGTATAATCGCGGATACCGCTCTTTGTGCGCCCCACCGGGGGCAGCAGGCCGATGCGCTCATAATACCGCAGTGTATCCGCTGAGACGCCGTATTTCTGGCTTACCTGTGCAATCGTCATATCACAAATACTCCTTTTATCCCGGCGCGCTCCGCCGCCGTTCTGTTCTTCAAAAGCCGGCCTTTGCCGCACACTATGCGCCGAAGGTCTCCTCTGCCCGGCGGCAGACATCCCTGCGCTCCTCCGGAGTGAGGGCCTCGTACTCTGTCTGGCTCAGACCCAGGACGGAGCTGCCCTCGATGACCCCCACCGACCACACGCCGGCATTGACCCCCTCCCGGATGTCGGAGACAGTGTCCCCCACCTTCACGGCGTTCTTCACACTGGGGACCTCCAGCGCCTTCAGGTTTTCAAAGATCATGTAGGGATCGGGACGGCCCCTGCCGCCCACCCCGTCGGGGCTGATCCAGAAGTCGGGGGCGTAGCCCAGCCGGGCGGCCTTGGGTGCGACAATGTGCATCATGGAGTCGGTATAGCCGGTGGTGGAGCCGATCTTCAGCCCCATCTCCCGCAGGGCGGCCGCTGTTTCCACCGCAAACGGCTTGGGTGTGGAAAACCGGTCCAGGATGGAGAAGAGCTTGGGCTCAAACTGGGCGTACACAGCCTCCACGTCCTCCTCCCCCGCGGGGCGGCCGTGGGTCTCCTCCCAGGCCCGGGCGATGCGCTCCATCCGGAGCATGGTGCGGATGTGGTCCCGCTTCAGCATACCCATGGGCTTACGGGTCTCCTCCAGGGTGACCGGCACGCCGTGGTGGGCGAAGGCCTCCTGAAAGGCCTGGACGGGGGCAAAGCAGCCGTAGTCCACAGTGGTGCCCGCCCAGTCAAAGATGACGGCCCGGATCATGCGATCTCCTCCTTATGGGCGGCCAGGAAGCCGGCGATGATGGAAGTAAGTTTCTCAATATCCTCCGGGTAGATCTCTCCGATGTTGCCCACCCGGAAGGTATCCGCATCGGTGAGCTTGCCCGGGTAGAGGACGTAGCCCCGCTCCTTGATGTAGGTGTAAAACTCGGAGAACTGGAAGGGTACCCCGGCGGGATAGAAGAAGGTGGTGATGATGGGGCCCTGTCGGCTCCCGTCGATGTATGGGGCAAATCCCATGGCGCGCATCTTCTCAATGAGCAGGCGGTTGTTCTCGGCATAGCGGCGGTGCCGGGCGGGGATGCCCCCCTCCGCCTCCAGCTCGTCCAGTGCCTTGGAGAAGGCCAGCACCACATGGGTGGGGGAGGTGAAGCGCCACTTGCCGTCCTTCTCCATCCCCTTCCACTGGTCCAGCAGGTCCAGGGACAGGGAGCGGGCCTTGCCCTCGCTGGAGAGCAGCTTGTCCCGGCGGCACAGGATGAAGGAGAAGCCGGGTACTCCCTGGATGCACTTGTTGGCGCTGGACACCAGAAAGTCGATGCCCCAGTCGGAGACGGGGATATCCACCCCGCCGAAGGAGGACATGGCGTCCACGATGAAGGTCCGCCCGGCGTCCCGGACCACCTTGCCCACGGACTGGATGTCGTTGAGGATGCCGCTGGTGGTCTCACTGTGGACCATGGCCACGTGGGTAATGGCCGGGTCCTGAGCCAGCAGACGGGCGACGCGGGCGGGGTCGGGGATGTGGTCATAACTCTCGGCGTAGTGGACATAGGGAATACGGTTCCGGTCACAGATCCGGGTCATGCGCACCCCGTAGGCCCCGTTGGAGCAGATGAGGACCTTGTCCTCGTCCCCCACCACGCTGGAGAGGACGCTCTCCACTCCGAAGGTGCCGCTGCCCTGCATCAGGACGGCCGTGTAGTCATCCTCCGACACGTGCCCCAGCTGGAGCAGCTGGCGGCGGATCTTCTGGGTGACGGCCTTGTAGTCGTCATCCCAGGTGCACCGGTCCACCAGCATCTCCTCCTTCACCGTGTCGGTGGTGGTCAGGGGCCCGGGGGTCAGTAGTTTATAGGTATTCATGGTCGGCTCCTCCTTTTCTCACAGACAAGCCAGTTCAGCCCTTGGCCCGTTCGGAGAGCTCCTGGTGGGCGGTGAACAGCTCGAAGGTCAGGGGCTCGTCAAAGATGCTGGGGTAGTCGGACTGGTTGGCGGGGTCGGCGGTCTCGCCCTCATAGAGGGGATTCGGGTAGGTTTGGATCAGCTCGGCGCGGCCGTTTTCTATGATGCACCGCGCCATCTCCATGGCCAGGGGGTTGGTGTCCTCCCCCTTGTCCAGGACGGCCACGGACTCGGTAAGGGAGAAGTTGCCCTCCGTGGGGTCCACGTAGTCGATGGGCAGGCCGTCAGCCTTGTCGGCCACTGCCTGGTGGCGCAGACCGAAGCCGATGGCCACCTCGCCGCTTCAGGGGGCCGGAGCCGGAGGTCTCGATGTGGGCGCCGCAGTTGTCATAGATGGCGGCCAGCGTCTCCTCGGCCCCGTCCTCGCCGTAGACGTCCACCAGGGCCTGGATCAGCAGCCATGCGGTGGAGGAGGACTGGATGTCAGTGACGGCCACCTGTCCGGCGTACACCGGGTCAGCCAGGTCCTTCAGGCAGGTGGGAGTGGGCAGGTTCTCTGAGGCCATCAGCTCAGTGTTCAGGATGATGGCCCCCTCCTGGGAGGTGATGGGGGCGGTGTAGTCAGGCACCTCCTCCAGGGTGTTCACCTCAAAGTCCAGGGGCAGGAACATGTTGTTCTGCTCCTGGGCGCTCTGGAGATAGAAGGTGCTCATGGTCACGAGATCCGCCTCTAGGTTGGTGCCCTCGGCCAGCAGCTTGCCCCCCAGCTCGGAGGTGCCGTAGGTCTGCACGATATACTTGCCCTCATAGCCGCCTGCGTCCAGAGCGTTCTCCATGGCAGTGACGGCCTCCTCATCGGCGTTGGAGTAGATGACGATCTGGTCATCGCCGGAGCCGGAGCTGCCGCAGCCGGCGAGAAGGGTCAGGGTCAGGGCGGTTCCCAGGGCGAGGTATTTTTTGAAATTCATTGGACTGCTTCCTTTCTGTTTCCAAAGAGTTGGATGGAACGGCGCTCTTTCACCGGATGGGATGCCTTATAGCTGGCCAGGCAGGAGAAGAGCCCCTTGGCGATCAGGTTAGTGGCCAGGATCAGCAGGGAGAGGACGAACACCTCGTTGAAGCGGTTCACGTACTGCAGCTGCTTGATCATGGTGGTGAGAACCATGGTCCGGGCCCCGGCGATGAAAATGAGGGCGCTGATGGTGACCATGGAATTGATGAAGTAGTAGCTGAACACCTCGATGAGACTGGACAGAGCGTTGGGGGTGACCACCCGGAGGATGGTCTGGAGCCAGCTGTCCCCCATGAGCATGGCTGTGGTTTCCCAGCCGGCGTTCATCTTGGACAGGGAGTTCTTCATCATCAGATAGGGGGTGGAGAAGTAGTGGACGATGTTGCACAGGATCATCAGCAGCAGGGTATTCTGCAGGCCGCTGCCGGAGAAGAGAAACAGATAGGCCACACCCAGCACCATGCCGGGGATGGCGTTGGTCACCAGGGCAATGCTCTCGATGACCCGCTTGTACCGCGGGGGCAAGGTGCTCCGGGCGGTGATGAGGGCGGCGCCGTAGGCCGCCAGAGTGCCCAGGAAGGCAGTGAGCAGGGCCATCACCAGAGAGTGCCAGTAGACGGTAATCAGCTCGCTGTCGGTGAATACGGCGGCGAAGTGCTCCAGGGAGAAGCTGGTCTGATAGGGCCACTGCTCCACCAGGGGGACCACAAAGATCACCGCGAAGATAGACAGGATGGCCACTGAGATCGCCGTGCTGGAGACGCCCCACCCCGTATCCCGCAGGGGGTTCTTCCGCAGGTCCGCCTGGGAGATGCGGGTATAGCGGATATTGAACCGCTCCAGCAGCTGCAGGATGCAGATGCTGCCGATGGAGGGGATGAGCAGGATCATGGCGATGACCGCCCCCCGGTTGAAGTCGGGGATGCCGCCCAGCATCTGGTTGTAGAGGAGGGTGGCGATGACCTCATAGCCGCCGCCCACTGAGGCGGGGATGCCGAAGTCGGTGAAGCACAGGAAGAAGGCCTGAATGAAGGCGCCCGCCAGAGTTCCCAGCAGGGGGCGAAGAATGGCGATCCAGAAGGTGGCCAGGTCCCGGTCCCCCATGGCCTTGGAGACAATGATGGTCTTTTTGTCCACAAAACCCATGGTGTTGTGGATCAGCAGGAAGGCCACCGGAATGGTATAGATCACATAGCCCACCAGCAGCCCGCCGAAGCCGTAGATGTCAAAGAACTGCCGCCCCAGCAGGCGGGTGAGCAGCCCCTGTTTGCCGAAGGAGTAGATGATGGCAAAGCCATAGGTGATGGTGGGCAGGAACATGGGCAGGGTCGCGATGGCGGTGATGAGCCGCTTGGCCCACCTGGGCAATCCGGTGTAGTGGACCGCATAGGCCATCAGGAAGGCGATGACCGTGGCCGTCACGGCCGATGCGGCCGCCACCGCAAAGCTGTTGCCAAGGGCCGTGAGAAATCCCTCCCGGGTCACCACCGAGGCATAGAACTCCCAGGTAAATCCGCCCTCCCCCACCAGGGACTTGCCCAGCAGCAGGAGGATGGGGGCGGCCAGGAAGCCCACGAACAGAAGGGTAATGATCCAGAAAATCCCCTTCAGCTCCCAATTTTTCCGTCTCATGGCGCCTTTCCTCAAACAGCCTCGCCGGCCAGCTGCGGGCGGTCGCCGAACAGGGCGTAGATGTTGCCGCGCTTGATCTCCAGCTGGCGGAGGATGAACTTGCGCACGAAGTCGTTCCTGGGCTGGTGGACGATCTCGTCCGGCTTGGCGTACTGGGAGATGGACCCCTGATCGATGATGAGCACCCGGTCGGACAGGGTGAGGGCCTCCTCCGGGTCATGGGTGACGATGATGGTGGTCAGGTGGTACTCCCGGGCGATGGTCTTGATCCGGCCCTTGATGGATTCCTTGATGACTCCGTCCAGGGCGGACAGGGGCTCGTCCAGCAGGAGAATCCGGGGTTTCATCACCAGGGTGCGGGCCAGGGCCACCCGCTGCTTCTGGCCGCCGGAGAGCTGGTCGATGCGCTTGCCCAGGTGCTCCCGCAGGCCCAGCAGGTCGATGAGCTCATCCACCTCCTCCCGGGAGGAGATGCCGGGCTTGTTCCGCAGGCCGTAGGTGATGTTCTGCTGTACGTTTAAATTGGGAAAGAGGGCGTAGTCCTGGAAGACGATGTTGAAGCCCCGCTTCTCCATGGGGGTGCGGGTCAGATCCTCCCCGCTGTATCGGATCTCTCCCTGGTCGGCATCCACGATGCCCAAGATGATATTGAGCAGGGTGGTCTTGCCGCAGCCAGAGGGCCCCAGGATGGAGACGATCTCTCCGTCCTCCACCTGGAGAGAGAGGTCCTTGAGTACAGGCACGCCGTCAAATGCCTTCTGGATATGCTCCAGTTCCAGCATGAAAAACCGCTCCTTTCTCGGTTTCAAAAGTTCTTGTGGGCGCCGCCGCACGTCCGGCGACGGTGTAATCCTAGCAAATTCCAGCTCCGCAAAACAAGCGTGAAAGGTTTAATTTTCCGTTAGAGAAACGTAAAAAGGCATCAAAAACAGGGGGCCTTCCTTGTAGAAAAATTACAAAGAAAGCCCCCGCCGGGGAATCTCACGCCTCCGGATAGCCTCGGTCGGCAATGACCGCTCCGCTTTTGTCCAGACTGCGGGAGAACCGCTCATAGTCGCTCTGAATGATCCCCATGTACAGCAGATCCACCACCGCCAGATCGGGAATGCGGGAGAAGATGGCTGTGCCGTAGATCACAGTGTCCTCTCCCCCGGTATACAGGCACACGTCGGCGTACTTGGCCAAGAGAGGATTCTTCCGACTGGTGACGGCGATGGTGTTTGCCCCCGCCCTTCTGGCCAGTCTCAGCGCCTTCACCGTATCCATGGAGCAGCCGGAGTGGGAAAAGGCTACCGCCACGTCCGCCACCCCCAGATGGGCGGCGGCGATCTGCTGGAGATAGGCGTCGGTGTGCATCCGGCAGCAGAGCCCCAGATAGGTCAGCTTGGTCAGGAGATCACTGGCCGGCGTGCAGGAGTTCTCCACCCCGTAGATGTCGATGGTCCGGGCAGTGGCAAGCATCCGCACGGCCCGGTCCAGCTCCTGGACGGACAGGGACTTCAGTGCCTCCTCCAGCAGGCCGCCGGACACCCGAACCTCTTTCAGGGGGAGGTCCTCCAGCTGGTCCCAGGGCTTCAAGTCGAAGCCTCCCAAGTGGTCGAAGCAGGCCTCCCGGGCCGCGCCGCCGCTGCGGTCCCGGATGAGGCAGTATTTGAAGTTGCGGTAGCCGTCAAATCCAAGGGCCTGCACGAAACGGATCACTGTGGGCTGGCTCACCTGCACCTGGTCTGCCAGCTCTGAAATGGTGCACCGGGTACAGGTCTCCGGGTCCTTCAGCACATAGTCCGCCACCCGCTGCTCCGATGGCCGCAGGGAGGCGTAGGCGCCGCGCACCCGGTCCAAAACCCGAATATCCTGCCGCATGATCTGATCTCTCCTATCCCGTAGCAAACTTACAAGGCGGTGCCTGTTCTCATGAAAAGCCCCCCCTCAGCGGGAATCGGCCGCTTGTAGAAGAGGCGAAATATTTTTCTCCAACAAGGCCGGCCCGTCGGTTGATACCAGTATAAAGGGAGAGGCGGGGGTCGCTCCACCCCCTGTTTGTAAAATCGAAGTTAAAGCTGTGCTGGAAGGATTCTCTTCCATCAAGGAGCAGGTCCCCCCTCGGGAAGGAACACATCCCCTCCATCTGCATGTCAGCGGCAGTTCCGGACGAGGTCCAGCCTCCTGCCTTGGGCCGTCAAAGCTGACATGCAGAGAAGCGGATCGCGTCTGCCTGCCGCCCTCCGGCTCTATTTCAGGAACCGCCGCCGGCCTAACGGTTGAATGGATCCCTCTTTGCTCCTTGTCTGGCCCCTCGCTGCCGTGTCCTGCCGTACGGCCAGCGACTTCATGGGACGCCCCTCTATGCCCGAAACTCCCCGGAACGCACAGTGCGTCCCAGGGAGTTTCATAGACATTGCGGCACATGCAGGAGATATATCCATTTATCTCGTATCTTGACGGCTTTGCATCCCGCCATCGGACAGAAAAACAGGGCGGCCCCGAAGGACCGCCCTGAAGCAAAGCATGGTACTTACATCACATTTTCAAAGAACCGGTACAAAATCACCGCAAACTGGGCGCGAGTGGCCGTGCCGGCAGGGTTCAGCAGGCCCTCAGTGGTGCCGGAGATGATCCCCTCTGCGATAGCCCAGGTCATGGGTTCCGTGGCGTAAGCGGCCACGGAGGCGTTGTCCGGGAACGCGGACAGATCGGCCCGCCCGGACACGTCATAGCCCATCTGCTGCGCCCAGCGGTACAGGATGGTCACCATCTGCTGGCGGGTCAGGGCGCCGCCGGGGTTGCTGCCGTCGGAAATCTTGCTCTCCACGGCCCAGTGCTGCGCCTCGGTCATGTTGGAGGGATTGAACTCCGTCAGACGGGCCAAAACCATCCACAGCTGCTGGCGGGTCACCGTGCTGCCGGGGGCGAACCGCTCGGCGCTGACACCGTTCATATAGCCGTTTTCATAGGCCCAGGTGATCTCCTCCACGGCCCAATAGTCCTCCGCCACGTCGGCAAAGGGCAGGTTCTCCTCTTTCTCCAGAGTGAATGTGGCCTCCACAGTGACCTTACTGCCGGGCATGGTAAACGTGTACTTGTTGCCGCCCTTGCTCTGGAGCTTCACAGTGTCCCCGTCCTTGTCGGTGACAGTCAACTCGTCCAGCTCATAGCCATTGTCGGGCTTGACGGTGATGGTCACGGTATCGCCCTTGTCCGCCCGCTTGGGACTGACGGTGACGGTGCCGTGCTTGCTGTTCTCCACGCTGACGGTATAATCACCGCTGCTGGAGGAAGAGGATCCGCCGCCGGAGGGAGCGGAATAAGTAATCGTGATCTTATCATCGCTCACGCTCATGCTGCAGCGGCTGCCCAGCGTGATCTTGTCCTTATCATAAGCGTATCCACCGAGGTCAATGGTCACGCTCTTACCGGAGACAGAGATCTTCTCGTCACAATCCTGCGTCAAAACGATGGTATCGCCGGACTTCGCGGCGTTCACAGCCTCCTGCAGCGTGCCGTACTCACTCTCACCGATCTTGGCGGCAACTGTCAGCTGGCCGTTGAGCACAAAGGTGCTGAAATGCTTAACATGCAGCACCGCGCAGCCATCCTCCACAGTGAAGCCGGAACCATTCAGATATCGCTCACGGGTGCCGTCATCCGCAATGTGCATGATCTCCTGGGGCTCCAAGTCCGCCGGAATCGGCAGGCGGACCTCAATGAGGGTCTGGCCGTCCAGATAGTCGTTGGTTACGGGAATCTCTTTCCCTACGCTTTCGTCGTTGACTATGACCTTCGCCACAGGCTCTGCCTTATAGGAGACATACATCTTGTCCGCTGTGGTCAAATCCGCTTTATCGGCGGTCAGACTCACGGTGATCTCCACCACCACTTTGTCCTCGGGCTTCAGTGCTTCCTCTACCTGATTGATAATGGCATTCTGCGCGGACTCCGTCACCGCGTCAGAAACGCCGCTGACCTGTGCATTGTCGATGACCGCTTCGATCTTTTCCTTGTCTTCCGTCTTGATACTCTCGCTTACTTCAGTCTCCGTCTTCTCCGTGACAATGGGATCGACCTCCGTAGGCGCCGTGGTGGTCACCATGTAGGCGTAGCCCGTCTTGTCGGAAGCGACCACAAAGAGCTTGGGTTCCGCATTTTCCGGTACGTAATCGCTGGGATCAGAGGTGAAGTAGCCGCCGGTAACACTGATTTTGTCGGCAGCCTGGGTATCAATCTCAAAAGCGTCCTTTTTGCTGCCGGCAGAGAAGTTGCCTCCGCTGACTGTCAGCGCCGCAAGGTAGCTGACAATCTTGGTATTCTCATTTGTTGTCCACTGGCCGTCTACACGTTCCAAACGGTATACGGCAATCGCCGCATTGTTGCGGCTGGTCAGCGTACCGCCGGTGATATTCACGGTCATGGTCTGCCCCTCGCCCTGGTAACCGCCGCCGCGGGAAACAACAGACAGGGCCGCGCCATCATCGGTGCTGCCATCCCCCTGGGAAGCGGGCTTGGTGGGAAATTCCGTAAAGGGCAGCGTTGCGGTAATCACAGCATTTTCAGCAATGGTCAGCGTACCGGCGCCGCAATACTGCACGCCGTTCGGGCCGATCAGTTCTGCATCACCCTTGATCGTCAGGTCGCCTACCTGGGGATGATAGATGACATTTCCCTCAGTGGATTCCAGTCTGCCGCCGGTAATCACTGTCTCCGTATAGTCGGCAGAGCCATTTCCGGCAACCGCAAATGCGACCGCCTGTATCTCCCCGCCGTTGATCTCCACAGCGGTTTTGTTTGCCTCATTACCTGTACCAACTGTGTTGATACCATAGGTGCCTGTGTATTTGCCGCCGTCAATTACGGCCTTTGCTCCGTTCTGAATAAAGACGGCATAGTTACCGGAAACCGTACCGCTTTTGAAATACGCCTCAGTGCCCTGACCATTGACAACAACTGCAATATTGTTGCTGCCGGAGCCAGTATTCTGGATCTTGCCGTTCCCCTTGCTGTCCTGAACGGTCACACGGCTGGCTTCCAGCCACAGCGTATTGGTCGCGTTAGAACTTGTAAGCGTGCAGCCATTCAGATCCAGAGTGACCGCTTTGTTGATCGTAACTCTATCGCTGCCAAGATCCACCTCTCTCAGCAGCGTGATGGTATCATTTTCTTTTGCTTCGGCGATGGCCTTGGCCAGCGTCTGATAATAGGTATCGCCGATTCTGACGGCAGCAAATCCCTCTTCGACCTTGCCCACAGTACCGTTGGCATCCTGTCCAAGACCCTCGTCCAGATACTCGCTCACATCGCTGGAGAACGTGCCGCCGGTGATGATTGCATCACCCTTTGTGTAACCGCTGACCGTACGAATATTTCCCTCAAACGTGCCGGCAGAAATCTCCAGCTTGCCGCCGCTCAATTCAATATCGCCGGTAATGGTGCCTGTGGTATTGATCTTCACCGTGGGAATCTCGTAACTGCCAAACTTGCAGGAATCAAAAGCCGTTTGGTTTTTATATGCCTTTATACTCGTATTTCCGATAAACTGAACAGTACCGCAGTTGTTGGAAATCGCATACTGACAGGGTGCGCTTGCCTGACTGGCATCAATCACCATATTCTCAAGCGTCAGGTTGCAATAGTTCTGCAGGCCGATCAGCAGGGTCTTCTGATTGGCAAAGATGATGGACCCGTTTTTCAGCGTCAGGGAACCACCCGTCAAGAACTGAAACGCGTTGGTTTCTGTACCGGAAGACCCCACCGTGCTTCCGCTGACCGTATAGGAGTGGGTATTGAAGTCGATCGTCAGGTTCTTTTGGGATGTATCGATCACAATTCCGTCGCCCTCTGTATCTTTGAGCAGCTTAATGACAGACTTGTCCGCAGCCGCTTCCACAGCCTCTGCCAGGGAGGTATACTGTTCCACCCCCTCTGCGGTTGTGACCTCGGCAACCATCATCTCTTCCCGGGAGCCGACCTCGCCGTTGGCGTTCTGCACATAGCCCTCGGCCAGATACTGTTCATCGACTTTGCTGGAGAATGTGCCGCCAGTGATGTTCAATCCGCCCAAGGCTACATCTACCTTGTAGGCCGGAATTCCTTCAGGTGCGCTGAATTGACCGCCTCTGATTTGGAGAACCGCCTGTTCTTTCAGGCCCCCGTCGTTGCTGTTTCCAACCAGAACGGCAGTCTGCTTCCCCTCCGTCACAAATGTACCGTCATTTACAACAACCTGTACGGCACCGGCTTCTCCGGCCACATAAAGCGCATAGAATACAGCGCCATGCTTCTGGGCGCAATCTACCGTCTTATAGCTGCCGCCATTGACTTCCATTGTCCCAGCGGTCGCACTAAGGGCTCCCTGCGTGCCGGTCACAACAACGCTTCCCTCAGACGACGGCGTGATCGTCAGCTTGGCATCAGGATCGTTGTCCACGCCGCTGCGGACCGTATATCCCCAATTTTGGCTATCGCACCTGCTGCAAGACGTATTCGTAAAAATTCCGCCGGTAATCAGCGTTTCTCCGTTTACATCAACAGCGGGATAAACACTATTTGTAAAGCTTCCGCCGGTAATTGTCGTATTGGAGCCTTCAAAGCTGCGAACAATCGTTGCCCCACCGCTAAAAGTTCCGCCATTAATCACAGCCTTACCGCCATCCTGATTTCTCAGATGAACGGTCATGGCTTTATCAGCTATCTGAAATGTTCCGTTTTCCACAGTCAACGTGCCATAGTTATTGATGAAGCCCTTGTAGCTTGTCGCCTCAGTTGCATCAAAGGTACCGTCGCCTGTAATTGTAAGTGTGCCATTGTTTACGATCAAATTTTTACTGCTGTCCGAAAAGCCAATAGACAACGTCTCACCATTCATGTCTAAAATGATCGTCTTTCCGCTGTCAATGGTCACCTGATCTGACAATGCAATACTGCTCGTCAATTCAATCGTGCCGCTGCCCTGCACAGCGTCAACAGCAGCCTGCAGTGTTTCATACTGCTGACCGTCGACCTCTGCCACATACGAAGTGTCTGCCGCCGTCAGGGCTGCGTCGGACTCGCCTGCGGCCCCATCCTCAGAATTGCCTGTCAGGTCATCCGCAGGTCCCTCTGCCGGATCGTCCGGGATGTTCCCGCTGCCGGAATCCTGCTGCTCCAAAGGCGTCTCGGACGAAGGGGTCTCCTCCGCAAACGCCCCCACGGTCAGCAGACTCATCGTCATGACGACCGCCAACAGCAGAGCCAGCAGTTTCTTACCTGTTTTCATCTTTCTCGCTCCTTCTTCTGTTATTTTCGCCGGAAAACAAAGCTCCTTATTTCCGCAAAGCGGAAATAAAACGGTATATACCGTTTTGGAGGACGCCGGTCTCTTACACCCCTATCATACTTCATGACTTCGCAGAAAACAAGCAAAAAATAAGACATAATATTATTTTTGAATCAAATTATTTTTAGCTGGATGAAGCCGAGGAAGCGCGCCGCCTCCCTCCGTCTCTCCATTGGAAACAGTACGTATAGCGCATAAGTAATGCTTATATGCTTATGCAGGCTGTGGAGTGATAAACCCGCTCCTCAGCCGCCATATTTTTTAACGTAATATTTTTTCTGTCGTATTTAAAACCAGCAGTTTGAGAATGACAGCGC
>ERZ838118.4348-NODE-4348-length-12373-cov-3.466228_pt1 | contig 12373 bp, 12 predicted proteins | sample MGYA00519863_ERZ838118 | MGnify/ENA primary metagenome ERZ838118 (study PRJEB31850, sample SAMEA3708827) | human gut metagenome | biome: human gut; feature: human-associated habitat; material: faeces | place: China | collected 2014 ...
ATGGCACCGTTGTTCCGAAAGACCGTTCTCTTATGAATGTTCCTTTTGTAACAGGAGATAAAGAGATGGATGCGAAATTCGTTGCTGAGGCTGCCAAGGCAGGTCTTGTGAACCTGAAAGGCCACAGAACCGTTGGCGGTATGAGAGCAAGTATTTATAACGCAATGCCAAAGGCTGGTGTGGAAGCGCTGGTTGCATTCATGAAAAAGTTTGAGGAGGAAAATGCCTGATGTTTCAGTATCATTGCCTGAATCCTATTGCCCAGAAAGGCCTGGACATTTTTGATGATAATTATAAAAAGCCAACTAAAGACTCGACACTATTTGAAGTAGGTAAAAAAATAATTACAGCGAAAGTAATCAACAATAGCTTGGTTATAAAAAAGTCCACAGATTTTCATATTGAAGATGTTATATATGTTGAACATCGCTACAATAATAAAAGTCGAGAAAAAAATAAACAATATCTTATCTTAGGTCTGGTATCAGAAAATGGTTACAAAAAAGATGTTGAAATTATTGATAATGAAAAAGGCGACGCTAATAAATTTCAAGAATCTCTAAATAGGCAGGATAATCATTTTCAGGTTGTTTTTTCTCAAAGAGAGTTCAAAACTTTTAAACAAGATTTTATTATCTCCAAAGTCTCAAAAAAGGTAATAATCTACGAGAATTGCGGTGTTATTGCTCCACAAAGATTTTTGGGCGGAGATTTCTATATATGTGAGGGTAATGTATATTATCAAAACGAACAGAAGCTTATACCAACTGAAGAACCAAATATTTTTATCAAAGCGAGTGAGGATAAAGGCTTTATTTTACCCCAAATTAGCCGCAGTAAGAAATCTCCTCAAGAAGTTGCAAAACATTTTGTACAAAATATATGTGACAGCTGGGGAAGTAATTCCACATTGGCTCTTTTGATAATCGGTCATATGATTATGGGGCTTTTTTACGATTATTACTCTAAAGAAACAGAAGGTTCACCTGTCCTAATAATACAGGGTATAAGCGGATGTGGTAAGTCTACACTTGTGGCTAATGGACTGGCTATATTTGGATTGGACAATAAATTTTTAATTGCAGGAAATTCAACAACGAACGGACAATTTAATTTGGCACAGTCAATCAACTGCGTAAATATCTGTGTTGATGATTTATCCGACAATTTAATTACATCTAAATATTTTGAGCAAATAGTTAAAAATCTTTTTTCAGCAACACCTAGAGCTACATCTATTAATTATGGAAAAAGTACAAATTTTAAATTTCCTTGCTCACAGGTAATTTATTCAACAAATGGTATGCTTCCTGAAATCTCTCAATTAGAAAATAGAGCAAACACAGTAACAATAATGCATAACAGCTTAAATACGACTAAATATCAGTATTTAAATGAACATACATCTAACAGATCAGAATTATCACTAATTCTACCCAAATTGATGGAATTTGATTTAGAAACAGTTATTTTAATGCAGAAAAAATTAAAATCGTGTTTAAGAGATAGTATAAATTTCCAAAATGTACCAAGAATTGACAATAATATTGCTTATATGTGGACTGGCTTAAAGTTGCTATTGAATATTGCAGAATACGAACCTGAAAATTTGTTTGAAGATATTATCAACTACACAAAAGAAACTGTCCACCGCTACAAAAATTTAACTACGCCTGTGGATATGTTGATAAACAGCTTAATAACGCTTAAAAATAGAGATGTTATTAGAGAAGATATTGATTATAAGCTTAAACAAGTCGATGGCAGAGTATATTTTACATTCCACAAAGAAACGCTTTTAAGCATATATAACAACTTTTTCAGAGAAGATGAACGAAAAATTCGAATTAATGTGCTAAATCATTACTTAAAAGCCGATAAAAGAGTAATTGACCCACGTAAAACAGGCTATTATCAAGGTGAGCGAAAAAATTCTGTTGTCTTGGATATAAGCGATTGGGAAGATGTTTGGGAATTTAGCGGATATACACCAGTAAATAAACCTGCAAGTATTGATGTTACTTCTGATTCCTTAGATGAACTCAATGAAATCTTGAATTGTAATATTTAGTAACTTTATAGAGATTACACCTCAAATATACACAGAGGTTTATTTTGAGGTGTAGTTTTTCTAAAAGTAATTTTGTAATCACTAAATATATAAAAAATTAAAAAGGAAAATAAAATGGAAAATTTACTTACTTTCAAAGAATTCACACAGCTTTTAAAAGCAAACCCTAACACAGTCAAAACATGGAAAAGACGAGGAGATTTACCAGCAAAAATCTTTTTCAAAATTGGCGGTACACTCTACATCTTAAAAGACAAATTTGAACAATGGGTTCAAGAAAGCCAAGCCGGAGATGATGAATAATGACAACCTATAAGAAGAAAAACGGCAAATGGTATTATCAGTTTATGCTCAATGGAGAAAGGAAGCACGGCCTTTGTGCCGGAGCTTCCAACAAAAAAGAAGCTGATAGTATTGAAAGAGCAATTAAAATCAGATTAGTTCTGCAGCAAAACGGAGTTATGCCACAAGAAGAAAAGAATGTTAATCTTAGCCGTTTATGGGCTTTATATGACAGCTATGCAAGGAATAACAAGAAAAGCTACAAAAATGACAAATACACTGTCAAAATCATTCTTGAATACTTTGGCAGAGGCTGTATTGTTCAAAAAATTACACCTGCAAATATTGAGGAGTTTAAAGAATACCTGCGGACAAAAAGAAAAGTCAAAAACGCAACAATTAACAGGTATCTTGAAACACTTAGCAAAATATTCAGCATTGGCGTTGACAATGAAATAATAAGCAATAATCCGCTGAGAAAAGTATCAAAGCTAAGAGAAGACAACCACAAAATACGATTTTTAACCATTAAAGAAGAAAAAAGACTGTTTGCAGAAATTGAGAAAGAATACGAAGTGATTGACAAATATACAAGACAAAAGAAAATAATACAGCCATATTTGTATTTGAAGCCGATTATCATAACAGCACTACAAACAGGTATGAGGAGAGGTGAGATATTCAATCTAAAATGGAGTAATATTGACTTTGAATACGGATTTATTGAACTTTTAGACACAAAATCAGGCAAAGCAAGGAAAATACCACTCTCAGAAACTATTGAAAATCTGCTAAAAAACATTGAAAAAACATCAGAATATGTTTTTGTTAATCCTGAGACAAACCAGCCTTATGTAGATTTAAAACATTCTTTTACAAGTTTAATAAAAAACACAAAAATAGAAAATTTTAGATTTCACGATTTAAGGCATACAGTAGCAACAAGGTTAGTTGAAAAAGGTATTGATTTACTCGTTGTAAAAGAGATTTTAGGTCATTCAAATATAGAAACAACGATGAGATATGCTCATCCTGTACCAAAAAGGAAGCGAGAAGCAATAGATGTTCTCAATTCATACACAGATTTACATAATACTTAAAAGCCCTCTGAAAGAAAAAAATCAGAGGGCTTTTTAATAACAATATTTTAAATATTTACTGGCTCATTTGTTGGAATCAAATCCCAGTCCATTGCATCGCAATCTGCTGCATGTATAAACTCTTTATCAGCAGGACAAATATTACCACAATGCAAACATAATATATTATCAAAACTGTTATTTATATATTCAGTTTTTTCATTTTTCGGTTGTGTCAGGATTTCACTAGCTCCTGAGGTTTGTGTGTCTGATTGATTATAATTTTCAGAATTGTTCCTCCACCCTCCTTTTTTCAAAGCAGAAAGAGAGTAAACAGGAAAAGTAGTAAAAGTATCGCTTTTAAGATATTCTTCTAACCACTGGAACTTAAAATGCAGATTGGTATCAATATCATAATCATTTTTGTACATTTCTATAGCTAGAATAAAGTCAGCAATAGATATTTTTTCTTGATTATCAAACAGCATTTTTGCCAGTTTCAATTCTTCTTCACTAGCTTTAATCAATTCATTCCAATTTTTAAAACCAACCATAAGAGCAATAATGTGCTGTGCGTTTCCCAGCTTAAAATCATCTTCACTACAACGATATTTATAGAAAATTGAGTTCAAATTGCCAAAGTCAACAAAAATCGAATCAATATCGAAATACTTTGGTTCATATTCATAAACGGTAATATCACCATCAGAATATGGCTTTCTTGTTTGATAATCTTTCAACAAATTTTTTGCTTGTCGTTTGAAGAAATCAATGTAATTCATAATACATCCTTTCATACTGCCCAAGTTATTATCTAAATACATTTTGCGTTCGTAAACTATTGCTTAGATAATAAACTCAGTATAAAGTTGTATTACCTTTATGTTGGTTGATGAAACATCTTTACACGAACGAGCTGGCTTACCAACAAGCACAAGTCTATAGTAACAGATTTTTGCTATATTTTCAATCTAATAAAAAGTTTCGTATTTAATGTAATTAGTTTTTTGTGCTGTGTTTAAGTTCTAAAGATAAAATTACCCACAGATTACCCACAGCGATATTGGCATTAAAAAAGGGAGGCTGAAACTCCCTAATAAAAATAGCATAGACTGGGTTCGAACCAGTGACCTCCCGGGTATGAGCCGAGCGCTCTGACCAACTGAGCTACTATGCCATCTGTTTAAATATTTAACTGTAATCATTATTATTAAATAAACAACAAAAAAATACAATATTTTTTTCAAAAAAGTTTCTAGATAGATTTTGTAACGATTTATGTTGTTAATTTAACTTAAGTAACAATATCAAAAAAACCTGATATTATTGCATCCTTTAAGGTGTCAAAGAAAAAAGAATTTTTAAAGTAATAACTGAATTTACAAAAAATTGCCTCTGTATTTTCCTTTTAGATTATATTTACAAAGAATTTACAAACTATATAAGAAAAGCTTTGTAACTGCTATAAATATAATAATAAATTTTTTGTATGTAACGCACCCCGAGTTTAAGTTATCGTTACCAAGAAGGAAGGTTATATGTATGAATAAGATATTAAAATACAGAGCATGCGAAATAAATAAAAATAAAACTACGCTGGAATTTGAGATTGATTTAAAAAAACTTATATCAGTAATTACCCTGAATCACAATGACGCAGAACGAGAAGTATTGAATAATCTCAACAAGTTTGAGCACATGGAGTTTTTGGGATTAAGAGACAAGAACGGACAAATTATATACTTTGGAGACATATTAACAGACGAATTTAACAATCTTTTGACACCTGTTTGTGAAATTTCTCACGGAGAACATATTTTATTTTTTAAACCAATTAAATTTTTAAACAAAAAAATAGGCATAGGGTGCAAATCAACCTACAGTAATACTCTTGAGGTAATAGGAAATATATATAAAAATTCCCAGCTTTTCAGTGGCTTGAAAGCAAAAAATATTTTGACAAAACTTATACGCACATCAAAAAATTCGGAAATACTGACAACAACCTTAAAAATTGAGCTTAACCATATAATTTAGTTTACACTTGATGAAAAACATTTAGCTGTTTATAATAGTTAAGAATCATTCAATGGAGAGGTGTCCGAGTGGTTTAAGGTGCAAACCTGGAACGTTTGTGTGGGGGCAACTCCACCGGGGGTTCGAATCCCCCCCTCTCCGATTTTTCCTCTTTATTACAATAAACAATGTGGATGAAAGAGTTATTATGAAAAAAGTCCTCTGTTTTGGAGACAGCAATACTTATGGTTATTGTCCTGGCAGAGCAATACGCTATGACAAAAACAGCCGTTGGAGCGGAATATTAAAGCAGCTTTGTGACGGAAAGTTTGAAATTATAGAAGCAGGCTGCAATAACAGGACAGCTTTTAGTGACAATCCGGCAGGAATTGATCAGACTGGATACAAAGTTTTACCTAATTTATTGCAGCAAAATCCGGATTACATAATCCTGGCCATTGGACTTAACGACCTTCAATACAGCTACGCACCAACGCTTCAACAGGTAGAAGACGGAATAAAACTCCTGATAAGAATTATCAAGGAAACTTGTCCATGTGCAAAAATTGTACTCGCTGCACCGTCTGTAATTACAACAGACATTTTACACAGTTATTTTATAAACCTTTTTGATATGGATTCTATTGAAAAATCAAAGCACATGCCTGCAATCTATAAAACCATTGCACAAAGTGAAGACTGTATTTTTATTGACTTGAATAAAATAGCAAAAGTATCAGAAGCTGACGGCTTGCACTATAGTGCAGAAGAACATCAAAAAATTGCACAGGCTATGTTTGAGCTCCTAAACAATAATTAAGAAGAACGAAACCCATAATCCTTCGCAATTTCACGACCTATGGATTTTATCTTTGTTTCGATACAATTCCTGCACTTTGAGGGTTGGTCATTAATACATATTTTGTCAGGATAAATTTCGTATTTAGATCTGTACTCAGTGGATGTTACATTTGGCATAACAACATTAGCTCCGCTTTGCAAAGCAATCAATCTTCCGTTCGGGTTCAAAGTTTCCATTGCAGTAGTTGCGGGAATATTTATATTTTTCAACATAATTCTAACTATTGCCATCACTTTTAAAGCAAGGATAAAATTTCCTTGCGCACAATCTTTTAATGGAGTATCAGGGTGAGGAATAAAAGGCCCTATTCCTATCATATCCGCGTCAAGCTCTTTAAAAAACAATATATCATCAGCAAGAGATTCCACAGTCTGTTCAGGCAAACCTACAAGACAGCCGGAACCTGTTTCATATCCAAGTTGTTTTAAATCCTTGAGACATTGCATTCTTTTTTCAAAATCCATATACGGATGCATTTTTTTATACAAATTTTTATCAGTTGTTTCTATTCTGATAAGATACCTGTCTGCACCGCTTTGTTTGTATGCCTTTAAGTCATCATAAGATTTTTCGCCGATACTTAATGTGAGAGCTACATCCAGGGTTTTAATATTTTCAATAAGCTTACACATAACATCTCTTGTGAAATAACTATCTTCTCCGGATTGAAGCACAATTGTTTTATAGCCCATTTGTACAGCTCTTTGAGCATGAAGCATAATATCATCAGGCATTATTCGGTATCTTTCAACAGTTTTGTTTTCACAGCGCAAACCGCAATACTTGCAATGGCACTTACAAATGTTAGAAAATTCAATTAAACCTCTAAGGTGAACTCTATCACCAACATATTGTTTTCTCACATTATCCGCATAAGAAAACAGCCACTGATTTTGTGTATCATCTTTTAATAAATCGATAATCTCTTTTTTTGAAAACATACAGTTATTATACAGGAGTTAAAAAAAGTATAAAGTCTTTTGTGCTAGTATAAAATTATGGAGGTTAATATGTACACAATAAAAGAAGTTTCTAATATTATGGACGTATCAGAGCACACTCTCAGGTTTTGGGCAAAAAGCGGTTTTTTCCCTTTCATAAAAAGGGATGAAAATAATATACGATTTTTTCGCAAAGCGACCTTGAGTGGGTAAAAATTGTTAAATGCCTGAGAAGTGTCGGAACCGAAAACAAAGCTATAAAAAGATACATTGACCTTTGCATCATAGGCGATTCCACTATAAAAGAACGTTTTGAAATCATCAAAGCCACAAAACAAAAAGCTCAACAACAAATGAATGACTTGAAAAAACAGCTTGATATTTTGGAATACAAAGAAGGATATTACAAAAATCTTATAAAAAATAATTCAAGCGATGCATGGAACCCCATGAACAACTTGCAGGAAGAAGAAGCTGTAAGCTAATATTACAATTACTTTTCAAATCATAAATAAAATAATAATTAACCTTTAAAATCATTGAAAAGTCTGACAAACTCTTCCATATTTTATTTTAAAAGTTGAGTATGGAAACAAATAAAGAGATTTACATAAAGGTTACAAAAAACGGGCCATATATGCTTTATGGAGCGCCTCCCGTGGTCAAACAAACCATTATTGTTGATGAAGAAGGCATAAGCATAGAATATGCAAATGAAGGCGTCTTTGAGATAAAAACATCTCCTGTTGCGTTGTGCAGATGCGGCAACAGCAAAAACTCTCCTTTTTGTGACGGAAGCCATATTAACAGCAAATTTGACGGCACATTAAAGGCAGAATTTAATGACATTTTGGATAAAGCCCAAAAGTATGAAGGCCCGACTTTAACCCTCTTTGACAACGAAAAATATTGTGCATTTGCAAGATTTTGTGATGCAAACAGCGGAATATGGGAACTTATATTTAAAGATGACGATTTTTCCATCTCAGAAGTAAAAAGACAAGCAGATATGTGCCCTTCCGGCAGACTTATTGTTTTTGACAAACAAGGCAACCTAATTGAAACAAAACTTGAAAAATCAATAGGAATTTTGGAAGATACAAACCTAAGAATAAGCGGCCCATTGTGGCTGAAAGGTGGCATAAGAGTAGAAAACGAAGAAAATGAAAGCTACCAGATACGTACACGACAAACCTTGTGCAGATGCGGCAGATCATCAAACAAACCATTTTGTGACTGCACACACAGGCATATTCATTTTAAAGCGCAATACAAAATTTAACCTTACAATACTTTTTGTTGCTTATAGATTGTTTTATTATAAAATAATTGTATAAAGAAAAGGAGATTATATGATGAACAAAAGTATTAAGTATTTGGCTTTAGGTTTAAGCGCATTTATCATTGGTATGTCAGTTAACAATTACGCTATTTCCAACGTACCTTCAAAAATTGCAGTTGTTGATGTACAAAAAGTTGTTGCTTCTTCAGCACAGGTAAAAGCTCTTAAAGCAGATAGAGAAGCTAAAATAAAAGACCTGACAACATTTGTAAGCAATGCAAGAGCTGCTGTTAAAAAAGAAACTAATGCTGATAAGAAAAAAGCTCTTGAAGCTAAATATAACAAAGAACTCAACGCAAAAAGAGATGCAATCCAAAAAGATTATGCAAAAAAACTTGCTGAAGTTGACAAAAATATCTCTGCTGTAATAGCTCAAAAAGCTAAAGCAGCAAGCTATGATATGGTAATTGCAAAAGGCGTTGTATTATACGGCGGCAGCGATATCACAGCTGAAGTGGCTAAATCAGTTAAATAAAAATTTCATAAAACAGTATAAAAAAGACTATGCAAAATGCTAATTGCATAGTCTTTTATTATTTTATAATATATAATAAATTTGCATCTGATAGGAGTACGGTCAAAATGAAAAAACTTTTAATTACATTAATACTTATATTATCGGCTAACACTGTATCTGCATACGATTATCCACCGTTCATAAGAGACGGAATAAAACCTGAAGATACGGTATCGTACTCGCCAAAAGACCACAAATGGACCAGACAAGCTCAAAGTGATGACATAACCTTCACAAAATATATGACAAAAGGTTCAGGCGGATATTCAGAATATGAATATCAAAATAAGCAGTATGAAGCGGGCAAAGACGGCTCTACATACGAATTTTTACACAATGGAAATTTAATCAGTTACAATTCTCATCAACTTAAATTTTACAAACTGGACTACATAAACGACAAAATAGAAGCAACTGAGCTTTCAGCGCAAGAAGTTAAAAATCTTTTTCCTAATTTAGAAATAGTAATGATTTCGTCATTCAAAAACAACAAAATCACGCTTTATAAACCCTGGCTTGAGCAAAAAACATTTATGCTGCTGAACGATACCAACACTGATTTTTACAAATACCAGTTTGAAAACCTGGGCGGCTATGAATTGATAAGAGGTGTTTTCGAAGTTTCTAAATACCAGATTCTGCCGGAAACATTTATCTTCTCCCATTTCGGCTCAAAGGACAAGTTGACTCCGCCATTAAAAATTACCGTCAAAAACGGAAAAAATTAAAAACGGAAGTCTCTTTCTCCATGTTCAATTTTTATCAAATCTTCAACTACGGCATTCTTGATTTGCTCTGAGCTTTCGAGAATATTCATTTCTTTTGCTATAAACTTTTCACCAAGTGCTTTTGTCTCTGGAGAAGCATAGTCTTCCAGATACTCTTTTAGCGTAATTATGGCATTAGGGTGGCAGAAGTTATGAATCTGCTGTTGCTTGCACACTTCCATAAACCGTTCACCTGTTCTACCAGCTCTATAGCAAGCTGTACAAAAGCTTGGAAGGTAACCGAGCTCCATTAACCATTTTATAACTTCGTCCAGCGGACGTCTGTCGGAAATATCAAACTGCGCAGAATCTTCTGTCTCGGGCATAGGGTTAAAATATCCGCCAACACTTGTTTTAGAACCGCCTGACATTTGAGATACACCCAAAGACAAAAGTCTTTTTCTGCATTCTTCAGACTCTCTTGTTGAAACAATCATGCCTGTGTATGGCGCAGCTATACGAATACAGGCAACAATTTTTGCAAAAGTATCATCATCAATGCCGTTGTCAAAAGCAGAAGGATCAATATCATCAGCTTTTTTAATACGCGGCACACTGATGGCGTGCGGGCCAACCCCGAAAGCTGCCTCAAGATGCTCTGCATGCATCATAAGAGCAGTAAACTCATATCTGTAAAGCTCAAGACCAAACAACACACCAAGGCTTACATCATCAATACCTGCCTCCATTGCCCTGTCCATAGCCTCTGTATGGTATGCATAATTGTGTTTTGGCCCTGTCGGGTGAAGTCTTTCATATGTTTCTTTGTTATAAGTCTCCTGAAAAAGCACATAAGTTCCAATGCCTGCCTCATGGAGTTTTTTGTAATTTTCAACGGTAGTTGCAGCTATATTCACATTCACACGACGGATTGCACCGTTTTTGTGCTTAACAGAATATATTGTATTCAAAGATTCCAATATGTACTCAATGGGGTTGTTAACAGGGTCTTCTCCTGCTTCAATAGCAAGACGTTTATGCCCCATATCCTGAAGAGCAATTACTTCATTTCTGATTTCTTCTTGAGAGAGTTTTCGTCTGGGGATATGTTTGTTTTGATGGTGGTATGGACAGTATACACAGCCGTTGACACAGTAATTTGATAAATACAAAGGAGCAAACAGAACAATTCTGTTGCCGTAGTAATCTTGCTTGATTTCCATTGCAAGCTCAAAAATTTCTTTATTCTTCTCTTCTATTTCGCAATCTAGCAAAACAGCAGCTTCTTTATGAGTAAGGCCTTTTTTTAGCCTTGCTTTTTCCAGAATTTTATCTATAACAGCAATATTATTTTTGTTTTTTTCAGCGTATTCTAAAGTTTCTAAAACTTCCTCATGATTTATAAATTCTTCCGCTTTATGTGATTTTGGATTATACATGGTACCCTTCTCTCTATCTGTAAACAATTATACCACGCTTGAAATACAGCGGCACACAATTGTGAATAATTTCACACTATCGTGATATTATTCACCAAAATAATCCTCTACTTTTGCACGAATGTCATCAAGTGCTTTAAAAAAGTCTTCTTTTGCTTCTTTGCCCTGTTGTAGTTTGGCAACAGCTTCTTTAAAATCACGCTTGCATTGTGCAACAATTCCTTTGTATCCTAACTTTTTAGAAATCGGTTTAGGCTCAAAAACCTTCTCTGGTTGTAAACGTTTTTCTTCTTTAGATTGTTGTTTTTTAGTAATTTTTTCATCAACAAATTTTTCAAAATCAGCAATCTTTGCATTAAGCGACTCCAGGTAATCAAAGGCTGATAATTTGTAGATATCACGGCTGTTATAAAACTTAGGCGCAGAAGGTATATCCATCGGATACTTTGGATTATAATTGCTTATTACAAAATTATCCTGTACAAGCAGATAATCTTTTATGTCACCTTTATCATCAAAAACTGTTATTTTTAGGATATCATTACACTGCTTTGTTTTGCAGCGCATAATATTGATAGTCTCGTTATTAGGGCCTGCATTTTTAAAGGTATAGCCGCGTTTTCCTGCCATATTAAGAAAATCAGGATAAGAAGTCTTTAGCTTGGAAACTTTTACTTTATTTATCTTTGCAAATTTATCTTCTATAGATTCAAAGCAATTGCGCACAGATTCCATTACAGGGGCATATTCTTGTGGCAATGATGCAGGGTTGTTATCAGGTGTAATATGTTTTAAATAAGCATTAATTGCATCGGAATAAAGGTTTAGATAATCTTCAAAAGCTTGAGAATAATGAGCATTTTGAATTTTATTTTCATCAACATAATAAAATTTTTCAGGCATCATCGCAGGGATTTTAGGATTAAAGTTGGCAACTATTTTGTTATCACTTAGCAAATATCCTGTTTTAATCTGCCCTTCTTTATCATAAACCATTAATCTTTGCAGATACCCGAGTTTCTTGCTATCTATTGTAGAATAATTTATTTGAATTTTATCATCGCCTAAATTTTGAAAAGTATAAGAACTCTGCCCGGAGATTTGTTTATAATCAGGA
>ERZ838118.4351-NODE-4351-length-12364-cov-2.904054_pt1 | contig 12364 bp, 9 predicted proteins | sample MGYA00519863_ERZ838118 | MGnify/ENA primary metagenome ERZ838118 (study PRJEB31850, sample SAMEA3708827) | human gut metagenome | biome: human gut; feature: human-associated habitat; material: faeces | place: China | collected 2014 ...
TGGGGCTGCTGGTCTTTCTCCTGGTCCGGGACGTCCCCGGCGACCTGGGCCTGGAGCCCTACCACCTGGGCGGTCCGGAGACTCCGGCGCCGCCGCCCCGCCCCGCGCCGGCGGGCATGACTCCCGCCCTCCGGCTGTCCCTGCTGCTGGCTGTCTTTCTCATCGGCGGCCCCGGCGGGCCCGGTTTCTCCCACCTCACGGTGCTCTACACCACCGCCGGCTATGACAGCGCCTCCGCCGCTCTGCTCATCTCTTACCTGGGGCTGGTCATCTGCGTATCCAAGATCCTCTGCGGCCAGATCTATGACCGCTTTGGCAGCCGGGCGGGCAACTGGTACGTCCATTTGGTCTTTCTGGCCGGACTGCTCCTGTGCTGTCTGGCCCACCTGGGTGGGATGCTCCCCGCTTTCGCGGCCATGACCCTGTTCGGCCTGGGCCTGCCCATCTCGGCGGTGACCTTTGCCATCTGGTCCGCCGACCTGTTCGGGGACGCCCAGTACGAGGGTGCGGTGCGCTCCCTCACTGTGTCCTACGCTCTTGGGATGCTCCTCTTCGGCCCCATCCCAGGCCTGCTGGCTGACCGCTTCCACAGCTATGTTCCGGCCTATGCCCTGTTCGCCCTGTGTCTGGCCGTCTCACTGGTCATCATCCAGCGGGCCTACCGAAAGCTGGACGCAGGACACCGGCCCCGCCGGGATTAGCGGCCCATCTCCCAGAGCACCACCGCGGCGGCCGCGGCGGCGTTCAGGGACTCACACCGCTCCCGCATAGGGATCTTCAGGGCCCGCTGGCTCATAGCGAGCAGTTCCGGCGAGACCCCGCGCCCCTCGCTCCCAATCACCACGGCGGACCGGCTCAGGCCCCCCGTGGTGATATCCTCCGTATCCTCCCGCAGGGCGGTGGCGTACAGCGCCAGTCCTGACCGCTCCAGCAGGCCCGCCAGCCTCTCCGGGCCGGTCTCCCACACCGGGAGCCGGAAACAGGCCCCCATGGTGGCCCGCACCACCTTGGGGCCGAAGGGGTCCGCACATCCGTGGACCAGGAGCAGGCCGTCCGCCTCCAGGGCATCGGCGGTGCGCCAGATAGTGCCTACGTTCCCCGGGTCCTGGAGACCGTCCAGCACCAGATAGCGCCCGCTCTCCAGGCGGGGCGGCGGGGCGGTGTCCCACATCCGGCACAGGAACAGCGCCCCCTGGGGGGACTCCATGGGGGAGATGGAGGCCATCACATCCTCCGGCACCCGGACCGTCCGCACCTCCGGCGGGAGCTCCGGCCCGTCCAGCCCCTCCGAGTACACCACCGTCTCCAGGGGCGCTCCCCACTTCAAGGCCTCCTCCAGCAGCTTGACGCCGTCCCCCAGGAACATCCCCGCTGAGCGCCGGGCGCCGCGGCTGGAGGCCAGGCGGCGGATCTGGACCAGGAGGGGGTTCTTCCGGCTGGTGATCCACTCCTCTCTCACAGCCGCTCCACCTCTCTGATATCCTCGTTCCGTCCCAGCACCACCAGCTCGTCCTCCTCCTGAAGGGCGTACTCACCTCCGGGGGAGATGGTCATGCCGCCCCCCCGGCGGATAGCGATGATGTTCAGGCGGTGTCTGGCCCGCACGTCCAGTTCCCGGATGCTCTTCCCCTGCCACTGGCGGGGACAGCGGCACTCCATGATGGAGTACTCCTCCGACAGCTCGATAAAGTTGAGGATGTCCCCGTTGGCCAGGTTCCGGGCCAGGCGCAGGGCCATCTCCTGCTCCGGAAAGACCACCCGGTCGGCGCCGATCTTCTCCAGCACCCGGTGGTGGACGGCGCTGCGGGCCTTGCCCACCACCTGGGGCACTCCCAGCTCCTTCAGGTTGAGGACGATGAGGGCGCTGGTGCCCACGTCGTCCCCTGCGGACACCACAGCACAGTCAAAGTTCCTGGCTCCCAGGGCCCGGAGGACCTCCGGGTCCCGGGCATCTCCGGCGGCGGCGTGGGTCACAGAGCCCGCCACCTCCTGGACCCGCTCCTCCCGCAGATCCACCGCCATCACTTCGTGGCCCAGGGCACACAGCTCACAGGCCAGCGATGTGCCGAATCTGCCCAGTCCGATCACCAAAAAGCTTTTCATAGACATCTCCTTCAGCCGATCATCACATCCACACTGGGGTAGCGGATCTTATTCTCTCCCCGGTCCCGGATCAGGAACGCAATGGAGAAGGACAGCACGCCCACCCGGCCCAGGAACATCATCGCGATGATGATTCCCTGGCTCAGCGGGGACAAGCCGGTGGTGATCCCCATGGTCAGCCCCACGGTCCCCATGGCCGAGGCCACTTCGAAGGCGGCAGCCAGGTAGGGGACCCCGTCCGCCAATGTCAGGGCGATGGACCCGGCCAGGAACAGGCAGGTCACCACCAGGGTCAGGGTCATGGCATTGATCACCCGGGCCTGGGGGATGGTCCTCCGCCGGAGCACCACCTGGTCTCTCCCCCGCAGGCCGGCCCACAGTGAGATCAGCAGCACGCCGGCGGTGGCCGTCTTGATGCCGCCGGCGGTGGAGCCGGAGGAGCCCCCGATCAGCATCAGCACCACGGACAGGGCAGCCGCCCCTTCCCGCAGGGCCCCCTGGTCCAGAACGCTGTACCCTGCTGTGCGCAGGGTCACCGACTGAAAGAGGGCATTGCCCACCTTCTCTCCCGCCGTCATACCACCCAGGGTCTCCAGATTGTTCCACTCTGCCCCCAGAAAGAACAGCCAGCCCCCCAGGATCAGCGCCCCGGTGACGGCAAGCACCATTCTCGAGTAGAAGGACAGCCGCCGCCAGCTCCGATGCTCCAGGCAGTCCTCCCAAACAAAAAAGCCCAGGCCGCCCAGCACGATCAGGCACCCGATGGTGCCCAGCACCACCGGGTCCTCCCGGAAGCCCGCAAGGCTGGAGAAGGCCCCGGTGTGCTCCCCCATCAGGTCGAATCCGGCATTGCAGAAAGCGGACACGCTGTGAAAGATGGAGTACCACAGCCCCCGCCCCCAGCCGAAGAGAGGGACGAAGCGGGTAGCCAGCAGGATCGCACCACAGCCCTCCAGCAGAAAGGTGCCCATGAGGGCGTGGCGCACCACCCGCACTACCCCGGACATCCCATTCAGATTAAATGCGGAGGCGATGGCCAGTCGCTGGGACAGGCCGATGCGCCGCCGCAGCAGCAAAGGGATCAGGCTGATCAATGAGACAAATCCCAGCCCGCCCAGCTGGATCATGGCCAGGATCACCCCCTGACCGAAGGGAGTCCAGTGGAGCGCGCTGTCCACCAGGACCAGACCGGTGACGCAGGTGGCGGAGGTGGCGGTGAACAGGCAGGTCAGCCAGGGGGTGAACTGCCCGTCCCGGGCGGAGATAGGCAGGTGGAGCAGAAAAGTCCCCAGCAGGATGATGGCCCCGAAGCTCACCACGATCAGGCGGGTAGGGTTAAAATTCTGATTGGACAACAGGCGCAGCACGCTGCCTCCCCCTTCTGCCGGGGCCGGAGCCCCCGGCTCCCCTGTCCCGATGCAGAACAGCATACCGGCAGTTCCCCCTGTCAGTATGCTGTGCGGCCCGGGCCCTCCGTGGATTCATACAAAGTTGAGTATAGCATACCCTCCCAGGATATTCAAGTCAACGATTTTTCTCCCCCGCCCCGTATTTTCATACCTTATATATAAAAAGGAGTGTCCGGTGCCGGAGGTTGGGCTGCAAATTGAACAGCCTTCCTCCTTTTCTTCCCCTAGGTTTCGGATAAACGCCCCCCGTTTCCGGTAAAATAGTACCACACTGGAAGAAAAGGGGAGTTTTTGTATGAAAGATCACCATGTGCCCCAGGAACATCTGTCTGCCTTTGCCCGGAAGCTGGCGGAGGAGGAGCGGAGCGCGGGGACAGTGGAGAAGTACCTGCGGGACGCAGGGGCCTTTCTGGAGTGGCTGGCGGGGGCGCCGGGGAGCCGGGAGGCAGTCACGGGCTGGAAGGCCCACTTGGTCCGCTCCGGCTACCGCCCCGCCACCATCAACTCCATGCTGGCCGCCCTCAACACCTTTCTCCGTTTCATCGGCCTGGAGGACTGCCGTGTCCGCGCCCTGCGGGTGCAGCGCAGACTCTTTCAGAGCGAGGAGCGGGAGCTGAGCCGCCAGGAGTACCAGCGCCTGCTGGACACGGCGCACCGGCTGGGACAGGAGCGGCTGGGCCTGCTGGTGGAAGCCATGGGGGCCACGGGCATCCGGGTCAGCGAGGTGCGGTATCTCACGGTGGAGGCCGCCCGGCAGGGCAAGGCCGAGATCTCCCTCAAGGGCAAGATCCGCACCATCCTATTGCCGGAAAAGCTCTGCCGGAAGCTGCTCCAATACGCCCAAAAACAAAAAACCGCCTCCGGTGCAATCTTTCGCACCAAAAGCGGAAAAGAGCTGGGCCGCCGGCAGATCTGGGCGGAGATGAAGCGGTTGTGCGGGCACGCCGGGGTGGACCCGCGCAAGGTGTTCCCCCACAATCTGCGGCACCTGTTTGCTATGGTGTTCTACCGGACCAGCCGGGACATCGTCAAGCTGGCGGACCTGCTGGGCCACAGCAGCATCGAGACCACCCGCATCTACCTGGTGACCTCTGGCGCAGAACACCAGCGGACGCTGGACCGGCTGGGACTGATCTCCTAATCACGGAATTCGCATTCCGACACAAATGATCGTGAAAAAATAGTTCGTCCTACATATCAATAGACAAATTTTAGCACAAAGGACAGCTAACCGCAAGGGATTTTGCCGCTTTGGGCAGCAGAAAAAAGCCGGAAAAATGTCAAATTTTGTCCGGCCTTGGTCCCTGCGCCATTTTTTACGCCCGTGCCAGCCGCACGGGCTTTTTTCGCACTTGTTCTGCGGAGCTTCTTGCGCCAGCTTGGTCGGGCGCGGGATGGAATGCGAATTCCGTTGACAGGGGGTGTGGATATGCGGTGCGCGGAGGCAGCCAGACTGGCGCTGTCATCACATCAGAGATGATCCGGTCCTATCTGGAGACACTCTCCCGCCGGGGGAGGAGCCGGAACACGGTGCAGATGTACGGTGCCAAGCTGCGGGCCTTCTATCACTACCTGCCGTCTGACAAGCGGGTGGAGGAGGCCAAGTGCAACCCCTGGTGCCTGCGGAAGTTGTATCTGGCCACCCGGTCGGAGATCGAGCGGAACGTGCGGCTCCCGGCGGAGCAAGCCTATGAGCAGATTCTGGATGCGGAGCAGTTGGCTGCCGGATGGACGGAGAATGAGAGCAATTCCATCCAAAAGGATGTTTGCGATAGATATTTTCTCGCCGAGAGGTGTAAAGGAGGAGAAGAGATGAAGAAACGGATCTTATCAGCTTTGATGGTGCTGTGCCTGCTGCTGACACTGCTGCCGGTTTCGACACTGGCGGCAGAGGAGGGGACTGGCGAGTCGGATCCTGCGATCAATCAGGATGGATCGGACTTGCGGAAAGACCCCGCAGAGGAAGGCGGGAAACAGGAGGCCGTGGAAAGTGGGACCGCCGATGAACCGGATGGCCCCAGTGCGCCAAATGAGCCGGGGACTTCAGGGGATCCAGAGGAAAATGAGCCGACAGAGGTTCCGGGAGATCCCCCTCAGGGGCCGGATCCCACGGCCCCCACGGAGCCTGCGGGAGAGCTGGATCCCATAGAGCCTGCTGAGGATCCGGGGACAGTGGTAGAAGAGCCTGTGGCTGAGAACGCGGTGTATGTGTCGGCAGCAGGCGATGATGCGGACGGCACTGGCACAGCAGACGCTCCATATGCCACCTTGGCAAAGGCGGCGGAAGCAGCCCCGGATGGTGCGACGATTTATGTCATGTCAGATGTGGAAATGAACCAAATGGCATGGGTCTGGGAGAAAGAGCTGACCATCACCAGCTATGGTGTTGATCCTGTGACGCTCTCCCGCGGAGAAAATTTTCATACCAACACAGATCCCGCCAGACAGCGCTACAACCCCGCGATGATCGAAGTAGGCGGGGAAACGGAACAAGGGACCGTTTCGTCTCTTATTTTGACCCACATCATTTTGGATGATATGGGCAAATACGAAGGTGAATACTTTGTGCAGGCCGATTCCGAAGGCGATGGAGAGACCACTGTTAGCAGGAGTGAGGTCCCAAATACAAGCATTGTGCAAGACGCCATAATCGCAACTTACAACGGTATGGGTACGATTACTTTGGGGGATGGTGCGGAACTTCGCAACTACGGCGGTATGAGTGCCGTGCGCCTGTCCGGTGGCGAGCTGGTCATGGAAGAAGGCAGCGCCATTTTGGATACAACCGAAAACGAACGTGAGAAAGGTGCGTCCGGCAGCTTTGGCCCCGCTGGTGCGGTCTGGCTCCAGGGCGGCATCTTGACCATGAACGGCGGCACGATAGGCGGCGATAAAGGTGTCATGATGAATGGGCGTGCACTCTATGCAGACGGCGGCACCGCTAACATCGGCGGCACCATTCAAAATATTCATGGTACCGATGCGGCCTGGCAGGGGCAGAACGGTGTTGCTGTCCATCTGCGGTCTCACGGTGAAGCTACCCTTGCCAGCACTGGAGAGATCACCAATGTGACCGGCACCAACGCAGGCAATAACTGCGCCATCTGGACCCAATTTTGCAACTTTACCACTAAAGCGGGATCTAAGATTTCTCATGTGGACGGTTTCCAGCTGCTCTATTTTGACGACCTCGACAACAACAACTACAGCCATGAGGTGTACCTCAACGGTACGATCTCAGAATGCGCTTCGGGTTCGGCGAGTCTTTTGCGGTCCTGGTACGGCCAGATCACATTTGGCCCGAACAGCGTGATTGAAAACTGTAGTTCCAGCAGTGCGGGCGGCCTGATCTATTCCAATAACGGCTCCCACTACACATTTGCGGGCACCATCCGCAACAATACCGCCTCTAAAGGCATGATTTATCTTGCCAACCAGGGTGGCGGCGGTGTCATCGCCACGATTGAGGAGACTGTCCATATTGTGGACAACAAGGGTCTTGCCGTTCGTGTGAACAACAGCTCCAATCTCACCATGAACGGCGGTGAGATTGCCCGCAACTCGAGCTACGGTATCCAGATCAGCGGCAAGACCGACTGGACGGGTGTCAAGTTCATTATGAACGGCGGCAAAATCTGCGACAACGGCAGCTATGGTATCTACCATACCGTTGCAGGGAAGTCCCTCGTCGAGATCAATGGCGGCACCATTTCCGGCAATAAGGGATCGAGTGGCAGACAAATCTCCTCCTCCGGCGGTTATGCTGTTGCTGAAACGGAGGAAGGCGCCGGATATGAGTACACCCATGTAAGCGCTGATGGTGGAACCCCGTACCATATACGTCAGCGCCGGGAAGGTGGAACTTCCTGAGGGCTATGCGGATGTGAACCTGGGCCGCGCCACGAATGAGGCAGTCAACACGCTGAAAGCTGGCGTTGCTAACGAGCACGCCGACTGGACCCCCGTGGGCAGCAGCGCCCTGTGGGTTCAGCCGTCTGCGACTGAGTACAGCTTCGAGCTCGATCCTACTTCCTCCCCTAAGAAGACCGACCTCTATGTGGCCTATGTACAGGTCAATCCGGACGGTTCACCCATTGATGGGGCTGAAGTGGCGGTCGAAGAGGTGGAGAATGCGGAGAAGGTGCCCATCGCTTTGAAGGATCTGACGGCAGGTGCTCCGTATGCGGTGATGCTCTTCAACAACAAGGAGTATACCCTGGCCCCCGATGACATCACCATCTACACCGGCGGCGGTCAGGGCGAGGAGAACTATGACGACGGCGGTTTCCCCAAGCTCACCATCAATGGCAGTGTTGACGTAAAATACACCGGCGACCTTACAAGTTTGGAAATCAAGGGTGTGACTATCCCGGCAACGGACGACAAGACCATGCTCGATCAGCTCCTTGAAAACATTGAGGCGGTCTATACCTATGAGGACGGCACTGTCGCCACAGATGATTCCAGGCCGGGTGTGTACACAGTTGCCCTCAAATGGAAGAACGGACTTACCAATGAGGACGTTCGGGTGAATGGCAACAATGTAAACCTTGACGGTGCGGGTACACTAATCGTCCGCCATACGCAGGATATTGAGGAAGCGCAGGACGGCGCCAATACATATGTGTTGTTGACCGCAGAGCCCATCAAGGCTGTGATCCACGCCGAGGCGATTGCAAAGACACAAACCAGCTCATGGGGAACCGTGTATCAGCCGTCTTTCTACACCAACGATAACGAAGACTTTGAGATCGAGGATATCGCCGGTATCCAACTCCTGGACGACTCGCTGCTGATTGATGACGACGGCACGGACCGCCAGGCTCTGCTGGAACAAAAGGCAGAGGATTCTGATCTTCTGAATGAGTTGTCCGATGGCAAAACCTACCGCTACGACTTTCACTACCTGGATCTGGTGGACGCCTACAACGGCAACGCCTGGGTTTCTGCCAGCTATGGCACCACAATCTATTTGCCATATCCCGACGGTGTGACAATGGATAACGCAAATGACCTGGATGTACAGGTCATCCACTTTCCGGGCCTGCACCGGGAATATGGCATTGCCGGTCAGGCCGAGGTGACGGATGCCATTGAAGCCTGTGAGCCGGAGGTTATAACCGCTGAATTTGACGCCAATGGTATCGAATTTGATGTGGACCGTTCCGGATTCTCTCCTTTCGCTGTTGTCTGGCAGGAGAACGCGCAGACCTTCACTATCACCGCCTCCGCCGGTGACGGCGGCTCCATCAGCCCCCGCGGCAGCGTTGCTGTGGCCGAGGGTGCGGACAAGATTTTCACCATCACGCCGAACGGCGGCTATACCATCGCCAATGTGAAAGTGGATGAAAAGAGCGTAGGAGCAGTCGATAGCTATACATTTACGGATGTTAATGCAAACCACACCATTTCTGCAACCTTTGCCCGCGATAGCTCCGGAGACGGTGGCGGCCATGACAGCGATCCCTATCTGAGGTTCGACTCCAATGGCGGCACCCGCTTCGACCCCATCGATGAAGACGGAAGGAGCTTCTCCCTCAATGTGTACGATGATGAGGAGTACGGCGCCCACATCCCCACCCGGCCCGGCTACCGCTTTACCGGTTGGTACAAGGACAGCCGCCTGACCATACGGGTGGACGAGGATGAGACTCTGCGGGTGACCTCCTCCGTGACGCTATTCGCCGGCTGGACGGAGACCTCCGTGCCCGGCATGCTGAACGGCGACGACCACTACGCCTACATCCAGGGCTATTCTGACGGCTCTGTGCGGCCCAACGCCAATATCACCCGGGCCCAGGTGGCCACCATCTTCTTCCGCCTGCTGGACGAGAATGTGCGGGACGACAATCTCACCACGTCCAACGCCTTCCCGGATGTGAACGAGGACTACTGGGCCAACACGGCCATCTCCACCATGGCCCGGCTGGGCGTCATCAACGGCCGCAACTCCGGCCTGTTCGACCCCGACGCTAACATCACCCGCGCCGAATTCGCGGCCATCTGCGCCCGGTTCGACGACAGCGGCGTCGCCGGCGTCACCACCTTTACGGACACCGCCGACCACTGGGCGGAGGACGAGATCAGCCGCGCCGCGGCGCTGGGCTGGATCCAGGGATACAGCGACGACTCCTTCCGGCCCGACCAGTACATCTCCCGCGCCCAGGCGGTGACCATGATCAACCGGGTGCTGTGCCGCCTGCCGGAGGACACGGACGATCTGCTCTCCGGCATGAACACCTGGACCGACTGCCACGAGAGCGACTGGTTCTACCTGGCCATCCAGGAGGCCACCAACTCCCACGACTTTGTCACCAAGGACCGGGTCTATGAGAGCTGGACCGACCTGAACCGTGCTCCCGACTGGAGCCGGTACGAGTAAGGAACTCAAAAATCAATTTGACAGAAAGCCCGGGCGGATTTTTTCCGCCCGGGCTTTCTGTATTACGATAGAAAAGTGGATATCGCTATGGCTTCTAAGCGCCATAAAAACAAGTGTCAAATAGAAAAGCGGATTGCCCAGGCGCAATATAATAAAGAAGGACGGATAAACAGAAGTAGGTGAATCAAATGGCAATGAGAGCAGCCTGACATGAGGCGCGGCTTGAAACGTGGAAGAAGCAGATAGAAGGTTGCCGAAACAGGGGGAGACGAGTAAGTGAATGGTGCTTGGAACACGGTGTCGGCCCAAAGATATACCAGCGGTGAGAGCGGGAGCTGTACGGCATAAACAGCGAAAACCAAAACAGGCAGAAAGAGGGGCGGATGCCGGAAGCAGCGCCGGTATTCGCGGAAATTACCGCCTCGGAATTGCGTGGGAGCCGAGGCAGGGTGATTGCCGGGATTAAAACCGGAGCAGTTGAAGTGGGGATTTACATCCGAGCAGACAGCGCGGCCGAGGCAGCGTTGTGCTGGGGGCTGAGGGATGCTGAATGACCTTGCGGGAGCAGGGCAGATTTATATTGCCTGTGGGTATGCGGCTTTGCGACATTGGTACAGCAGAAGTTCCGTTTAGCTCCGTTCAGCGGTACGCTGTTTTGCCCTGTGGTTATAGGCAGGACTGGATCAAGAGGCTTTATTGGGAAGAGGATGGATTTGTACTGGTCACGAAGCGGTTGGAGGCTGGAAGCTTCCAGTGGCCTCGGAACAGCGCAGAGGCTCGGAGGTTAAGTTACCAGCAGTATCCTTAATTGTCAAAAGCATTGAAAATGATAACTTTCCGGGTAATTTTTAGCCGCCAAATTTGCAAAAACAAGACCAATACACAGATGAACAGCACGGAGATGGTAACGCTCTCCCGTGCGGAATAGGATGAACTGCTTCGAAAGAGCGCGGGGTATACGGAACGAAACCGGAAGCTGGAATGGCTGATGGAACAGGTGCGTCTTGCCAAAAGAAAGCCTGTGGGCATTCTCTGAACAGATGAAAGAGGAATTGGCGGGTCAACTGAGCCCGATACTTGATGAGACGGAGGCATGGTTGTCTATCAGAGCTGCTATAAGGGGAACCGCGGCAGAGCCCCATATCCGGCAGGAGCGGTCCCTACAAGTGGAGGAGCTTCCGCCCGAAAATGTCACTATTGAGATGATGGAGCACCGGCTTTCTGAATCTGGGTGTGTATGCTCCGGATCGCCCATGGAGGGGATTGGCAGAAAAGTCCGGCGGACATGAGTCATGATCCCCACACAGGTGAGGATTCGGGCATACATACGCTTGTCAAAATTGCACACGGCAGAAACGGAAATGCCCATCTTGAAAGCTGAAAAGAAGACTGCCCGAATCCCTGGCAGCTCCGCAAGTTTTGAAGCTGGAGGGCCGGACTATCCGGAGCAAATGCTATATGCGGCTGTACCGGACCGCAGGGATGTGGAACACCCTGTCGTGCTGTATGAATACCAGCCGAACTGGAGGACAAAGAAGAGGCGGAGAAACTTCTGCCGGAGAGTGCACCGGATACTCACAGAACATTGAAGGGAGAATGGTTCCATTAAGCGAGCCTGCTGAAAAGCGGGCTCGTTTTTCAGCCCTGGACAGGCAGACGTCTCTCTTTGCCCCGAAATGCCGAATTTTCCAGCAGTTAGATTGCCATGGAAATGCCGTTTAGAGTGATGGACGACTATATGCAGACGAATTTCCCTGAAGCAAAACCACACACTTCAGCCCCACCATGTGCATAGCATACCATGAGCATAGGCCTTATGAGAAAGGAACGATTGTAATGTCTGCTCTCTTGAAGAAATTCAGCAACCTTCTGTGTGTTAAAAGCATTGTAACGCTTGTCTTGACGGTAGTATTTGCCTATCTCGCTGTTTTGGATCGAATTTCCAACCAAGATTTTTTAACAATTTTTTCAGTTGTCATCGCATTCTATTTCGGCACACAGAGTCAGCGCCTGAATGAAAAGATCGAGAAGGACACAGACAAGAAGCAACTTTAGCTATAACCACAGTTCCCTTACTTTGGATGAGAGGTCAATGAGATGAATTATTTTCCCAACAACAATTTAAGGCAACACCGCACAAATAGCGTATAGGGAGAGCCATAGTAAGCTCGTCTGTAGGGCAGCCAGTATTATCCCCTCAGTTCGCCTGGCAGGGCGCATCAACTCAGGCTGCCAGGCAGGGCCTGTCAGCTAAGATCAGGTTCGCCAAAGCGAACAGCATATTCAATTTAGCGGTCTGCTTCCGCAGGCCCCGGTACCGTGTCTTTCGGTATCGGAACCGACCCTTGACGACCGCAAATACGTGTTCCACTTTAGCGCGAATAGATGACTTTTCGTGCTCTCTGCACTTGAGCTGGCCCTGTGCCCTGGTTGGGTTCTTCCTGATTTGAGAAGGGCGGCGGTTAATCCT
>ERZ838118.4352-NODE-4352-length-12363-cov-4.724569_pt1 | contig 12363 bp, 18 predicted proteins | sample MGYA00519863_ERZ838118 | MGnify/ENA primary metagenome ERZ838118 (study PRJEB31850, sample SAMEA3708827) | human gut metagenome | biome: human gut; feature: human-associated habitat; material: faeces | place: China | collected 2014 ...
CTTTGCGGTTTTACAGGTTTTCACATAATCTATTTGAAGTAGCACAATAGGTTAACTTATCAACAGGAACTTCCTTTTTGTCTAAAATAATAAATCCATCTTCTTTACCTGTCTGGTATTTTGCATTATATTCTACTTTCTTATTATTCATCTGATTTTTCCTCCGTATTCTTATTCAATATCCTTTACAATTTTCCATAGCAAATTCTTTACACACATCAGTAATAGCTTCTTCATCACAATATGCCTGAGCTTCTTCGATTGTAGCAAATAATTCTTTTTCAAGTACGTTTTTACCAGAATGACATCCATGAGGTACATTTAACACATATTTTAACAGTCCAGAATTTTCCTTATTAGCAATCAATCTAATAGCAGTTACTTCTCTTGGCACATCAATTTCTCTAAGAGTTACTTCTTTGCTATCAGTAACAAGTTCCCCTCTACCGTTACATTTTGGACAATTACATTTATAACCCTTATATGTAATCTTTCCTGTACCAAGGCACACATCACAAGTCGCTTTCTGTTCAATGTTCTTTCGTGTCTCATACACACGATATACTGTCTGTCCTACTTCAAATTTGGTATCTGCACATAGCTTCATAAGTTCATCCTCCATCTTTTACTATATAATCATTCTTCAAAGAAACACCGATTTCATCGTAAATAAATATCCAATTCAGCAGCAGAAATCATTTTACTATCTTAATATGACTCTGTTTCTTACTATCCATCTTAATAATTTCACCTGTCTGGTTGTCCTGTATAATCCCTGCATCTTTATTGATACTATAAGATGGAATATCATACATTTCAGAAAATACTTCTGCGAATCCTTTACCAGTTTTCTTTTTGTGTAAGTCACTGACAAGGCACATATATTCACTCAAAATGCGTTCTAAATCTTCATTATAATAATCCCACATAAGACTAAATACATTATCTCTTCCAATTGGCTTATCCAAATCCATCTTAGATAAAGCTTCTACCGTATAAAAATAATCCTTACATTGGTATAATTCTCCATCGTAATCTTTTCTTATTGGAAATATAGATAACAGGTCACGAATAGTCAGGAAACCAATGAAGTTATACACTCGGTCAATAGTATCAAACAAATTCTGTCTTACTTCTTCTGGTTGCTCATATCTTTTGCCGTCAACCTTATATAGTTCTTCGCCCTGTCTATCAACATCAAGTAAACTGATCACATGCTTAACACCAATAAAAGCTAATTTAACTGCCTGTTCATGAGACAGATCACCTTTATCTGTACATTCTTCCAATCCTTTTTTCAATTCTCTGTTGTAATACTTCGCCCAGACATCAGCATATTTTAAAGCTCTTCTGCTGTTCTCAATTATATTCTGATGTTGACCGCCATTAATCATTTTAATGTTATTGCTCATGTCACATTCCTCACTTAATTTTTTCTCAAATAATCTCATCAATAATACCAAGATTGATTGCTTCATTTGGATGAATATATACATCAAGCTTCTTTTCTCTAATTTCTTTTATTCTTTCTTCTGAAATTTTTGTTCTTTCCATTACATAATTTTCAATTTGCTGATTCATATAATCCATTTCTTTTCTATCTTCTATCATATCTTGATATTTTCCAGATCTGATACAATTCATCTGATGGCACATAAATGTAGCATGTTTTGTTGCATATCTTTTATGTCCTGCGAGAAAAATGTTAAATGCAGCACTCATAGCATATCCTGTACAATATGTATATATTGGAGTTTTTGACTGTTGAATTATATCAATCAAAGCCCACATATTATGCACACTACCACCATATGAATTTACATATAATTGGATTGGTTCTCTTTTAAAATCCTTTTTCTCAGATTCCTCTTCATCATCATGTTTTAAAATGGATAAAATATGAAAACACATTTTACCAATCGTATCATTGTCAATATCGTCACTAAGATAAAATAATCTTGTATCTTTGTTTAATAAAACATTATCTGCTTTACTCATTCCATGTTCCTTTCATCTTTCACTTATCCTTCTTTTTGAACCTGTACTTGGTACAAGTTTAAATAATCCCTCTCACGCAATCTTCTTATTTCTTGCACCGTATACAACAGGTTCAGAATCACCTTGAACGCACTCAGCATTTACAACTACTTTCTTTGCACTCTTCATATCAGGTAACTCAAACATAGTCTTTTGTAATACATTCTCCACGATACTTCTCAATCCTCTTGCACCAATACGCTTCTCATTTGCTATAGCAGCAATCTTCATTAAAGCATCTTTCTCAAATTGTAACTTGACATCATCCATAGCAAATAACTCCTGGAACTGTCGTACAATTGCATTCTTTGGTTCAGTAAGAATCCTTACCATATCATTCTCTGTCAATGGTGCAAGTGTTGTGATTACTGGTAAACGTCCAATAAACTCAGGCATCATGCCATATCTTACAAGATCATGCTGTTGTACATTTTCAAATGTAAATTCTTCTTCATTAGATATATTCTCCGCACCAACACCAAAGCCAATAGTTCTGTTTACTTTCTTATCTTGATTAATAAGCTTCTCCAATCCATCAAAAGCACCACCACAGATAAACAGAATATTTGTTGTATCAATATTGACACATTCAGCATTAGGATGTTTACGTCCACCACCAAACGGAACTCTTGCAATTGTACCTTCCAGAATCTTTAATAATGCTTGTTGGACTCCTTCACCAGAAACATCTCTTGTAAGAGAAGTATTTTCACCTCTTAAAGCCAATTTATCAATCTCGTCAATATAAATGATACCCTGTTGTGTTTTCTCTAAATTACCCTCTGATTTCTCATATAGTTTCAAAAGAATATTCTCAACATCATCTCCGACATAACCGGCTTCTGTAAGAGAAGTGGCATCTGCGATAGCAAGCGGAACACCGAGATATTTTGCCAAGCATTTAATAAGAAAGGTTTTACCACATCCTGTATTTCCAATCATAAGAATATTGGATTTCTCAATCTCAACATCTGATTTCTTTTTCTGGTGCATACGCTTATAGTGATTATACACAGCAACAGATAAAGCTTTCTTAGCATCATCCTGTCCAATCACGTACTGATCCAGATAAGATTTAATCTGTGAAGGTGTTGCATCTATACATTCCTGATGTTCTCTTAATTTTCTTTCTCTTTCTGTCATTTCAGATAACATATCATGAGCATTCTCTACACATTCATCACAAACATATCCATAGTTGCCTTCAAGCAAATGCAATACTTGTGACTTACTTTTACCGCACATATAACAGATTTCATTTGGATTCTTAATTCTCTTTGCCATAATCTATTATTCTCCCTTAAACAATCAAATTAATATACCTACCTGCTTTCCCCTCTATGATATTTCTCTTGCGTGAGCAAGGAAATACATCGGTAAGTTGCTTGTCAACTTGCCGCCTACCTGTCGGGACGACATATATTAAAGAATCAATACATATTTCCCTGTATCTATTAGTCCAATAACTAACTTCACCATTTTTTGTGATACTTTATCTGTATATACTTTCTTAGACTTCGTATTCTGAATAATTTCTCTCATAGAATGTTTAGTCAGCAGCAGGGATTGTAATTTCTTTCTGTATTCCATCCATTTAATTCTTTCTTCTTTATAACTCTCTCCTGCTGATACAGTAGCAGTATAATATCTGTTACCATATTTTTTCTCCTTATATGCGTATGTGCTAATAGTCTTTTCACAAGTTACCAGACAAGCATATATCAATTCTTCACTTATCAGTCCATTCAACAAATTCTCTTTTTCTTGCTCAAGCATTTCTTTACTATTCATGATATTTACCTTTCTTCTTTATAGTCGCTGACAGTAGGCGAGCGATTTTTCCCAAACAAGTTTGGAAAAGAATCACTCGATGTATTTCAATCTTTCCGCTATCGCTACAAGATATGAAATAACATATACTTTTTAAGCAGATTATTACAGGGTAAAAGTTATTCCTTAAAAAAAATGGCACTTTATAACGGTATACAAAGAGTATGTTTATATATGGCGTTTTAAAGTGCCAACTTTTTCATTTCATTCCAATATATTGTTTATATGCCGTTTTAAACGTTCATTTTTTATTTATTACAAAATAAAAACATCTCATCCATATCACTATTGCTTTTAATAAATTCTTCTTCGCAGAAATCTAAGTCTTTGTGTCCTATTTTTATCAATTCATCTGTCAAAATTCTCTGAGCCGTCACATAGACATCTGGCATTTTCCATAATTCTGATTTCTCAGAATCAGGAATATCTTCTGGATTTCCCCACCATTTATTTACAAGTTCTTCATACTTCGCTGAATATTTTTCTTTCTGTTTTTTGAACTCATTTTCAGCATTCTCATTTAAGAAACTTACAACTTTTTCATTTAGAAATTGTTTCTTCAAATTAAGTTCTGCTTCCGGGAGTACTTTCTGTATGTTCTCCTGTACATAAATTATTTTTACCTGCTTAAAATAATAGTGCCATCCATATCTGTCATATAAAATGTCATTGATTTTTTGATAGTATTCCTTTTGTTTAAATCTCAAAAATACCTGAAAGATTTTTTCATATCCTAATACATCGTGTAAAACGTATCGTTCTACATCCAGAATACTTTTCAGATTATCATCTGTAGCCAAAAAATATTTATCTTTTCCAGTTTCTTCATCCGTTGTAACGATTACTGTCTGAATCTGATAATTAATTAATTTTCTATTTTTTAAATTATTAAGTGCAGAAAATAATATCTGTTCCAATTTCTTATTACATCTCTGATAAAAATGTCTGATTTCAAATGATGTGAGAATTTTATCTAATTGCAGTAATTCTTTTTCGGTCATTCGTCCATATTTATGATTAGTGATACTCAACAACTCCCACCATTTTTTCTTTGTTAATGTACGGGTATACCCATCCTGATGAGATAAATACTGCAACAGTATCACTTCAATTGCCTGAGTATATATTGAATTATTACCTAATTTTCTTAAATCTTCTTTCTCTAAAGGCGTATCATATATATCCATAATAATGAATTTTTGTCCTGCTTTTTCCCATTCAAAATATCTCTTAAAATTTTCTAATTGATACTTTTTTGATTTCCCATCTTTAATCTCTTGACCAAGTAACTCACATAAAACTTTGTAATTTTTTACGGTCATTCCAATGGTCAATTTTGATGTATCTACAGGCGCATCTTCTTTAGAATCCGTTTCCTGTGCAGATTGTTTTTGTATATTTATACCGCAACTCATCCATGCTGTTTCAAAATCAAATTCCGATGCAAACACATCTTTTTCATTCAGCAAAGTTGCAATATTAAATGCCAATGCTTTGTCAAAGAAAGGATCTAAATTGTACAAATATGTTTTAAATACTTCTACATTAAAGTCATTTCCCATTGCTACATTTAAAATAAATTGCTCTACATATTGAACAACTCTATTTACAATATTCCAGTTTTCTGGTTCTCTAATATGTTCCACAAATTCAAAAAACGGTTGTTCTGAATATGTTTCTTCTTCAACTGCAACAATGGAATCGTATTCTCCTCGCATTCTATGAAAATAATTCTCCAATAATTTAGCAGTCTGATTTTTACAGTCCATATCAATTAAATCTGTATAATCAAATTTTTTCGTATCCATAACGCATTCCTCCTGTTTTTTCATCCTAGCATTTCTTCTTTAGATTCAAGGTTAATATCATCAATAATTTTCATATTACGTTTGAGCTTTTCCTTGTCTTTACATTTCATATTCAAATAGCCTTTACATGTATCAGGTGGCTCTACTCTTTCTGGTGAATGTATCTCACATGAAATACGTCCATCTTCATAATAATCAATTAAATGTCTACATTCTTTACACTTCATGTTTTGTACTCCTTCTTATCGTTCTTCTGGTAAGAAAATTGTTGTTTGTGGATTTTCATTCAAATCCGTTTGAATCCAAACTTCTTTACCATCAAGTCTATAAATTCCTATAACATCACCATGTCCAGATCTTATGGCTGCTTCATTTATTTTTGCATCTTCCCATCCCTCACCCCAATCACATGACTCATATGTTTTAAGCAAAGATTGAATCTCTGTGGAATCCAGATTATATCCCATTGCCATTACTCCGTTAGAAATATTCAATTCTCCAAGATAAAAGTTCTTTCCTGTATTTGCTACTCTTTTGAGATTTGCAGCCCCTACTTTTCTGGATTCTTTTCTCATATAATCTAAAAATTCTTTACTGGCTAAAAATTCCTTATCCATTAGTCTATCCTTTCCCATTTTTATTGGTAGAACTAAGGAAATCCCTTATGATGTTCTTTACCAGTTCACAAACTGACCTATATTAATAGTTCTCTGTTATTTAGTTATGTTTCTTAAAGAACAGCATATCAATCTCCATGAACGGCTGATTATATGGCTTGACAATGATTGATCTGGATTCTGCATTATCCTTAACATAGATTTCATTGATTGAATCATCAGTTACAGGAACTTCAAATGATGTAAAATCATCACTGATATGCAACTTCCAATCACTATCATCCAGTGTATTAACATAAGTGCGGATACAGTTACGCATTTTCAAATCAAATCCAAAGACATCTGTGATTCTTGTAAATACACAGTAATACTCATTTTTCTCATGCAGCATATCCTCTAAGAAGTCATTCAGTTGATATACATCCATCTCATCATATTCACCTGTACGGTTTTCACTTCCAGATACATTAATAATCATGAAATATACTGTTAAACTGTTTTTCAATTTGCAAGTAATGTACAGTGTATCGGCATCTGTATTGAATTCACCTTCGGCACTGATGATATCGTCCTTTTTCAGATGATACGCTACACCATCAAAGCCAATACAGGTCTGAGAAAATTCATATTCATTCTCGTATTCTTCGCATTTATTTACCTGCATAGATACAATACTGTCACCATCAGATGTCTTAACTGCAAGTCTTGTAAGGCAAAAATCATTCACCACACTGAATAAATCCTTTGTCTCAATTTTTCTTCCTTCTTTTACTGCTTCTACAATTTTGTTCATAATCTTATAATCTCCTTTTTCTTATCTGTTCTATATCATTCTCTGTTGCTTAGTTCCTATGAAACTAACTCAGCATACTTAGCAAGTTCGTTAAAATACATTCCCTGTTCCGGGGACTGAATGAAATTATTCTCATCCACAACATGATAGACCTCAACACCGTAAGCATTTTGAAGTGTCTTTACATACAGTCCTTCTTTTTTCAAAGCTTTTCGGATCATATCTAATGTGAGTACAGGTGTTACATTTGTTGCAAGTAATCCTTTGTCATTCTTTCCTGGTTCAAAATCAACTGTATCGTTCTTATCAAGATACTTCCTTCCTTTTGGTAAGTTGATACTGGAATAATGCATAAAATAATCTGTATCATCCACTGTAATAAATCCGTAACCTTTCTCTCCGTCAAACCATTTAACTGTTCCTGTTAATACTTTCTTCTCTTCTGACATTTGCAATTTTCCTTTCTCTCTATATATAATCAATACGGGAATCGAACCCGTGTTACCTATTAGTTCTCTATTTCATTTAGTAATCCGTATACAGCAGCATATCTTTAATCTCTTGTGGTGTGACACCATCCGCAACATCAAGTTTAATCACCATATACACATCACAGTAATTGAGCCTTCCAATGTCTAATGTGACAGGATTAGTTACAGCATCAAATTTAAAATCAATCATCTCTGCGAAGTAACCAGATTCACATAGAAATTCTAGTTCTTCTACAAACTGATCAGGTGCATATGCATCATCTCCGCTATCCTTGAATGCTTTGACTGATATAACGGATAACTTCTTATTATTAATGGCATCCAATAATTTTTTAGGTGTTGTATTTCTCTTCATGTTCCGCTCCGTATTCTTAGATACATTGCACCAGATATACCGATGCAATGTACTATATATTAGTTAATTCTCTGTTACATGGTCAAATAAGGCTATTACATAACTTTTATTTCGTACTCCACCTAATTCTTCCGCAAGAATTGATTTTTCACTCTTAGTGAGATCAGTCCACTTGTTGGCAATAATCTCAATTGCAGCCTCATATGTGGTATCTTTCAAACTGTCTCCGAAAATATTTGTCACATATGTATTCGGATTTTCACCTTTGCTTAAAGCATCCAAATTCTCTGCTACAGCATTTACTACATGTTTAGATATATCTTGACTTGCACGTGTTTCTTCGGAAATGATTTCTATTGTCTTTTCTTTGGTTAAATCTCTTGCATTGTTTCCTGTATCAATGCCAAGATTAAAATATTCCGAAGCAATTCTATGTAAATATTCATAGCATGCTTCAATAATTCTAGCTCTATGCTCTGGTTCAATAAGGTCTAAGCCTTTTGAATTGATACATATAAACATATTTTCATTGTCAAATCTGACACTTACATGATTTATCACTTCGATAAAATCTTTCTCAGAAATCATATTCTGAATCTTTTTATGATTTCTGTAATATGTATCAGATGAAGCTTTAAATTTCTCAGTAATACATTTTTCGATTTCCTGATTATCAATGATTAGTCCAATACCTGCTACGATTTTTTCTGACATAATTTCTAATCTCCTTTTTACTCAATATATCTTTATGCTACTTATTTCTCTGTCACAATTTCTGGTTAGTTCTCTGCAAAATATTCAGATACCGCCTGTTCAAAAAATTTATTGCATAAGTCATCAAATTTCTTCTTATCGTCACCAGAAACAGCATCTTCATCTTTTGGATTTACTGATATGTTCAGATTCCCATTTGTGAAATCAACATTTGCCCTCTTGATAATATCGGAAAAATTCTCTTTAGAAATCATTTCCTGAAGCTCTTTATTGCTGTTGTAATATTTGCTACATAAGCTATTAAGCTTTTTAGCAATGTCACGCTCAAGATTTTTATTTACCGCTTTCATAATTCCACTCATAATATTTTCTGACATAATTTTAGTTCTCCTTTTCTTATAATCAGACTTCTCCATTTTTAAATGCTTCAAGGCTTCTATCTGCATCATCAATGATTTTCTGGAATTTTGCCTTTTCTTCATCAATTAATTTCTTCTGCCGATCAGTAACTTTGGTTATGATTTTATTTCTATTGCAACGCATTTTAATTGGCATTGAACATCCATCCAATTCTTCTTTTGTATGATGTCCGTTGATAATAGTCACCATATCTCCATCAATAGCAATAACTGTTACCTCTCGTGGAATACCACCTTCACCCTTGAATAATTTGTAATAATGACCGTATACTCTTAACACTCTGAATTCTCCCATATCTTTTATCCTTTCTCTCAGTGGACAGGTGCAACCCCATCCACTGATGTATATTTCTCTGTATAGCTTACAGTTCCACTACATATTTACGTGATGGAATCTCAATCTCTTTATCAAGTTTAATTGACTGATTCACAATCATTCTGAGGACTTTGCAAACATACTCTTCGTCACCTCTGATTTCAGAAGGCTTTATCAGTATCAGATATGGATCAAGTTCATTGGCATGTTTTACAAGAAAATCAGCATACATATCATCAATCTGTTCTGTCTTTGGTAATGTCTGAAATTCAAGCCCTGTGTTAATTATGGAAGGAAGTTCAACTTCTTTTCTGTTTGCTTTATGACAATCGTCAATATAATCCTGTAATGATTTATTGAGACCATCGGCACACGCACCCATAAAGAAATTACAAGTATTTGCCATATGGTACACTGTATCTCTGACATAGACTCTATCTTCCATCGGAATCAAGTCAAATTTCAATGATGTCAAAGTGTCGAGATACTCCATTCCCAGTGTAATAAGCACCTTGGAATATAGATTCTTGACTAATGTACTTCCCATCCATTTGGTATAAACTTCGTTGAATAATTCCATAACTTCTGGATCTGCGTTAGGATCTTTCAGATTCTCATCCTGTTTTAATTCATTGATTGGAATATCCCACTTTCCCATATCAACAAAATTGTGCTTGCTGTTGGTGTTTCTTCCTATATTATTGTTTCTCTGCTCTTTCGCTGCTTTTCTTCTCTCTGCTCTGTTCATGCTCTGAATCCTCCCTGTATTAACGTCTGATTACGATAAAATTGATATTGTATACCTTCATGCGAATGGAATAACAGGTATCTCTCTCGCTGATTTTATCAATGCGCTCAATGCTGTCCGTTTTGAGCGTAAGTGATGCTTCGTCCTTAGATGAGAAAGTAATCTCTTTCTTGTTTTTGTCATAGTGAACTTCTGCAAAAGGAATTTCTACTCCCATTATTTTTTCACATACTTCATATGAATTGATAGCAATCATTACTTTTGCATCTCCAACCCACTCCATAAACTGCTCTACTGTTGCTGAATCTTTGGTCATCATGTCTCTTACCCTCCGTATAAATTATTCTCTAAATATGTTTTATCTCTTATGAACTACCTCAAACTCTTACAAATAGTTATTGAATTAAAACAACATATCTCTATTACTTTTCTTCTTTTCCTTTGGCTTTTCTGAAACTTCATCAAAAAATCCTAAATTATTAGTAAGTCTACTGTTATTCTGTGCAGTAATATTTCGTTTGATGGTATCTTTACTTGCATCAATTTTCTCTCTAATCTCATCCATCTTTGTATATGGCAATGACAATCCAGATAATACACAAAGTGTTGAATCTGCTTCATATCCAATATAAGTATCAAGAGGTGTTCCAACTTCTTCATAAATATCTTCTATACGGATTCCTTTTCCCATTCCAGAATTAATCAATCCGATATATTTAATCACCTTATCTTCTTCAAGTGGTGCGTAAATATTATTATGGAAGGTACTCAGTAAGTTCTGCATATCTGATTTATCCTTACCAAGCTTACTGATAATGGAAACCCCCGGAGTTGAAAGCAACTGTCCAATCTCAGCATCATCTACATTCCCAAGAGTTGAATTGCAATCACTGGTTAGTAAGGCATCCAAGTACCAGAAGAACATTTCATTAATCCGCATCTTATTATTGTTTTTACTGTTATCCAGAATAAATACGGCTCCAGGTTCATCTAATGTAGATTCAATCTCTGCTAAAGTCTCATAACTGTTAATCAAAGCTTGAATAGATTCTGTTTTCGTATCAGGTAAAACTGTAATAGTACCACACGCTTTCAAATCAAGTTCTTCCATTACAATCTTTTTCAGTGCTGCTACTCCACCTGCACCAGTTCCACCACCTAATGCAGCCGCAATAAACAGATATTCTATTCCAGAAAACTTCTCTTTAACTGCATTAACAATATTGTCAATATCCTTTCGGAAAAGTTCTTTCGATTTCTTTCTATTCTTATTACACCCTTCTCCACCAGGAATATGATATTTGTCTGATTCATCTACCTCTTTTAAACTATCCAAATCCTGATGTGCTGAATTAATAAACAAACATGGATAGTTTTTCTTATAAAAAGGAAGCAACTGATTTCCTGCATATCCGCCGATTCCAACAAAACCTGTTTTATTCTTAATCATTTTAGTTTAATCCTCCCTCGCATTATCTGATTTAGGCATCATTCCAATTGCCTTATCTGTTAATATGTAACCATATGCTCTTTCAATCTTTGCTCCCTTGGTTACAAGTCCAAGACCTTCTAGTTTCCTGATGTGCTTATAAATGGTACTGATTTTACTTCGTCCTTCTATATCACAGATTTCTTCACATGACATAGAATGCATATGATCTGTAGCAAAGTTTTTCAGCATGATATTTATAATCACATATTCAATTCTGTTTAAATCGTGACTCAACTGTTTTTCACCTCCACGAATCTTTATTGTTCACTGATTATCTCGTATCATTAAGGTAAAAATTTTTGATTTCACCCTATATAAATAAGATGAAATCAGAATTTCAAATCTTCACTTTTTCTTTCTCTTTTTTACAGATTTCTTACGTTTTCTCTCAAAGCTTTCCCATTCTCTACGGCTTGTACTTGCAGCTTTAGCAGTATTAAATATGTACTGTATAGAACGTACAAATATAGCCTCACCTGCTTTTACACGTACTTTCCCCTTGGGTAATACTTCAAGAATCTTTACTGTAGTTACACCACTCCATGAAGGAGTATAGTAATTCTGTGTCTCAAAAACGATTTTTTCTACGTTAATCATAATATGATCCTCCTGTTATTCAGTTTTCATAGTACAAAATAAAATCAAGCAGCAGATAGTATATTAATCTACTGTATTCAGTTATATATGGGTTACTGTTCAAGGGTATGCATAGTCCATTGTAAAAAGTGATGAAATTTATTTTT
>ERZ838118.4364-NODE-4364-length-12338-cov-4.249613_pt1 | contig 12338 bp, 13 predicted proteins | sample MGYA00519863_ERZ838118 | MGnify/ENA primary metagenome ERZ838118 (study PRJEB31850, sample SAMEA3708827) | human gut metagenome | biome: human gut; feature: human-associated habitat; material: faeces | place: China | collected 2014 ...
TTTATCAGCCGGCAGTCCCTTTTGTGATGACCGGCTTTCCCTCCGCATCCAACAACGGCGTCAATCCACCCGCATATCCGCTTACGATAAAGAGATAATTCACGCCCGTCTCTTTATCCACATAGATCGTTTTTGCGCCCATGAAACCGCCTTCCTGATACACGATCTCGAAGCGTTTCTCTTTCTTCATTTCGCCTGACCTCCAAATTGCGATTTTGCATCCTGTCCGGTCTCATATTACCACACAGATGCGCGCAGCACAACAACAGCCACGGGGATATTCCCGTGGCTGTCAGACTGTCAAAAGTGCTTGCGCGCGTACGCTGCCTCTCCGGCAAACGCCCGACGCGGCGGCGCTCAGTGTCTCGGACGCTTGACGCCGATCACGTGCGCGGCGATGCCGAGGCCGGTCATGGCGCAGAACACGCGGTGCAGCACACGCGCGCGCTTGACGCCGATCTTCTTTGCCTCGGCGTGCGTATAGTTCAGCCCGACGATGCCGGTGCCGATGACCGCGCCGGTCACGGCGGCAGGGACATTGACCATGCCGGCGGCGACCGCCTGCGCCGTGTGTACGCCCGCGCCGAGACACAGCAGCCCTGCACCTGCACCGTGCACGAGCATACGCGCCTTGTAGTTCATCTTGCCCCAGCGGGTGTGCTTGAGCACGAGCTCCGCGCCGTCGAGCGCGTAGCCCGCCACGCCGAGCCACGGCCAGACCTTCGGGTACCTGCTGAGGGTGTTCACGATCTTGCAGTCACATTTTTTCATCCTTGAGTGCCTCCTAAGCCTCATAGTTTTGCCGTATTTTGCAGCCCCGCGCGCAGTCTCGGCAGCGCCTCGGGGTCATTTTCCGTCTCGCGCATAACGCACACGACAAGCTGCGCGTCCGTGCGCTCGCTCACCGCCGCAAGACAATCGAGCAGCCGCAGCACCGCCGCGGCATACCGCACGGGAAAAATCACATCGCGGTCGTCAAGCGCGTCCATGCCGTGCCGCCAGACGATCGCCTGCGCGAGGCACAGCTGCTGCGTCTGCGTCAGCCGGGGCGGCGGGCAGACAGGCAGCGCGGCCACGCGCCGCAGCAGCTCCGGCCACTGCGGATCGAGCGGCTCGGGCGATGCAAACGCCGCCGCCAGTGCCGTGGGCGTCAGGGGCGCGGCACACGCATCCATGCTCCGCTGCGGCACGTTTCCGGCAGCCAGCGCCGCGAGCCGGTGTCCGTCGAGCAGCCGCTGCGCAGCGCAGGCAAACGCCTCCGCCGCCGCGAGGTTCTCCCGCGCCGTATGCTCCGGCCGCGTCAGCAGCGCGAGCGTCCGGTCGCGCACCGCCATGAGCGCGGCTGTCAGCCGCCGCTCCCGCGCGCCGGGCACATAGCCGTCATCCGGTATCCGCGCGGATTCCAAGCGCAGGGGCACGGTGCGCGCGAGCAGCTGCCGCGCGGCCTCCGGGCACGCGAGGGACAGCCCCTGCTCCACCCGATCGCACAGCAGCACCTCCCAGCGCGGAAAATCGCGGCAGGTGCGGCACAGGCTCTGCGCGCCGAGCGTGCGCTGCAGCTCACACAGACCGTCCACGCACAAGAACGGGCAGCGCCCGTCCGACTGCGCAAAGTAGGTGTCGCCGTCCGCGTCCACGCGCATCACGCGCCGGAGCTTTTCCGCCAGCGGATGCTGCAGGCGCAGATAGGCATCCTGCGCATCGGGGTCGACAACGATCTCCCACGCGGCGCAGCACGTCTGCGGACACGCACCGGCGATGCACCGGAACGCATCATAGTCGTCGGGTCTGGTCTGGTACATGGCGGCCTCCTCACGTTGATTGATTTATTGTAACACATTCCGCCCCGCAGGGAAAGGGACGCTTTGCCGCCGGTGCGCAAAAAAACAGACGGACACCGGGATGTCCGTCTGTTTTTCATGTTTTGGCAGTTTACTGCTTGACCATGTCGAGCAGGTTGATGATGCCGCGCGGGCAGATATCGGCGCAGTGGCCGCAGCCGACGCACTTGTCATAGTCGATCTTGGACACGAAGTTCTCGATCTTGATGGCGTCCGCCGGGCACTCACGCTGGCACTTCATGCAGCCGATGCAGCCGACGTCGCAGATCTTGCGCGTGACGGCACCCTTGTCCTGATTGCGGCAGGCAACGAGCACGGCCTGCTTGTACGGCACACGCTCGATGATCTTCTTCGGGCAGGCATCAGCACAGGCCATGCAGCCGACGCACTTATCGCGGTCGACCTTGGCGACGCCGTTGACGATGTGCATCGCGCCGAACTTACAGGCTCTGGCGCAGTTGCCGAGGCCGATGCAGGCGAAGCGGCACTCCTTGTTGCTCTTGCCGCCGAACAGCATGGCAGCCTGGCAATCCTGCGGGCCGGAGTAGTTGAAGCGCTTGACGGCGACGCCCTCCGCACCGGAGCACGGCACGAACGCGACCATCTTCTCCTCCGCACCGGCGGAGACACCCATGATCTCGGCGATCTGATCGGCAGCGGCCTGACCGCCGGCCACACAGCAGTTGACCGGAGCCTTGCCGGCAGCGACCGCGGCGGCATAGCCGTCACAGCCGGGGTAGCCGCAGCCGCCGCAGTTGGCGCCGGCGAGGCACGCACGGACGGCTTCCTGCTTGGGGTCGACCTCCACATAGAAGATCTTCGCGGCGAAAGCCAGCAGCGCACCGAAGATGGCGCCCATGGCGCCGAGGACAGCGATGCCCTCGAGAATCAATTTAAAATCCATATTCATGCCCTCCTTAGCCGATCTTCATGCCGGAGAAGCCCATGAACGCAAGGGCGAGCAGGCCGGCAGAGACGAGGCAGATCGGGAAGCCCTCGAAGCACTCCGGATAGTCGGCAAACTCGAGCTTCTCACGCACGCTTGCAAACAGGCAGATGGCGAGCATGAAGCCGAGACCGCCGAACACACCGTAGACCACGCTCTGCACAAAGCCGAAGGTGTACTGCGTGTTGAGCAGCACGACGCCGAGCACGGCGCAGTTGGTGGTGATCAGGGGCAGGTAGATGCCGAGCGCGGAGTACAGCGACGGGATGGACTTTTTGAGGAACATCTCGATGAACTGCACGAGCGCGGCGATGACGAGGATGTAAGCGATCGTCTGCAGGAACTGGAGACCGAGCTGCACGAGCAGCAGGTTGACCAGCCAGCAGATGGCGGACGCGAGACCCATGACGAACGTAACGGCCAGACCCATGCCGGCGGCAGTGTCGATCTTGCTCGAGCAGCCGAGGAACGGGCAGCAGCCGAGGAACTGCGAAAAGATGAAGTTATTCGTCAGGACGGCGCTGAGGATGATGGCAAAAATACCGGTCGATGAACTCATGTTATGCCGCCTCCTTTTCCTGCGCAGCGAGCGCTTTTTCCTTGGCTTCCTTCTTCTCGGCGGACTTGCGCAGCGCATACTGCATGAGCGCGATCAGGCAGCCGAGCGTAATAAAGCCGCCGATCGGGAGCGTGAGCACGAGCGCGCCGTACTCGGCCGGGAAGATCTGAATGCCGTTGCCGGTGCCGATGACACCGCCGATGGTGTTGAAGATGCCGGTGCCGAACGAGCCCTTGCCGAGCAGCTCACGGATGACGCACATGGCGATGAGCACGAGCGTGTAGCCGAGGCCCTGGAAGATGCCGTCGAAGAACGACGGGCCGACGGGGTTTTTCTGGCAGAACGCTTCGGCGCGGCCGATGATGATGCAGTTGACGACGATCAGCGGGATGAACACGCCCAGAGACGCGCTCAGCGCGGGAACATAAGCCTGCAGCACCAGGTCGACGATCGTGACGAAGCTCGCGATGACCAGCACGAAGATGGCCAGACGGATGTCATTCGGGATGACCTTACGGATGAGAGAAATGACCACATTGCAGCACGTCAGGATGACGAGCACGGACAGGCCCATGCCGATGCCGTTGAAGAGGCTGGTCGTGATGGCCATGGTCGCGCACATGCCGATGAGCTGCACGAGAACCGGGTTGTTGGTAATGAGGCCTTCCTTGAACTGTTGTTTGATATTCATGCTTCAGCCCTCCTTAACCCAGCGACTTGGCCGCGTTGATGACGGTCTGCACTTCGGTGACGACGGCGCGGGACGTGATCGTCGCGCCGGAGATGGCCGCGACCGTGCCCTTGTCCTTCGTCAGCGCAAGGCCGTCGCCCTGGCCGACGAGATTGTCGCGCCAGGCACCGTCGGTGGTGTCGGCCGCCTTGGCGCCGAGGCCGGAGGTCTCGGAATGCTTGGTGATGTACACACCGGTGCAGTTATAGTCGCTGTCGAGACCGACGACCATGGTGATCATGCCCTGTGCGCCGGAGAACGTGGTCTCGGCGACGTAGCCGGTCTGCTCGCCGCCGGTGGTGGCGACGCTGAGCTTGGTGATGGTGCCGTCGTTCTCGAAATCGGCCTGCTGTGCGTAGTCGTCAGCCTGGAGAACGTTGGCGTATGCGTTTTTGGTCGTCTCGGCTGCGCGCATGGCGATGGTGTCCTTCGTCACCTCATAAACGAGGCCGAGGGCGAGCGCCATGATCGCGGACACGGCAAAGAGCACGAGCGCGAGCTTGATGATCTGGCCGCCGCCGGATTTCTTTTCAGTCTTTTCAGCCATTTGCAGCAGCCTCCTTTGCTTCTTTCTTCGCAGCCTTTGCAGCGGCCTTCTTGGCCTTGATGTCCTCGCGGCTGACGCCGAACTGACGGCGCTGGGTGTGCTTGTCGAACATCCACGCGCAGCAGTTCATGATGAGGATAGCAAAGGAAACGCCCTCCGGGAAGCCGCCGAACACGCGGATGAGCACGGTCAGCGCGCCGCAGCCGACGCCGTAGATGATGCGGCCGGGAGCGGTAACGGGGCTGGTGCTGTAGTCGGTCGCCATGAAGAACGCGCCGAGCAGCAGGCCGCCGGTCAGGAGGTTGTCGAGCATCCACTCGACGTGGGTGTAGCCGCCGCCGTTTTTGCTGCCGAAGATGAGCGTCAGCAGGGCGACGGAGCCGATGAACGACACGGGGATGTGCCAGGTGATGACCTTGCGGCACAGCAGGTACACGCCGCCGATGAGCAGCGCGAGCGCGCTCACTTCACCGAGGCAGCCGGGCATCGTGCCGAGGAACATGGACTTCAGCGTGAAATACTGCGGCAGCGCCTCGCCGGCCTTCATATAGCTCAGCGGGGTGGCCATGGTCTCGGCGTCCACAACGCCGGCCAGACTGCCGGGCACGACCCACGTGGTCATGAACAGCGCGTAGGACGCGAGCAGGAACGCACGGCCGGCAAGCGCCGGGTTGAGGAAGTTCTTGCCAATGCCGCCGTAGAGCTGCTTGACGACCACGATGGCGAAAAACGCGCCGATGATCGGCAGCCACCACTTGCAGTTGGCGGGCAGGGTGAACGCGAGCAGGATGCCGGTGACCACGGCGGACAGATCGCCGATGGTGTCGGGCTTTTTCAGGAGCTTGCGGTAAGCCCACTCAAAAAACACGCACGACACGACCGACACGGCCAGCGGGATGAGCGCCTGAGCGCCGAACTGCCACACGCCGACGCACAGAGCCGGGAGCAGGGCGATGATCACATCGAGCATGATCTCGCGCGTGCCGCGCTTGGCGCGAACCTGAGGCTGATAGGCAGCGTCAAAGGTAAATTCTTTCGGTGTCATTTCGTTTCAGCCTCCTTTGCAGCGGCTTCCGCGCGGGCCTTTTCTTCCGCCGCGCGGGCGGCGAAGAGGAGCTTTGCGGTCTTGAAGGTGTGAGTCAGGGGCAGACGGCCCGGGCAGTTGTACGAGCAGCTGCCGCACTCGAAGCAGTCGAGGATGTGGTACTTCTGCATGTTCTCGAAGTCACGGTTCTGGAAGTACTTGTACATGTACAGCGGCTCGAGCTTCATCGGGCAGACCGTCAGGCACTTGCCGCAGTGGATGCACGTCGGGTTTTCGACCGAGCGGTCTTCCTTATCGGTGAAAAACAGGATGCCCGCGGTGCCCTTGATGTTGGGCGCCTCGAGGTTCGTGGCGATCAGGCCCATCATGGGGCCGCCGAGCACGATCTTCTTCGGCTCGACAACAAAGCCGCCGCACTGCTCGACGATGTAGCTGAACGGCGTGCCGAAGCGGCACTGCAGGTTGTAGGACTTATCGCCCATGGCGCTGCCGGCGACGGTGAGGACACGCTCGATGCTCGGCATGCCTTCGTAGCAGGCGCGGTAGATGGCGTAAGCCGTCTGGGTGCTGATGACGTTGCAGCCGACGCCGGACGGCAGGCCGCCGGGCTTGACCTCACGGTTCGTGATGGCCTTGATCTGCATCTTCTCAGCGCCCTGCGGGTACTTGACGTTCTCCGGCACGATCTCCACGCCGTACTGCGCGGGGTTTTTCGACAGGAGCAGGTCGATGGCGTCCTGCTTGTTCTTCTCGATGCCGTAGTACGCCTTATCGAGACCGGACGCGATGCGCGCCAGCTCGATGCCCTTGAGCAGTTCCTCAGGGTGGTTCTTCATGGTCAGGTGGTCGCCGTTGAGGTACGGCTCGCACTCTGCACCGTTGATGATGAGCGTGTCGACCTTGCCGAGACCGCCGCGGATCTTGAACGCGGTCGGGAACATGGCGCCGCCGTGGCCGACGATACCGGCCTCGCGGATGCGCTCGAGAATGGCCTCAGGATCCTTCATCTGCTCGGGCGTCAGCGGCGCGAGATCCGTGCAGGGGGTGTCCTGGAAGTCATTTTCGATCACGATCGCGGGGACCATGTCGCCCAGCGGATGGGGTCTCGGCTCGATGGCAATCACCTTGCCGGAGACAGTCGCATGGATGGGGGCGGAGACGGGTGCAGGATTGTCAGCGATCTTCTGACCCATCTTCACATAGTCGCCCACTTCGACCAGCGGCTTGCAGGGTGCGCCGATATGCTGCATCACCGGGAGCACGACCTGCGGCGGAGGAGCAATGACGGTCACCGGAACGTCCGGCGCCTTCATGTAGTTGGGATGAACTCCGCCATGAAACTTAAAGGGCATTTGCATCACCTCTCTATTTTTTGACCCACATATCTTAGCACACCACCCCATTTTCGTCCACCAAAAACGGTGGAAAAACATCAAATTGTACTAATTTAAATATTAACGAACCTGAAAAAATGCTGACAAGACCGATCTTTGCGGAAAATTTGCAGCATTTTGTGCATTTTGGTCTCTTTTTCCCCGTTTCATCCGGAATACAGGCATGCGCAGACGCGAAAAAAATCCGCGCGCAGGGGCTTAACAAGCGCGCAAAAATCCTGTAAAATAGATCACAACTGTTCTGCCGGCGCGCCGCCGGCGGGAAAAGGAGGCCACGTTATGCAGACACCCTGGGCGGACACGCTCGATCGCGCGCAGCCGCTGCCGGAGTATCCCCGGCCGCAGATGGTGCGCGACAGCTACCTGAATCTCAACGGCCCGTGGAGCTACGCGATCACGACGAGCGCGCAAAAGCCCGCGCAGGCCGACGGCACGATCCTCGTGCCCTTCTCGCCCGAGAGCGAGCTGTCCGGCGTGGGACACATCCTGCAGCCGGAGGAATACCTGTGGTACATCCGCACGGTCACGCTGCCGGACGGGTTCAACATCGGCCGCGTGCTGCTGCACTTCGGCGCGGTCGATCAGACCGCGACCGTGTGGTGCAACGGTGTGGAGCTGGCCACGCACACGGGCGGCTACCTGCCGTTCACGGTGGACATCACCGAGGTGCTGGCCAAGGAAAACACGATCCTCGTGTGCGTGCGCGACGCGACCAACAAGTCCCAGCTCCCGCGCGGCAAGCAGACGCTGCACCCGCACGGCATCTGGTACACACCGCAGAGCGGCATCTGGCAGACGGTCTGGCTCGAGAGCGTGCCGCAGAATTACATCCGCTCCCTGCGCGTGACACCGCTGTTCGACGCGCACCAGGTGGAGATCACCGTCGAGGGCGAGGGGCAGTGCACGATCGACCTCGAGGGCCGCCGCTACACGTTCCCGGCGGGCGTTCCGGCGCACGTGCCGGTGCGCACCTTCCGCCCCTGGTCGCCGGAGCAGCCGACGCTCTACCCCTTCAGCGTGACGCTCGGCAGCGACACGGTCTACAGCTACTTTGCCATGCGCAAGTGCAGCGTCGAGACGGACAAGGACGGCACGCGCCGCCTGTTTCTCAACGGCAAGCCGTATTTTCACAACGGTCTGCTCGATCAGGGCTACTGGCCGGACGGGCTCTACACCGCGCCGAGCGACGACGCGCTCGTCTATGACATCCAGCTGGCCAAGGACATGGGCTTCAACATGCTGCGCAAGCACATCAAGGTCGAGTGCGACCGCTGGTACTATCACTGCGACCGGCTGGGCATGCTCGTCTGGCAGGATATGCCCTGCGGCGGCAAGCGCTACGACCCGCTCATTGTCTCGACCCCGCTCGTGACGGGCTGGCATCTCGACGACAGCTGGTATCCCCTCTTCGGGCGCACGAATGTGACGGCGCGCAAGGCGTTTTTGAACGAGCTGCGCGATATGGTCACCACGCTCTACAACCACCCGTGCATCGCCATGTGGGTGCCGTTCAACGAGGGCTGGGGCCAGTTTGACAGCCAGACGGCCGTGCAGGTCATCCAGTCCGTGGACAAGACGCGCACGATCGACCCCGCCAGCGGCTGGCACGATCAGGGCTTCGGCGATGTGCGCAGCCTGCACGTATACTTCCAGAAGTACAAATTCCAGCCCGACAAGCTCGGCCGCGCCACGCTGCTGTCGGAGTTTGGCGGCTACGTCCACCGCGTCGAGGGGCACGCCATGGGCGGCAGGAGCGTCGGCTACAAGACGTGCGACGCGCCGCTTTCGCTCGAATATGCGCTGCAGGCGCTCTATGACGAGCAGATCCGCCCCGCCATCGCGCAGGGTCTCAGTGCCGCGGTGTACACGCAGCTGAGCGACGTGGAGCACGAGCTCAACGGCCTCGTGACCTATGACCGCAGCGTCGTCAAGCTTCCGGTGCAGACGCTGCGCAAGATCTTCTATATCGAAAACGAATAAACAAAACCGCCCGCTGCGATCGCAGCGGGCGGTTGATTTTTGCGTTTTGGGCTCGGCTTAGTACGCCACGCCCCAGTAGATCATGCACTTGGCGGGCTTGCCGCACACGGGGCAGACATCGTCGATGTGCTCCTGCTCGAACGGGATGCAGCGGCTGGACATACCGGCCTTTTCCTTCATCTCGAGCTCGCAGGCGAGGTCGCCGCACCACATGGTCTTGATAAAGCCGCCGTTTTTCTCCTGCAGCTCCTTGGCCTCGGCCAGCGAGTGCGCGGCGTAGGTGTGCTCGTCGAGGTTGCGCTTGGCCTTGTCGAACAGGCCCTGCTGCACGTCCTCGAGCAGCGCGGGGATGCGCGCCTCGAGCTCATCGAGCGCGACGGTGATCTTCTCGCCGTTGTCGCGGCGGACGGCGACGCAGTGACCGGCCTCGATATCCTTCGGGCCGATCTCGACGCGCAGCGGCACGCCCTTCATCTCCCAGTTGGCAAACTTCCAGCCGGGGCTGTTGTCGCTGAAATCGCCCTGCGCGCGCAGACCGGCAGCCTTCAGGCGCGCGACGAGCTCCTCGGCCTTCTCGGTCACGCCGGGCTTGTGCGCCGCGATGGGCAGCACGATGACCTGGATCGGCGCGATGTGCGGCGGCAGCACGAGACCGCTGTTGTCGCCGTGGGTCATGATCAGACCGCCGATGACGCGCGTGGACATACCCCACGAGGTCTGGTGCGGATAGGCCTGCTGGTTGTTCTTGTCGGTATAGGTGATGTCGAACGCGCGGGCAAAGCCGTCGCCGAAGTAGTGGCTCGTGCCGGACTGCAGCGCCTTGCGGTCGTGCATCATGCACTCGATGGTGTAGGTGTTCACCGCACCGGCGAACTTCTCCTTATCGGTCTTGTTGCCGCGGATGACGGGCATGGCCAGCTCCTGCTCGCAGGTGTCGGCATAGATCTCGAGCATCTGCAGCGTCTCCTTGCGCGCCTCCTCCTCAGAGGTGTGCAGGGTGTGCCCCTCCTGCCAGAGGAACTCGCGGCCGCGCAGGAACGGGCGCGTGGTCTTTTCCCAGCGGATGACGCTGCACCACTGGTTATACAGGCACGGCAGGTCGCGCCAGCTGTGCACGATGTGGCTCCAGTGCTGGCAGAAGAGCGTCTCGGACGTCGGGCGCACGCACAGGCGCTCCGGCAGCTCCTCGCTGCCGCCCATGGTGACCCACGCGCACTCGGGCGCGAAGCCCTCGACGTGGTCCTTCTCCTTCTGCAGCAGGCTCTCGGGGATCAGCATCGGCATGGACACGTTCTGGTGACCGGTCGCCTTGAACTTGCCGTCGAGCACCTTCTGGATGTTCTCCCAGATGGCATAGCCATACGGACGCAGGACGAACAGGCCCTTGACGTCGGAATAATCCACAAGCTCCGCCTTGGTGCACACGTCGGTGAACCACTGGGCGAAATCCACTTCCATATCGGTGATCTGCTCGACCTTTTTTTCTTTGGCCATAAGCGCAACTCTCCTCTGTATGCCGCGCGAAGCACCCGCACAGCCGTAATTTATAATGTATTGGGCAACTTTTATATTTTATGCAATCGCCCGCCGTTTGTCAAGCACGCACAGTGCTCAAAGCAGCTGCTCGGCGACAAAAATGCCGATGAGCACGGCGATCACGCCGTAGAGCACGACGCCGGCGACGGTGTGCCGCTCCGGACGGCGGTCAAACAGCTGCCCCGCGCACAAAAGCGCAAGAAGCCCCGCACCGACCCAGTACGCCGGGTTGACGGCGATGGCCATGACCGCCGCCTCGACGATCATGAGCGCAAACACCGCGATCTGCCATGTGCGGATGCGCCGCGCGCGGCTGTTGCAGTAAATTTCACGCCAGATGTCGGCAAGCTCGCGGCGCTGGCGGCGGAAAAACGGCTCGCGCGGCTTTTTGGGCGCGGCCGCCTCGGCCGCAGTTTCGGCGGTTTCGGTCACGGTTTCGGCGGTCTCGGCCGCCGTTTCGGGCTCCGTCTCGGTGTAGGGGCGCTTTGGTTCCATGCGTTCCACTCCTTTCCGGCTTTTCGGAAAACCGGCTCTTTTTTCACAGGATACCCCGCCGCAGACTGCCTGTCAAGAGCCGGTGCGCGGGCGAAAAGTGCATTTCGGGCTTGACCGCACCTGATTCGTGCAATATAATATGTAAATTAGAATGCCATACAATGTGCATCGAACCCCTTGGAGGTGACCATCTATCAACAGACAGAGTTACATGGCGGAGATCAGCAGCCTGCTCGGCCTGATCACCGACGACCAGACACGTCAGGCGCTCATCGCGCAGATGGAGAATATGTTTGACAATGCGCCCGATGAGGAGCGCCTCATTCAGGAGATCGGCAACCCGACCAAAGTCGCCGTTGCCCTCATCCGGTATGCCGACAGCGGCAAGATCACACCGGCCGCCGCGCCCGTGGTCGCGCCCGCACAAGCGCAGCCCCGGCGCACGCCGCAGCCGCGCCCGCGCGCAGAGCAGTACCGCCCGATGACCGCGGCCGCCGCGCAGAGACCCGCGCCGTCGTTCACGTTCCCGGATCTGCCGGAGGAGCCCGACGAGCCCGAAACGGACGAAGCGCCCGTGCTCGACGGGCAGCTCTCATTCGACGAGCAGCCGGCTGACAACGACGGCTACTACGATGAGCTGCCGACCGACGACGACGGCTACTATGACGAGCAGCCCGCCGACGACGATGGCTACTACGACGAGCAGCCCGCCGAGGACGACGGCTACTACGACGAGCAGTCCGGCGAAGAATACGGCGAGGAATACGACGAAGAATACTACGACGACTACGAGCCGGAATACAAGACGAACGTCTTTCTGGCGATCCTGTACACGCTCGGCGCGATCATCATCGGCGTGCCGGTGTTCGCCGTGCTGCTGGTGCTGGATCTGGCCGTGCTGGCCATCGGCGCCGTGTGCGGTGCAGCCGGTGTGAGCCTGATCATGACTGCGTTCATCGGCCTGCCCGTGGTGGCGGATATGCTCATCCTGCTCGGCGGCGGCGCCGCCGTGATCGCCATCGCGCTCGTCGTGATCTGGCTGGCCGTCTGGCTGTTCATCCGCATGGTCATCGGCTGGGTCAGGCTGCTGGTGCGGCTGGGCCATCGCTGGTGCAGAAAGGAGATCGCCGCATGAAAAAAGCATGGAAGACCATTCTCATCATCGCGCTGTGCATCCTGATCGTCGGCGAGATCGTGCTCGGCGTCGGCCTTGCAACCGGCGGCAGCCCCGACATCGCAATACCGGAGCGGAGAGCAAATCCCGA
>ERZ838118.4369-NODE-4369-length-12330-cov-5.766925_pt1 | contig 12330 bp, 8 predicted proteins | sample MGYA00519863_ERZ838118 | MGnify/ENA primary metagenome ERZ838118 (study PRJEB31850, sample SAMEA3708827) | human gut metagenome | biome: human gut; feature: human-associated habitat; material: faeces | place: China | collected 2014 ...
GGGTTGTTTTTAGTTTTTGAATATATAATTAATATTAATATATCATCTAAGAGTGCATTTGCATTTTTAAAATACATAAATATTTCAAATGTATTGTTTCCGGGGCAGTCATATTACATATATGAAAACTGGGGAACGGATAATTTTATTACAGATATTCAGAGTACGACTTGGCTTTTGACAATATTACTGGCAATAACAGGATTCATAGGAGTATATATTACATATTCTCATAAATATGCACAGGGCAGGAAGAGTGCCATAACAAAAATAATAGAAAAATGCTCTCAGTTTATCCAGATGTTATTGGGAAAAGTACCTTTATTTGTATCTGAATTATATAAGACCCTTATATTACAAAAGGGAATAATACTTCTTGCTGCTGCTGTTTATTTATTGATATCATGCAGAATGTACAGAGGTGTTGATTACAGTAATACGGATTTCTCAATGAATAATTTTTATTCTATGTTTAGTGGAAATACTGGAGATAAAGAGTGTGAAGCATATATTGAGGAATGTCGTAATGCTGTCGAAGAATTAGGCAAAAAAGCAGAGACAGATGCTAATTATAAATATAAATTCCGTGAAGCAAGTCAGACTCTTGAAAATATGCAGAATTGTCTGAATTATGTAAGAAAAGTTAGTGAGGAAAAAGGGATAGAAGCGAGAATTGTAAATCCCACTGCTTATGAGGATATATTTGGCTCAAGGAAATATCAGAACACGGAAAGTCAGAATCTTGTATGCGTAATATTTCTTATTCTCATAATATCAGTTGAATATGCATATGAAAAAAGATGTCATATGATAGCTTTTCTTAACACTTCAAAAGAGAGAAGCAGGGTAAAGGCTGTTAAATTATTAAAAATACTTATGATATCATTTCTTATATGGGGACTTTCTGTATTTATTGATATTTTTAATATATGTCAGTTGTACAAATTAGAACAGTTGTCAGCACCAATTCAGAGCCTGCAGATTTTTTATGACCTTCCTTTTAATATTAGCATAGCTGGGTATATGGTAATTGGTCAGGCGTTCAGACTTGTTTTATTATTAATAATATCAATTGGGATATATGGAATTACAAAGATTTTAGATTATAAAGGCTGTCTTGTAATTACATTTATGGTGCTTGTTATGCCATATTTGTTATTCAAATTAGGTATTAATTCTATGAAGTATTTATCTGTTGAGATTTTGATGGATTTTGGAAGAATTATAGGAAAATATTGAAAAATATAGTTTGAGGACAATTGAATAATAAAGTTTGCATTTGTAAATATTATTATGTATAATTAAAACATCTATTGTGGGGCGGATTATAGTTTTTACAGGGTATATCGTCGTATTGGGGAGCCGTCCATATTCAGAAGGGAGTTTTAAATACATGGCGACAAGTTTAACACAGAATTTCAGTAAGGAAGAATTCAAGAAGAATGTAATCAGTAACTGCAAGTCTCTTTACAGAAAGAATATTGAAGAGGCTAATCAGCAGGAGGTTTTCCAGGCAGTTTCGTATGCTGTTAAGGATATTATCATTGATAAATGGATTGCTACTCATAAGCAGTATGAGAAGGACGATCCTAAGATGGTTTATTATATGTCTATGGAGTTCCTTATGGGACGTGCACTTGGTAACAATATGATTAATCTCTGTGCTTATGATGAGATTAAGGAAGCTCTTGACGAGCTTGGTCTTGATATTAATGTTATCGAGGATCAGGAGCCAGACGCAGCATTAGGTAATGGTGGTCTTGGCCGTCTTGCAGCATGTTTCATGGATTCTTTAGCAACTCTTGAATATCCTGCATATGGATGTGGTATCCGTTATAAATACGGTATGTTCAAGCAGGAGATTAAGGACGGATATCAGGTAGAGGTTCCTGATAACTGGTTAAAGGATGGCAACCCATTTGAAATTAAGAGATCTGAATACAGATATGAAGTTAAATTCGGTGGATATGTTCGTTCTTACAGAGATGAAAAGACTGGAAGAGATATGTTTGTTCAGGAAGATTACCGTTCTGTAATCGCTGTTCCATATGATATTCCGGTTCTTGGATATGGCAATAATACTGTTAACTCACTTAGAATCTGGGACGCAGAGCCTGTTAATACATTTAACCTTAACTCTTTTGATAAGGGTGATTACCAGAAGGCTATCGAGGAGGAGAACCTTGCAAAGAATATCGTTGAGGTACTTTATCCTAATGATAACCATTATGCAGGTAAGGAATTAAGACTTAAGCAGCAGTATTTCTTCGTATCAGCAAGTGTACAGAGAGCTGTTGACAGATATAAGTCAATGAATAATGGGGACGTTAAGAACATTTATAAGAAGGTTACTTTCCAGCTTAATGATACACATCCAACTGTTGCAGTTGCAGAGCTTATGCGTATCCTTATGGATGAGAACGGACTTGAATGGGATGAGGCATGGGATATCACAACTAAGACTGTTGCTTGTACTAACCATACAATTATGGCTGAGGCGCTTGAGAAGTGGCCTATTGAGCTGTTCTCAAGACTTCTTCCAAGAATTTATCAGATTGTTGAAGAGATTAACCGTCGTTTCGTAGAAGAGATTAAGGCTAAATATCCAGGAAATCAGGAGAAAGTTCGTAAGATGGCTATTATCTATGATGGACAGGTTAAGATGGCTAATCTTGCAATTGTTGCCGGATATTCTGTTAATGGTGTTGCAAAGCTCCACACAGAAATCTTAAAGAAGCAGGAGTTAAGAGATTTCTATGAAATGATGCCAGAGAAGTTTAATAACAAGACTAATGGTATTACTCAGAGAAGATTCTTAAAGCATGCTAACCCACTTCTTTCTGACTGGATTACAGATAAGATTGGTGATGGATGGGTTACAGATTTAAGCCAGCTTGAGAAGCTTATGCTCTATGTTGATGATCCTAAGGCTCAGCAGGATTTCATGCAGATTAAGTATAAGAATAAGGTTCGTCTTGCCAAGTATATCAAGGAGAATAACGGAATTGATGTTGATCCTAATTCTATCTTCGATGTACAGGTTAAGAGACTTCATGAATATAAGAGACAGTTACTTAATATCTTACATGTTATGTATCTGTACAATCAGATTAAGAGAAATCCTGATTATGACATGGTTCCAAGAACATTTATCTTTGGTGCCAAGGCAGCAGCAGGATACAAGATTGCTAAACAGACAATCAAGCTTATCAACAATGTAGCAAATGTTATTAATAATGATGCTTCTATTAAGGGCAAGATTAAGGTTGTATTCATTGAGAACTACAGAGTATCTAATGGTGAGATTATATTTGCGGCAGCAGATGTAAGTGAGCAGATATCTACAGCTTCTAAGGAGGCTTCAGGTACAGGTAACATGAAGTTCATGCTTAATGGTGCAATAACTCTTGGTACTATGGATGGAGCTAATGTTGAGATTGTTAATGAAGTTGGTGCTGAAAATGCACAGATATTCGGTCTCAGCTCTGATGAGGTAATACGTTTCGAGAATGAGGGCGGATATGATCCAATGGAAATCTTTAACAACGATCAGGAAATAAGAGATGTTCTTATGGAACTTATCAATGGAAAGTATTCTCCAGAGGATACAGAGATGTTCAGAGATATCTACAATTCTCTTCTTAATAATGATGGAGGCAGAAGAGCAGATACTTATTTCATTCTTAAGGACTTCCGTTCATATGCAGAGGCTCAGAGAAAGATTGATGAGAGATACAGAGATACTAACGGCTGGGCTAAGACTGTTATGACTAATACAGCCAAGGCTGGTAAGTTCTCATCAGACAGAACTATTGAAGAGTATGCTACAGAAATCTGGAAGCTTACTAAGACTCCTGTTGAGATGTAATATCGAAATTGTCAGAAGATTATTGAATATTTCCCCGCACTTTGTGTGCGGGGATTTTTGCAATTAAAAAACAGTATAAACTCCACGAATCTGGAAACCATATTAACATCAAAGCTTTGCGAAATGATAGGAGGATGTTAGTATGGCGAATGTAAAAACGCGTGGAACCGATAAGGTTAAGGTTGTGTCAGCGGTTATTACGCTGGCAGTTATTGTTGCGCTTGTGTTTGGGATATTTTCAGTAGCACAGAATGTTAAGAAATCTAAGAATAACAATCTTGTGAATCTGAATGAAACTGAAGGAAATGTGGCTATCAAGACAGATGATGACCCGGATATTCCAGTGGAAGAACCAACTGTTGGTGATGACGATATAATCAATGCCAATGCGAGAGCAAGTATGTCAGATGATGGTGATGGAACTGAGAATCAGGTTACAGAGCAGACAAAGGAGCAGCAGACTGAGGAACAGACGGTCAAGCCTATGACAGAAGCTGAGGTTATGGCAAATGCTATAAGTAAGTATACATTTGACCAGGGAGAGCTTATATACTGGCCTGTCAGTGGTACAGTTACTCTTGGCTACAACATGGAGTCAACAGTGTATTTTAAGACTCTTGGAATGTACAAATGCAGTCCTGGTATGGTAGTTGCTTCTGATGTCGGAACTAAGGTATGTGCAGCAGTTTCTGGTGTAGTTATTGATGTTGCCGAGAATACTGAAACAGGACTTACTGTAAGAGTTGCAGCCGGTAATGGATACGAGATGACAACTGGTATGCTTTCAGATGTGAATGTCAAGATAGGAGATACAGTTACAGCCGGTCAGCTTCTTGGTACTGTGGCCGAGCCAACAGCATACTATAAAGAAGAGGGTCCGGGAATATATTTTGCAATGACAAAAGATGGTATTCCTGTGAATCCTATGGATTACCTTGGAGAGTAATTATTGGCTATACTGTAAAATTGGCACCTGTTTATGATTTTACAAGCAATGTGTGCGGAGAAACAGCCGGCAGTCTCCATTATATAAGTGGGATAACGCCTGAAAGGGCAAAGCAGGTGCTTAATATAGATAAAGGCGGCGGGAATCCGCCGCTTACATATTTTATAGAGTGTATTGTGATGAAATTACATAATTGCAACGAAGTTATACATTAATATGAAGTGGCAGAGGCTTCCTGCCATAACAAATACATGAAAGATTTCATGTGTTCCGAAGTTAGGGTGCTTTGCGTTAAATGCAGGCATCTTAATTGCATATATTACGCCGCCAATAGTGTAGAAGATTCCGCCGGCGAGAAGCCAGAAGAAAGCGGCTCCAGCAAGTGCTGAATATATCTGAGGAAGAGCCATAACACATGTCCAGCCCATTACAATGTAGAGAACTGAAGATATCCACTTAGGACAAGTTACCCAAAGAAGCTTGAATGCGATAGCAAGAATGGCGATTCCCCACACAATGCCAAACATAACATAACCATATATATTATGAAGAACAATGAGGCAGACAGGAGTGTATGAGCCTGCGATAAGAACAGGAATCATGCAATGATCAAGTCTTTTCAGCACTATATTGACATTACTTGATATGTCAAATGTGTGATAAGTTGTGCTTGCTGCATACAGAAGAATCATGCTTACCATAAATACAGTCATTGAAACAACAGATACGGTTGTTCCATAAGAGGCTGCTTTAAGAATAAGTGGGAATAATCCTGCAATTGCACAGAGCATGCCGATAAAATGTGTTATCGAACTGCCAGGGTCTTTAATAATCATCTGTGCCTTTATCTTAGTGTGTATATTATCATTCTGTAAATGAAGTGCTGGTGCAAAAGTTGTCATAATAAATCCCTCCTTCTATAATGACATGTAGTATTAAAAACTACATCTTGTTGACATGATAATATAACAAATGGTTTGATAATGCAAGCGTTTTATATAAAATTAATAATTATTGACATACCATGTAAGTAGGAATTAAAATTTAGATACAAAAAGCAAAGAAAGGACAAACTATGTTAAATCAGTTTTCAAGAACAGAGCTTCTGTTTGGAAAAGAAGCTATGGATATATTAGAAAATTCCCGTGTCGCAGTATTTGGTGTAGGCGGCGTTGGTGGATATACAGTGGAGGCACTTGTAAGAAGCGGAGTAGGTGCGATTGATGTGATAGATGATGATAAGGTGTGTCTTACCAATCTTAACAGGCAGATTATTGCAACAAGAAAAACAATAGGACAGTATAAGACAGATGTATGCAAAGAGAGAATTCATGATATTAATCCGAATTGTGAGGTTACTGTACACAAATGTTTTTTCCTTCCGGAGACTAAAGATCAGTTTGATTTCTCAAAATATGACTATGTAGTTGATGCGGTTGATACTGTAACAGCCAAGATAGCACTTGTAATGGCGTGTCAGGAAGCAGGAACCCCGATTATAAGCAGTATGGGTGCTGGTAATAAGCTTAATCCGGCGGAATTTGAGGTTGCTGATATATATAAGACATCGGTATGCCCGCTTGCCAAAGTTATGAGAAGAGAATTAAAGAAGAGGAATGTTAAGCACCTTAAGGTAGTATATTCTAAGGAGAAGCCGGTTCGTCCTATTGAAGATATGGGAATAAGCTGCCGGACTAACTGCATATGTCCTCCGGGAGCAGCCCATAAATGTACGGAAAGACGCGATATTCCGGGGTCAACCGCATTTGTACCATCTGTTGCAGGACTTATAATTGCCAGTGAAGTTATTAAAGATATTACACATGATGCAATGGTTAAAACTCGTCATGAAAATGGTGTTGACATTGAAGACTGATAGTGGTATTTTATATTCAACAACACATTTACACATCAAGTTAGTAGGTTAATAGGAACGCAAAAGCATATTTGCAAATGCATTCATAATAAGGAGGAAGATAAAACATGAGTAAAGTAATTAACAGCGCATTGGAACTTATTGGAAACACACCTCTTCTTAACGCAAGCCGTTACGCTAAGAATGCAGGAATTGAAGGAGTTACACTTCTTACAAAGCTTGAGTATCTTAACCCGGCTGGTTCAGTTAAGGACAGAGTTGCCCTTGCTATGATTGAGGACGCTGAGAAGAAGGGTGAGCTTAAGCCAGGAGCAATGATTATAGAACCAACATCAGGTAATACAGGTATTGGTCTTGCTGCAGTTGCAGTTGCTAAGGGATACAGAGCAGTTCTTACTCTTCCAGATACAATGTCAGTTGAGAGAAGAAATCTTCTCAAGGCTTATGGTGCAGAGATTGTTCTTACAGAAGGCGCTAAGGGTATGAAGGGTGCTATCGCTAAGGCTGAGGAATTAAAGGAGCAGAATCCTGGTTCAGTAATCTTAGGCCAGTTCGTAAATCCAGCTAACCCAGCAGTTCATAAGGCTACAACAGGTCCTGAAATCTGGGAGCAGACAGAAGGAAAGGTTGATATATTTGTTGCAGGTGTGGGTACAGGCGGAACTGTTACAGGTGTTGGTGAATACCTTAAGTCACAGAACCCGGATGTTAAGATTGTTGCTGTAGAGCCAGCTACAAGCCCGGTTCTTTCAAAGGGCGAGGCAGGACCACATAAGATTCAGGGAATTGGTGCAGGATTTGTTCCAGATACACTTAATACTAAGATATATGATGAAGTTATTGCAATCGAGAATGAAGATGCATTCGTAGAGGGTAGAAGCTTTGCAAAGAGCGAGGGTATACTTGTTGGTATCTCTTCAGGTGCAGCACTTAAGGCAGCACAGATACTTGCAGCCCGCCCAGAGAATGCAGGAAAGACAATTGTTGCACTTCTTCCAGATTCAGGAGACAGATATCTTTCAACAGCACTTTTTAATGAACAGTAATATATATTAGAAAAAAGGCAGGGACTTGAAATTTAAGTCTCTGCTATTTTTATACCCTTTAGGGTGTATTTTGCTTAAAAAAGATTGACATTATACCCGAAAAGGTGTAACAAAATGTGTATGCAGACAAGTTAGTGTCAAATGGCACATGAAATCAGAGTATAAGTTTGGGAGAAGCCTACTAATATTGCAAAATGTGATGAAATAGTAGGTTTATTGAGGGAAAAATATGATGAGAATTAAGGTGGTTAAAGAAAATTGCCTACTAAATTTATGAGTTATGCAAGAATAGTAGGTTTTTTAGCCAGCAAAAAGCATCTAGCATTATAGACATATAAGAAAAAGACCTACTAATATTGTGAAATGTGATGAATTAGTAGGCATTTAAGTAGAAAAGAAGCATTATAAACCAACTAACGATGTAAAAAAGACCTACTAAATTGTGAAAATTAATGAAATAGTGGGTTTAAAGGACAAGTTTATAGAAGAGGAAATAATAATGGAGATTTTAAGGACTGCCTATGTGTATGCAGTCATTATTGCCAGAACATTTAAAGAATGATTTTGTAGAATTGTTAGAAAAAAGAATAAGTGTGTTAGAAAAATAATAGTCAGGGACTTAATGAAACTTAAGTCCCTGACTTTTTTCGTTAGATATTAAGTAAATCACTATATACCTTTAAAGCACCGTCTGTATCATGGGCGAGTACTTTCTTTGCAAGTACTTTACCGAGCTGTACGCCTTCCTGGTCAAAGCTGTTGATGTTCCATACGAAGCCCTGGAACATAATCTTGTTCTCGAAGTGAGCAAGTAAAGCACCAAGTGTCTTAGGAGTAAGCTTGTCTCCGATAATAATGCTTGAAGGTCTTCCACCCTTGAAGTTCTTGTTAAGGTTCTCATCTGACTTTCCACATGCAAATGCGACAATCTGAGCAGCAACATTTGCACAAAGCTTCTGCTGGCTTGTGCTGTCCTGAATTGTAACATCTGTTTCTAACTGGTTGTTCTTAAATCCGATGAACTGTAATGGCACAATGTCAGTTCCCTGATGAAGAAGCTGATAGAATGAATGCTGTCCGTTAGTTCCCGGTTCACCAAAGATAACTGGTCCTGTAGGATAAGTAACTGGCTCACCAAATCTGTTTACTGACTTACCGTTAGATTCCATATCAAGCTGCTGAAGATGAGCAGGGAAACGGCTTAAAGCCTGTGAATATGGAAGAACGGCTGTACAAGGATAACCTAATACATTTCTTTCGTATACACCGATAAGGGCATCTAACATCTCAGGGTTCTTGCGCATATCAGGATTAGCTGATAACTTGTCCTCCTCTGCAGCACCATCAAGGAATTCTGCAAATACTTCAGGTCCGAAAGCAAGTGATAATACTGCACCGCCAACTGATGAAGTAGAAGAGAAACGACCTCCGATATAATCGTCCATGAAAAATGCGTCTAAATAATCATCACTCTTGGCAAGTGGTGAAGTCTCGCTTGTTACGGCAATCATATGCTTAGAAGGGTCAAGTCCTGCCTTCTTTAATGCGTCCTTAACAAATGATTCGTTAGTAAGAGTCTCAAGTGTTGTACCTGACTTGGAAACAAGTACGAATATAGAATGTGCAACATCAGTAGAAGCAAGCACTGCGGCAGCGTCATCGGGATCAACATTGCTGATGAACTTAGCTTCCATCTTAAATGCATCGTTCTTCTTAGCCCAGTTCTCAAGTGCTATGTACATTGCACGGGGACCAAGGTCGCTTCCGCCGATACCAATCTGGACAACAGTTGTGAACTTCTCGCCGGATGCATTAGTAATCTCACCGTTATGTACCTTGTTAGCGAATTCAGCAATTCTTTCCTGCTGTGTCTTGTAAAATGTTCTCTTATCAACGCCATCAGCTTCAACAGCGTCACCTAACTGGCCTCTTGTCATATGATGAAGAACAAGTCTCTTCTCGCCAGTATTGACAACTTCTCCGTTATATAAAGCTTTGAATTTGTCTGCAAGCTGTGCCTCATCAGCAAGCTTTTCAAGTGCAGAAAGTACATCCTCATCAACCTGCTTTGAAGCATAATTGTAAGATAATCCGGCAGCCATTGGTATGCTGTATTTCTTAACACGGTCTGCACCGCTGTCACCAGACATAACTTCTGTAAGACATGCTGGTTTAACATTAGCTAACTCCTTAAAAGATGCAAGTGTGTCTAAATTGTTCCATGAAACCATAATTCATATCTCCTTCACTACAAATATTTAATTACACAATAAATCATAACAAAATTATACTATTTAAGGTTGTCGAATTCAAGGAGAAGGGCGACAGAAATAACAGAAATAAACTTTATTATTTATTTAAGTTGACAAATGTTTATTCAGTATAATACAATGATATATACAAAGTGATATACATGTGTAATACAAAAGAAGGGGATGATGGGAGATAAGAAAAACCAGCACATGTAAATTACATTTATTCAGCTTGTATTATTGTGCGGAAATCAGGAGTTGACTGGTGGCATGATAATATTTGACAAAGCGTAAAACAGGAGGCAGTATGAAAAAGTTAAAGACAATTTTGGCTATATGTACAATAGTATTGATTTCATCAGTCTTTGTTCTGCAGAATTTCTCACTTTCAGCAGTAGCAAGTGATGATAGTGCGTCGCAAAAAATAAGGGACTATATAAAGAGTAACGGAACATATTCAAGTTCTACATACACCATATCTGATACAGAAACATTTGATGATGGAAAGGTAGGAACAACGGAATTATATTATAAAACAAATAATCCTGATGTACTGCTGTTTGAATATGAGTATGGTGATTCAAATTTTATGGGAATTAAAGCTACAATGCGATTCTCATATAATATGAAAACAAAATCAGTTGTATCACAGCCAACATTAACTTACGTGGATTTTTCCAGTATGAAGAGTTTAAATGCGACAACAACAGCATTTAAACCATCAGAATATGTATTAGATGAGACTACATATGTATTTACCAGAACAATGGGCTCATCATCTGTAATGGATAACAGTTATATGCAGGAATTTTGTAATTCAATGCTTGGACGTGCGATTACAGGGGCACAGTTAATGCTCCTAAAGGGCGAATTATTCCTTGAGGACATAGGCTTTGATAATCTGATTAATAAAACAGAGTGTACACATAAAAATACTGAGCTTACAATAATTCCGGCAACTTGTACAGAAGATGGAAAACAGACAATAACATGCAAGGATTGTGGAGAAGTTATTACAACTGATGTTATCAAGGCAACAGGCCATGCATATGATGATGGTGTCGTTACAAAGAAGGCAACCTGTACAGAAGCAGGTGTAAAAACATATACATGCAAGAACTGCAATGATAAGAAAACAGAGAGCATAGCAGCAACAGGCCACGCATATGACGAAGGTGTTGTTACAAAGAAGGCAACCTGTACAGAAGCAGGGGTAAAGACATTTACATGCAAGAACTGTAATGATAAGAAGACAGAGAGCATAGCAGCAACAGGTCATAAGTATGGCGAGTATGTTGTTGTTAAAGAGCCTACATCAACATCAGAAGGTCAGAAGGAAGCAGTTTGCATTTACTGTGGCAACAAAGATGTAAAGACTATTCCGGTACTTGATAGTGAAGTTATAGATACTCCAAAGGATAATGATAATACTGACGAGCCAGCAACAGAAGATAAGACAGAAGCTGCAGCTTCAGATACAACAGAAGATAAAACGACTGAAAATGTGTCTGGAAACAGCGCACCACAGACAGGTGATAACATGCATATTTATATATGGTTATTAATGCTTGGCGTATCAGGAATTTCTGTTTCAACAATTATGAAACGCAAATATAATTAAAAAACAGCCATAGGGCAAATACTGAAAAAGTATTTGTCTTATGGCATTTTTATGCGCTAGATTCAAACTATTCGATTTTTATATTATCGATTCCATATTTTAAAATTATATTTATCAGTTCATTTCTTGAATAATTAGATTCAGAAGCAAGTTTATCGAGTGCTTCTAATGTGTCTTCTTTGATTCTTACTGATATAAGTTTGTTTCCATCTTCGCCACGCTTTTTTATTATTAATGGTTCTTTTGCCATGATAATCACCTCCCAATATTAATTAATTATAGATTGGCAGTTAAATGACAAATATATTACAATTAAACATCATTAGTGATATATAAATGTATCACTAAACCAAAGAAGCATATAAAGATAATTATGATACAATGAGAAAAACACTTAATAATATATGGATTCTTAATAATATAGTCAGGCAGGCGAGGGATTTATTATAATATCAATTATGTTCGGACAATTTTTAAAAGGACAGTTTTAGTTATATTTATTTTGCGAAAAACATAAAAGGACAGTTTTCGGACAATTATATATTCAGAAAACCACAATTAAAAAGAGGAATAAGTCCAAAACTTATTCCTCTTTGAATCCTTATATTATGCGATTCAATTGGTTTTACAATTAACCAAAGTATCTCTTAAGAAGTCCCTCGAATGCCTTACCGTGTCTAGCCTCATCTCTAGCCATCTCATGAACTGTATCATGGATTGC